>JGI24158J21664_10003215_pt1 | contig 20384 bp, 10 predicted proteins | sample Ectturendosymbi3_FD_21664 | JGI IMG/M metagenome (IMG submission 21664) | reverse complement strand
GCAGCAGCAGCAGCAGCAGCAGCAGCAGCAGCAGCAGCAGCTTAAATAGAAAAATTTTTTTAGATTGCTGCTCTCAATAAAATTACAAATTTCGAATCACAGCCTACGCAGTTCAAAATCTGAAAATCCAGTAGTCGCATTTTCAACTGTATTAGAAATTCTAAACCACATTTTTTACAGAAACTGGCCTAGAAATTAACCAATGGATTAAGCACATTGGCCGGAAGTTGTATTCTTTCTGTGTTAGAACATCGATGTATATTTTTTCCACTGTAAGGGAAAAACTTTCTTGTTACTATTTCCTATCTTTTCATTATCTTTGCTCCAAAACCGTTGTTACTCGTTCCTGATCAATAACATCCTGACTTTTCAACATTCACAGGAAGAAATTAGCATTGAAGACTCGACCCCACGTTATTTATAGAAAATTGGTGTAGTTTTGCGTGTTAATATTTTAAATCTAGGAATATTTTATTATCGAAATCAAGTATTTCCATTCAATTTGAAATTTCCTTGTTTCACCAGCAAAATAAACATTTGTACCATTTGGGTTGCATCACTGTACTGTTTTCAAACCGTTAGAAATGAACAAAAGACGTTTCTTGCTTTCATCTCATAAAATTACATGCGAAGTGAAACTTTACCAATAATTGGAACGACTCGGCTCACCAAGAAAATATTTTTGAAAAATAATGCTGCTCTGCACGAATATATCTTGGCCGTAGTTGTAAGAAAATTGATTTGCTTTTATCTCTGTAAGTGAGGATCGGAACAAACACCGATTTCACAATTGAGAACGTCGCGGTTCTTGAAAGATCTGGTTTGGTGAACAGATAGCTTTACTTTCAGGCATTAAGGCGGGTTGTTTAACAATGCATATGTCACTTTCTTTCACTTTCTGCCAATGGGGAATGCCACCAGAAATTGTTTGAAAGACTCAATCTGTTGCAGTGTCTTGCAGCTTTCTTGTGGGTCAAACTGACATGAGTCTCTTGATAGGCATAATACTTCAGTTTCATCAATTCTAATTTTCGTTCTAGGTTGATCATGTAGCTGCAGACCAATCACCTGCATGAATAATCTGCTGGTGGGATAAAAGCAGCAGCAGTTTGTTCGCCAACACAAAGTCGTAAATGGGCCTCATTTTAAAGTCCAAACCCGGCCTTGAGCCCGAAATAACAAGCCCGAACCTGGCCCGAGCCCAACATTTATTTTTGAAGCCCGATTTAACCCGAAGGCCAAATTTACCGAGTGAATCAAGATATGCGCAACTACGGGGTATCAAAAAACGTAGTGTGCGGGTGTAGCTGCAGGTACACGGTTTTATCACACCCAAAACAGCAATCACCTTGACCAAAACATTAATTTAAACAAGTGCAAACTCAGCTTGTAAGTCAATGCTAATACTGCTTTTCAACATAAAAACAAACTATCACGAAACTATTCACAATGGCGCTATAGGCGCGAAAGGAACTATTTAGGATTGCGCTATAGGCATGAAAAGCCTGATTGTAGGCCATCGTTTCTTAACACAAGTGAAGAATCGCGTAAGTGATTGATCTTTTCGACGAATTGCCATCTCGTGCTAATTTCCTCACCGCTGTGCCTTCTGAAAAAGTGTATGACACTAATCCCAGCAGAAAACAAAAGAACGCAGCTGTGTTTGCAAATAGAATTAGCTGAAGAAAAATCACAACCACTTCCTTCACAGAAGTCACCACAGTGAGCAGAAAAAATGCACTTCGCGAAAGAAAAAAATCGTTACTTCGAATGGTATAAAAAACTTGTGTATGCAGGCCCGAAACATTTTGACAAACTTGAGCTCGAACCCGGCCCGACCCGAAAAGCCCGGCCCGACTTGCAACTCTGCGCCAACAGTGAAAAGCTGATCCTGCATCTTCCATCAGTGGAACACTTGTCGACATGCGGCTGCGAGTACCTATCCAAGTAACCCAACACATGTACAGTAGATATAGATAGGAAAGCCAACATCACGCACCCTAGTCGGAGTCCAGCACACATAGCGAACGCTTTTCACAGGTGTAAATTTTCTGAATAGGAATGACCCAAGTGGCCGTCAACGCCATACTCAGCCAACAATTTCCCAAACCTTTACTCGAGAGATGCTTTAGTTTGTTTTTTCAATATCAGCAAAGCAAACATAGGCATTTTTACATTATCCAAAGACTACCTGATAGTTAGTTGGAGAGTGAAAATTTTATCTGTGATGCAATTGCCAGGGTAAAATCCGCACCGGTCTCTAGTTCATGGTATGTTCAGTTATCTCGAGGCCTTTTTACAAAGCCTATGGCGCAAAATTTCCGATGATTTTAAAAACGGAAATGTCCCTGAAGTTGTTCGTGCATGGAAATGATCACCACAAGTTTATCTATTTTTCAATGTCTCAATTCATTAGCAGGTGACTTGAAACATATGCTTTAACTGAAAATTCCTTCTGTTCAAGGAATCAATATATTTAATCGAATTTCATGACAACCTGCAGGTAATAAAGCATTCGATGCCTGACAGCAAGGTCGAATTCGGTCGCATTGATGATATTTCCTTTCCAAGACAAACTTTGTTGCTTGTGAAAAACAAGATGACAAACAAATTGCCTCTCTTAAGCAAGGATCATAAAATTCCAAACGTTTCAAGGCCGAGAGGAAATTGTCGGTGCATGGAAATACTTTATTAGCGGAAACGAGAGTGTAACTAGTGAAGCTTATCTGGAATAATTTACTGTGGCTATTTCTGTGAATTTCAATATAATTTTTAGGCGTTTCATAAATATGAAAATGTGTGTTGACTGTGATTTCAGACGCGATCGTGATGAGGGCGGACGTCGCGAATGTGAAGTCAGGCGCAAGCAGAGGTGGTCGCGGCTTGCCATGAAAACAACTTTGTTAAGCGAAGAAATTCCTTTGGAAATCACTTCAGTGAATGCGGATTGTTTTGGAAACGGTTTTTCTCATAAACAACAACGTTGCGCCACAGAAACGCAAATGGTTTTCTGAAAGAAACAAAAAAAATTTCGAATTGGAAAAATAAAAATTTTTGCAATACAAAAAAAACAAAATTGTTGTAATGGTACAAAATCGTAACGAAAATTCAACTTCAATGCTTAAACAAGGCAGTCAAAGCACTTTTTGATGTGGTACTCTCGCGCTGGAACACGCTAACCTTTAAAGCAGATCTTGCACCTTCAGAAACGTTCCATCGCATTCCTCGCATCACGTACAAAAATGTCTTATCGCACTCAGCGTGTTAAACGACTTGAAAAGATTAACAGCAGAAAGAGAAATAAGCACATACATTTTTTTGGGCAATTAGAACTGCGAATTTGCAGTATGTAGACAGTTTTTTCATAGTTTTTTTATTTAAAAGTGAAGCATGTAATATTAATTATGCGTGCAACATGCTCAACTTCCTCTAATTGTATCAATTGAGTGCTAAAATATAAGGACGAACTTTTCCCCAGTTGGTATCTTCACAAGCGAAGCAATAAATTATTGCTTAGAAAAGGCATTATCTTCTAAAATTAACAAAAACACCGAATACAGAAAAACTGCAGATTATTATTAAAGGGGGTGCTAAAGATCACAAAAAAGCTTAAAGGGTGAGACTTGTAACTAGTTGGAAAGAATGTGGCTGCTAAACCAAAAGGACCTGGCACCTTGTATAGCCGACTGTAGTGCTTGTCAACTCCTTAGTTACTGGTAATCATGAAAAGGCCGATGTCAAAGCAGACCCGTCGCCACGGGGGGCTTTGGTGGGCTTAGCTCCCCCAAACAAAGCTCCAAGCCCCCAATTTGCAATACGAAACACTATAAATTAATGGAATTTTTGTAAAATTTGAATGTGAAGCCCCCCCATACACGAACGTAAAGCCCTCCCACACAAACGTAAAGCCCCGCTATTGACGACTTTCTGGCGACGGTTCTGTGTAAAAGCATGAACAATAATAGACGTTTCTGCCCATCGTTTTTCCTATTTTACTCAATACATTGGTCCAAGCTCGCCAATCAATCCGTCAGGCGACGCGAAGAATAGGAAGCTGAGCAAAGGTTGACCAGGGCAACATAGATTTTTGTTGCGTCGCACGTTCATTTCAGTGATCAATCTTGGCCTGCGCGTGGAGTGCAGTTGTGAATGAGCAAGACTTTGCACAAGAAAATGACGAAAAAAATTGCACAATCTTACTTCCAACCAAAATAGCAGTAATTCGTTACCGTTTGTTGTCGAACTTGGCAGTACCACAAAAATGCCCGGAAATGAAGCGCCACTAAAAGATTTACATGCCGAACGTGAACGAATGGCTGCGACATACCCTTGCAAAGGGTAGTCTGTATAAATACAGGTAAAAGCGTTTTGATCATTTGCTATGAACACGGCGTAAATTCAACACAAGTTTTGCCGCTTTGCAATGTGACAAGAAAGACAAAATAATTTAGGAAAAGTGTTGACATTTTCGTTTTGGATTCAAAACGTAAAATGCACTTTGAAATTTGTTGCAAGATTGGTGACAAGAATCAAATTGAAAATAACGGTTCAGTCCTATTTTTGAGCTAAATTTGAACGAAGAAGTTCTTTGCCCATTACGCATTGGCTACTTTTGGCTATCACATGCCTAAGCCAGTAGTTTTGGAATAAGCAAAAAGCACAGCATAGCTCTGCGGTGCTAAGGGTATTGCAAAATATCGATCTGATCCACTTGATCACGAAATTTCACATTCTTTCGAAATTTTACATCCTTTCCCGTTCATACTACGTTAGATATGTAAACTACTTGATTTCAGTTGAAGTTGAAAACCTTTCAAAATTCTTCGTTTCAGGTGAATTGACGAACAGAATTGATAAACTGGCTGCGCGGCTAGGATTCAAGTATTTATAATGTAACAGGATCAAAGAACTTTAAAATCAAAACATTTCTGATCAGGGTCAAGTCGGGAAAAATGAAAATTTCGTCATTTTCGTGTCTATAACTGTTCTTTTTCGCAAATTTCAGGTTTTATGTAAGTTTCTTTAGTTCAAACAAAATGGTTACGTGTATTTTATCACTTTTTAACAATGAATGATTGTGTTTCAATAAGTTCAGTTTTACGTGGTAAATTTTGATGATTCACATTTTATAACATTAGAACTCCGTAAGGTCCCGAAATGAAAAAACGAACTCATGTTAAGTTTTCGAATCAAAGATTTATATCCGTGAAACATTTTTATGAAAACTGTGCTTTCTAATCACTTCATCAGCGCTGGGAACAAAACCCTAACCGAGGGCAAGCAATGAAGTCCACCCTCTTCTCAAAATGCATAAAGTTGAAACCACTATATATTGTTTTTTTAGCAATCTTCGCGTGCAATTGTTTGATAGCTACGAAGATAGCTACACATTCATTAGAAGTGTGTTACCTGGCATGGTGCAATTTATTAGATTTAATTCAATCTAAGCAAAGATTAAAAAACACCTTGATGTTACAATCTAAACGCAGAAACATCCAGTACGTGGCTGTTATTGAGATTGTCCTTGAGTGTCGTGTATATCATTTTTCCAGCTGTGGGTTTGTGTTTCGTCGCATTGTTATTTAATCACGTTCTCTCTTCATTCAAGCGCGGTAAACAATGTAATGACGTTCACACTGGCTCACCTCTCGTTTTCGATTACCGCCTCTGTTCAAAAAATAAATCTCGCCAGGTTTTGGAACGCAGCTCGAAAGCGAGGTGTGCGCAAGATTGCAAAATCTAGTGGAAGAAGCAACAGTATGTCATGCAACACTATGTGATGTGGAGAAAAATACACATCACTGCCAAGTTCTGCACCAGGGAATTTTATCGTTTAATCAAAACTACCCACACATCCTAAAAGAAATGCAACAATCAGGGACAAAATGTTTTCAACAGTTGATATAACGCAGTTGTATTCCACAATGTTTGTGTTGGTTGTTTTTTCGAGTTTTTTCAGGATAATCAAATTAATTGCGCGAAATCACTTTTTACAAATATGAAAAAAACTCATCGCCAATTGAAGCTCAATTTGCTCACCAACCACAGTCAGAAACACAGATTTATGAACAATTTAAAAACTGACAAGCTTCATGTTCCATTTATGTTCACAAATATCAAGTGGCATTTGTGAATAGAATAGATAGGTGGATCTCCTGCGACTGGTCCAAATGCCAACACTCTATTGAATGCTCAAAACAGGCATTTCCAAGACTGGTCCACTTCACTTTACAGTAGAAGTGTATTTCTACATGTGTATCAAATGATCCGTTTGGTCTTTAAGTTTGTCTACAAGGTTTTTGTTGTTAATGTCGTCTTCCCGTCGTAGCGCTTCGTGGCATTTTTCCAAAGCTTCCTGTTTGTTCTTGTTCATCTTGCCAGCGACGGTAGCTTTTGCGTAACAATAGCAAGCTTTAGGGAACAATTCATCTCTTTCATCAGCAACAGCTTTACCAGACAAAGCTTCTTGAAAGTGCTGTACTGCCTTTTCGTAACTGCCGACTGCTGCAGCATATTTTCCACAGTAAATCAAACACTCCGAACACATTATCCACTTTTGCATATGTTCTTGAGCTTTTGTGAGTAGCTGAGTGTAATACTCGTCACCACTCTGCTTCAGGCTATTTCTTTCTTTACCACTACACGACATCTTCATCATTTTTAAATGTATGCGAACCATCGATATCAAATTCGTTATTTCTACAAAAGCTTCACTTTCCACTGTCTTCCTCAGCCCATTCTCGTAGTAAACAATGTTTTTATTGCGTTGTGTGGCGTTCAAATTGTTTTCGACCACGTTCCGCACATCTTCTAACACAGTTTTTTTCACCTTGTCGCCGACAACCGAAAACCTCTTAAGTCTGACGTTGACTCTGCTCACAGCTGAAAGGGGAAGGAACAAAAGGCTCACGCCTGTTTGTTGCCTGCACAGTTCGCACAGCGCATGGGACATGTCCGATATCCACACAAACCTTTCTCGCTTTTCCCTAGTGACATTGCTGTCATGGAGGATAACTTTTCCCAGTGAGTAAAGAACTGAAACCAGTCGGTCAAAATAGAAAACCCTGCAATGCGTTTTTAGGTCTAAAAACAACTCTTCCTGATCTAAGGCTCGGAATTCCCGTAGTTGATCAGGTGCAATCTGTAATGAGTATTTAGAGGCCAACTGCAGCCAATCTGTCACTGTTTCATTCGTAGAAATTTTGCAGAGATGGTTCACTTCACTTGACTTAAATCGCATCACTAACGAAATGTATTCATCAAGAAGGTGTGCCTTCTTTTGCAGTTTTTCACCAGCAGTAAGACATGCTTCAGCTACGGTGATGGCGAGTCGATCAAGTGATTCTGGTTGTTTATTTATCAAAACGTCAAAAGTAATCCGGATTTCGACTATCTTAGAAATTTCTTGCCAGATTTCGCGAGTGCTTCTAAGAAGACTTTGTTCTCCAGCTTCAGAGTTTGCTTTTTTAGCAAAAGTTGCCGTAGACCTCCCTCAGATGGACCACAGCCATTGAAACAATAAAGTCGTTCAGAACCTCAGGGTGCATGTCCACAAATTGGAAAATTGACAGCATGTGTGGAATCATGCTGCTCATAAACTTGTGATCGAAATGTGTCCGACTATCCTTGTGAACCAAAGAAGCTAAGCAAAAAACAGCCTCGCGAAGGGCTGATTCTTTGTCGTGTATGTGAGCTTGCACAGCCATAAATACAACTTGGTGAAGTGTTATTACGGTATCACTGTAACTTTCTCCGGTCACATGACCAATAGCAAAGTCTTCCAGACGTGATATGAGTTCACCTGATTCCTGCTTATTCATCAGAAATGTATCGTAGTTGCATTGCCTGCTCATTCGTCTTTGTCGTAGTTTGGCATTACCGATCAACCTTTGAGGAATGCATCCGTGATGAAAAAATGAAAGAATTTCTATTGTATCCCAAAGTCCTTTTTCATGCAATAATGTCACCAAGGCTTGGTACAAGTGCTTCGTGTGTACGCCATGCAGTTCTTTCAAATGCTGTATTTCTTTGTGTAAACTGTACGGTCCTAAACGACTGTATTCTTCGAAAGTTAGGCGAGACTTTTTGCAAGTTGCTCTCACAGCTATTAAGCCAAGGGGAGAACCTCCAAGATTGGAGACAATTGTTAAGGCAGCTTTTCTATCTGCATCTGAGGCTTCTATAGATATACCCAACAACTTAAGACCTTCTTCCCCTGTGAGACCGGTTATTTCAAACTTTTTGAATGCATCAAAATCAGGAAAATCGCACGTTCCCTTTGACTGTGATGTGACGCAAAAGTACATTTGGCTACTAAAGGTCTTGTAGTTAATCGTAAAAATCAAATCGATCAGCAGGTCCATGTCTTTCTCGTGTGGGTCTTCAATGACTATAANCGTTGGAATGGAAGCTTCGCTTAAAATTTCCACAAAGCTTTGACTTCGTTTCCTTTTAAGTAGCTCGCTGGCACGGTCACACGCAGTTTTGTTATTAACCAAGCCACAGTCCTTCATTTCTCGTAAAAGTTGGTTCAAACAGTCTTCCATATCCTCGCTGCTGTCACGGCATTCAACTAAGTAACTGATATAGATTTTTTTGTCTTTATTGAAAGGAATCTCAGCTGCAAGTTTTCGGACAATGGCAGATTTGCCTGATCCTGGAAGACCATGCAAATGTAAAACCATGGAATTTTTCTTACGCAACTCTTGTTTGATATTTGTAAAAGTTCCGGATTCAACGAAGTCTTTCACAGGTTGCCGAAAGTTGCTAATCGATTTGATCTCGGAAAATGTTTCCACAGGTGAGGTTATTTCCTAGACGGAGAAATGCAAAAAACAATCGTTTTAACAAGGGAGAAAAACAATAAAGAGAAGTGAAAAACAAATAATTTTGGTTGCTCGTGCATTTCTTTAAGGACGGCTAGAGTCTTAGAAGTCTTAAGTTAGGGATTAAAATGCATAGGTTGTAATCTTTTGTGAGGTCTTCCAGGATTCAACTAACGTATTCTTCAGTGAACAGTAATTAAAAACGGTAGTTTTTGTTTGTCTCTGGTGTTTTAAGTGATTGGGATATTTTAAGTGTTTTCATGAATTAAGTAGCAGTTGAGTTTCATTATAATCGCAGTGTACTCCTTTCTGAGTGCCGTGAATGGTCTGCCGCACCCATCTCCGCTTACTCTGACCGGAACAAGGGCCTATGAGAGGGGGGTCCAACAGGAACATTGTTCCGGGCCCGACAGCTACGGGGGGCCCGAGACTGAAGGAACATTTGAGTGTTTCTTAATAACAAACTCGAAAAAATATAGCGAAATTAATGCAGGTGATAAAACTGGTTTGGACTAAAGCAGTGGTTCCCAATCAGGGTGCCATTTACGATACTTAGGGTGCCGCTAGCTAATGCGTTTTTTGAAATATCACAAGAAACACTGTTTTCAAAATGTTGTCAAACCTTAAAGAAAATTGCTATGGGCTCTCCACTGCGTGTCAAAAATGATGTTTCCCTTCTGTAGGGTGCCGCAAGCGTGAAAGGTTGGGAAACACTGGCCTAAAGGGTTTGGTGAGGTGGTACAGTGCATATTAATGTGAATTGCTGACAGTGCATTTTCCTGATATGATGCATTTGTAATTATTAGCATTACACATTTTTGCTGTACTTGAATGTTTGCCTACTTTGTCGAATTTAAGACATTCACGATTACTGTCCCAGTGTGTCCACTGAACTGAATTTTCCTTTAGGTCTTTCATTTTCAAACAAATCTTTATTAAAAACTCTCTCCAATAAACCAAGACTTGTGAACTAAGAGATGCTTCAAGCGAAATTTGAATGGAAACATGCCAGTTCACAAAAAAATCTAAACTAACAACAGTAGCCCTCGAATGTTGTGCATATGTGTGAGATAACTAAAAAGTTAAAAAGTAACAAGAGCAGGACGCAAGTTCTTATAGTGCACCGCGGCGATGTGCTGTGCAATTTGCTGATTGTTAAACTTGGGCCACAAACAGATACAAGCTCTAAACCAAGGGTTTAGTGGTGTAGGAACGCGTGGGAACGGCGTTCCTATTCCTTTGTTTGGTGTTTTTTGCACTAGTAACGTTCTTGAAAATTTAGATTTTTCATTTAGATTTCTATGTGCAGCGCCTGGAGCAACATAAATGAATAAATGACAAGTTATCTCGTGCACAGCACTGTAGCATGATTGTGTAATTACTGTTTGTGATACCATTAATGGTATTTGCGTACTCCATGCTTCGTCTGATTGTTTGCATTTATCGTAACTCTGCTATCTTCTTTTCACCATTTAAGACCCGGGTGCGCCACTTTTTTGCAGAGCTTTGCAACACCATAACTCGCCAGCCGATTGAGCTAGAGAGCTGTTCAAACCCTTTACGGATTCGGAAAATCTTCTTGTTGAGATTGAAAAATTATTTTTGATTTTGGGTTTGGGGTTTCTGTGGGTGACATCATAATCGTGGCATGTTTTCGCGTTTTTTAGCCAACGTTACCTGACCCTGGCCCCTTAACCCAACGAGCGATTGCTTGGCTCATGTTTCGTTTGAAAACGAGTCCTTGGTTGACTTTCTAGCGTATCTGGAGCCAAAATTATCACGAGTAATAAGTCTTGAAGTTTTCAGACCGTTGGCGGATGGGCTCCAGCTTGCCTGAGTAGTTACGAGAACAAAAGGAGCTTTTTGCGTGTGAGGGCATCTGAGAGATATTTGGTGTTAGAGTTCGGTTTTTACCTGAATCAGGGGTGTAGTAGGTTGGGAACGCGTGGGGACGGCGTTCCCACACCTCTTTTTTTAGCACTAAACCCCTGCTCTAATCGAATGTGAGTATAGGATTAGCGGACATACCCAGAAATTCGAAGATTTCGAAACCATACAGTAGAAACTAACCACCTACAGTATTTCGGAAGAATACTTTAAAGCAATGGTCGCCGGCCTGTGGCCCATGTGGATATTTATTGTGGTTCACGGTCAAAAACAGAAACAATTGTCGGTTGACAAAATATTTCGTTTTGTCAATTCGTTCTTCTTATAATACGCAAGCTCATTCCAAGGATACAGTTACTCAATGAGGTCGCGATCTCAATTCACTAGTAGCAGCGTTTTATTCAACCTTGATCGACCCCATTCATTTTGAGACTCTGGCTTTTTTTATAATTTCTTCCTTGATGAGATTTTACTATGAACATTTAAAAGTCATGTTAAAAAATGGTAATATTGTCACATTACTTGAACACCGGTATGTTTTGACATAATGTTTCATATGATCAACAAACGAGCACTTCTTGTTGAAGTTTGATGAACATTAATTAGCCTCAATTTTTATTTATTTCAGAATCATTTTGCAAGTCTTAGGGGACCCAAATGGGTTTTGCTCCGCCTAAAAAGATTTCTCTTAGGGGCCCTGCCCCCAACTGTACCACTTTGTCGGTAATTAAGTATCACTGATGTTTTATGTCTTCAAGTATCGTTGATACTTCAGGTCCTTTCCATGATTCCTTTTTAACAAAACAAATATAGAATCCCTGAGTGATAAAGTGGGAGAGCAAGCGCTTGCCAAGGCAAAACTTGGTTTAACACTGGAAGCCCGGGACGGTCATTTTTGTCCGATTTTTAACTGCAGCGTTTCATACATTCGTTAATTTTGCTATTTGCTTCGTCATATCCCTTGACGTTTCCTAACTTGTGATAAAGTTTTTGCCGCTATTGGAATTTTTTTGTTAGAGCTTTGGGAAACAGAGTATTTCATACATCTACCTACTAGCCCTGAGCGGTCAAAAATGACGTGCGCATGATTAGGAGATTGTTTCTTCAAAAAGGTGGTTAGAAGCTTTAGTAGAGTTTCTTTCGTAACTATGAAAGTAGTTACGCAACAATGGAGTAACAATTGATTGATTTTCTTCTGAGAACCAGGAGCTAGACCGATGTTTGGTAGCCTACAGTGTTGCCACTTCTTATGTTTTAACATCAGATCTGATGTTTTGAGAGAAATTTCTGATGTTTGATGTTTTGGCGACAAATCTGATGTTGAGTAGGCAGTTATTGTTGTTTTCCACATTTCTTCTCTTTCTAGGTTGAAAATAAGTTAGATTCATATGTAATTTTTAAGTTTCTTTCATCAAATTCAAGTCTCAACTTTGTGTTTGTTTAGTTGTCGTTCCAAACTGAAGATGCTCCAAACGCTGCGTTGAGAATGATATTTTATGTTACGCACGAACGACTTCTCCATTGAGTGACGACAGTGGTTCTTAACCGTTTCTATACCACGCGTAAAGTAATGGTCCTTTGTTTCAAGCTCCCTGACATTAAATAAGTTGTAAAAACAAGTGTATTTGTTGGTAAATTTATTGATCAAACTTTTCATTTTTTAGAGCGCGTAAAAGCTCGCTCTCCCCTGGAAATTTATTGACGTCCCCCGGGAGGCGTGCCCCCTGTTTAAGAACCACTGCTTTAGGACAATGAGGTTCATCGCGCTTTGTTAGGTATTGGTAAATGGAAGTATTTAGCTCAGTATTGCCTCAATACCCCCAGGGGAATTGAGATTAGACGTTGGGGGTATTCAGCAATGTATTAACACTCAATCATTACATTCGTTTTAGCAATCTGGCAACACTACCCATATGAAGCAGAAAATTAGTGCTGATGAATGTGATGCAGCCCTTGCATTGACCTTTTTCCTCACTACTCCAGTGATATAGTATTTCTTTGCCAGTTCTGTTTTGTTTCTTACATTTTTTTGTTATTAAACTGTTGAAAAGGGGTATCCAGATTGACGCAAATTTGACTTGTTTAGGGGTATTGAGGCGTTGAAACTTTAAGGACCACTGATTTCGCTTTTATGAAACTGTAATGTAAAAATCTGATGTTATCTGATGTTGAAGAAGGCGACAATCTGATGTTGACCATACTGACCCAAGTGGCAACACTGATTTAGTAGTCTTATAGGTTTGTTTGTTAGATGTGTCAAATAGTTGCTGAAAGTTGGTTGTTATAATATCTCTTTCAGTAGCTTTTCAGTAGCTTTATCACTATAAGGGTTATACTGCCATAATTGACAGCTCGTTCACCATGTTCTAAAGCTAGCAGAAGATCTCAAGCAGAAAAAAACAACAATTGTGGGTACTGTATGAAAACAACAACGACATGGGCCAGACGCAGAGCTGGTAATTAAAGGCAAGCCATAGCATGCTCTGAAATTTTTTCTTCACTTAGCCTGCAAAGCTAAGGAATAAAGGTTGTGTGCATCTTGATCTCAGTGCGCAAAAACGTAAAAATTATAAGTACCACAAAAATTCTTCCAGAAATGGTAGAGTACTAAACTAATCTGGTTAGCGTGCGTGGAAGCACCGGGCCAGATGACTAGATCCATAATAATAAAAGTGCACCTAGGCGGTTGCCAAATGCTGTGTGTTTCAGCTTAATCGACTGTACTGCATAAATACTTACATCATTTACTGTCTAACAACGAAATTGAAACCGTCATGGCGACAGTTTCTACTTGAAATTATGAAAGCTTTGCAAGCCAAAAGACGTAGTGGGCTGTGCAACGTCCTACCCACATTAGTTGCCCAAGACATCCAGCACTGCATTAACTGCAATCATTGTTGAATCAAACCTTAGCTGGGAAAAGAAAAAAACACCAGTTTGTGTCATGCGAAAATAAACTGCTAGGCTACTTTTTCACCTGGCTGTTTTTTTCCATTACAAAAACATGCAAGTATGATTGACTGACTTGTTTCAAGGCAACATTCGAAGTAATTTGAAAGAAAACGTTCATAAACGGTTTTACAAATGAAAGGTCAAAAATGACCGCACTCGCTCTTGCAGGTAAAGAAATTTTTCATGGCTTCTTGCGTTAATTCCATTTTTGAACGTACTAATGACTTGGAAAAAACGAATTCCGACCTTTAAGCCGTGTGATCAATCGTAATGCAGGGAAATTGTTTGTCTATCGGCTTCTGTTGAAGTTACTACGACAGTAACCTTGTTGACTACGCTACAGCCCAAGGAGCTGAAGTGGCCACTCGTGGCAACCTCACCGATGGACAAAAAGGCATAAAAAGCTTGCTTTCTCTCAAATGTGACAGTTGTTGAGCATTTCCAAAACCTCACCTCCGTTTCAGTTGTGGCAGTATGCATATGCACTACATTAGCTTGGATGAAGGTTTCAACTGGGTGTTCTTTAGCAAAAGTATCCATTCCCAAAATTCTCTTACCTGCCAAGAAATTTACAGAAACACATTGATGTTGCGAGTAAAATTTTCAAAATCCAAGTTTTATACAAGCAATTTACCACACGGTTCGCAATATCATTTTAACTACTGTGTTTTTATATATGCGTTGAAATTGCAAAGACAAAGGTTCTCAGTTTGTCAACATTCTGCGATTTACACATTTATTTTAAGTTTTTTATGATTTCAATAAAATTTTGAAGAGAATTGAAAAAAAATTTATTTAAAAACAAGCTTTCAGAAATTTTGGACAGATGATAAGTGGGCGCTCTGACAATAAATACGTATGAATGAAATATTTGCAAAGATATTTTGCGACAAATCGCCTGAATTTGTTTCTGAACCGAGATAATCAGACTTTCTGAGAGAAGATGACCATCGATTCATCATCAATCCGTTATAGTGATGCAAAGTTTCTCTACTTTGAAATAACAAATGGGATTGAAACACTTGGCTGAATTACGATAAAATGCTCACTGCAAGCCGTCGGTATATTGATTATGCTGATCATTTTCATTTCCACTTTGAAACATTTTGCAAACTGTAACAAATTCTCATTAAGATGCAGTTCAAACTTGAAATCCCATGCACAAAACCATCCTGTCACGTGCATTAATATTTTCTTGCCTTTTCAAAATCATATCCACTATTTTAGAAAAAATACTTAAATATGAAAATTCGTTTTTATGGAAATTTATTTCTTCCAGTAGTGTTTGTTTGGGCAACATTCACCTAACCATGTCTGTTACAAACAGGCGTAAATGACGGTAGACACGGATCTTGTGGTTTTCAAACCTTTTTATAATCTTGACAAATCCAAAAGCGATTTAAAACGTCAATTACGCAACTTGCTGCAAAATACTTGCATGATTGTGTTTGCTCTGTCATGCGCTGCACTTTGACTCAAGAACTTCCTAGGAATCAGCAAAATGTCACATAGTGGTAATGTAAGAGATGAGACAATGGCATTACTCGATACGTTGAAAAAATATATTAGCTCTTTTGATACTAAAATAGTTTAACTTACTTGCATGTTTGTTCTTACTGTATTCCTGCCGAATTCACACCAAGAGTAATGAGTAAAAATTATTACTTAAACATACTTGATCTAAACCAACTATTTCAAAGTATATAAAATGACCTATAGGCAGTTGAATGGAATGCACGAATGAAATAAAGCAGTTTTTTTAATTCTGTTTTTTTTCGCTAAAATTTTGCAAAGCTTATTCTACTTAGCACTGATCTTCACCGAAGATAAAACTGTTTTTGTAATACAAATGGCCAATGATAAAGTGCTATTTCATTGGTCCCATGGGCGATGAGCTTTTAATTAGCTCTTTTTTTGGCAACAATAGATGTCAAAGCTTCAAGAAACCGATGAGACCAATGCATTAAACATCTATTTATTGGCTTTGATATTCCATTTTCCGCAGACTAACGGAGATTATTATCAGAACTGATCTATCCAAAGGTGTTGAAATAAATCAAGACAGTCTTAACATGTAAAGCAAAATGAATATCTTAACAGTGTTGCATAAATATTTGAGCGTTTGATGTTATTATTTGATTTTTTTATTTGTTTAGTGGGACACGGAGATTCAGTCCAAGCCGGAAGTTAAGTAATGAAAAAAAAAGTTGAAGAAGCTCTGTCCTTGGTAGAATTTAGAAAACTGAAACAAACAAGTATAATGTTAACTTCAGCATTTATGTCATGACCAAATCAATTGTTTCTCTCATCTTTTCCCCTTTTCACTTTCTACTAGAAGTTGCTTCACTTTCTACTAGTGTAGCAGATTTTGTGAATGGATAGTAGAGAAGAGAGACCAAGATCTAAATCTGGTGCATTTAAACTCTCAGTTGATGAGGTTACATGGAACAAAAAACACAGAAAACGCCTATTTGAAGTTATTGTTCCGGTGTTAGAGCTTTTAGGAAACCAAAACGTCATCGTGATATTGTGGCAGAAAGCATTACCTCACATTGTTTTTGAAAATCGTTGCTTATTATTATTATTGATTAACGACGTTTGTTTCTTTCTAGAAAATTCATGTTGCTGGTCGTGGGTGGAAAACGTTGTGAGATTTCAAAACGTTTTTTGCAGCGGATTAAAAACCACAACCCAACATTTTTCTGCAGAACCTGGAAACGAAATGAGGTTGGAAGGAAGGATGGAAGGAGTGGTCGTGCATTGCATGTCTGAACTTTATGCCAACAATAAAGCATAAATGAGCTTTATGTTGAATTTAATTTGATGTCGTCTACTTAGTCCTAGACCAGTATCAAAATAAATAATAAAACACTGGTTTTGAAAATAATGTAAACCATACGCAACAGACCTTAAGAAATGTCTTCTATTTCCGTCTTCGTTGGAGTCCAGAATGTTGAAATTAGCTCTGGTTGTGAAAGCAACATGACCAAAGGAGAACTACATTCTAACAGTGTACGTACTGAAAACGTTTACCAAGCATTGTCCACTTTAACAAATGTTCCAAACAACAGTTCCAATTATTCTTGTTAATAATAAAAACTATCCATCGTACACAACCAGGAGAACCTAATCCACCTAATATTTCACCTTTCGTTCACCTTTCAACGTTCACCTTTCAACAGGGGAGAAGTGCTAACTCTGCAAGTTTTCTTTCGTCCGCTTGCTACAACATGATATTCGAAAAAAGTTCGTTGATAATACGGTACGAGAACATTTTGTAAACTATTCCTATTTTTTGTTGTTCGGCTTCAGAATTGGATGTGGATGTGTCTCAATAAAGCCGAAAATTAATAACACAGGATTTACAACTAGCAGAGGGGTGTTTAGATCAACTCTAATTCAAATCTAAGTTTGAATGTCATTACGACAGCATGGGTATTGCAAGGTCTAAATTCGCATCATGGGCAACGTGAGTCAAAACAGCACCGCTGGAGTTATTTAGCGATGTTTCTACTGCAAAACACACTTTTAATTGCATGTGAAACTACAAATAAGATTTCTTGGCTGAAAGCTTTTGCCACTGCATGCGTTGGCTTGCTGAAAAGAGCTGGAAAAGGCCCAGGACGCATTGTTTGCAAATTTGCGTTCTTGAAATCTACAATTTCACAATAAACACACGTTTAAGCCTCAAATATTTCTGCGTCTGAAGACTCAGCACAGTAATGAACTATAAACAGTTTTTCAAAACAAGCGTCTCATGAGCAAATGCACCTCACACTTTAAGATGATCAGCTCTAAGCAATAACCCCTTAAACGTTTGGTGATATTGCAAAAAGCATTATCACTCCTTCTGATATTTAGTCTCCAATACACAGTTTGACCCTTTGCACGTCTACGTCTGAGCTGTGTCGTTTGATTGAAGTGGAAACAAAGTTCTAACTGTTTTTCACAATCGTTCATAAATGGATGCATTGTTTACAGCTCATTCTTTCGACCTTTCCATTGTTTTACGAAGCACTAAGGTCTGTCCACAGTATTGTTCTCCTCTGCTTTCAACATTTATCTTTACTTTGGAAATGAAACCATGTAGAAGACACAGAAACCCTTTCAAAGGATTCATGGCTCATTGTATTAATAAAACAATAAGGTAATTTTACCCGAATAGCAAAAAGAATTATACACTGTAATAACGATAATATGAGAATTATCATTATTATCTGTTTTGTTGCCAGAGTTTGGCCACAGTTTGATAGAAACCTGTCACTGCAAGCGACATTTTGCTAGTGCACAACAGTTTGCATGTTAAGGCTTTTGGACAAACAATCAACACATTTTACTTTGCGAAGTTTCCTCATGCAAGTCATAACATAGTTTCAGTGTGGCAATGACTTTGAATTTTAAGTTTTAAGAATACACGATCAAAACAGTTTTTCTTCCTTTTTGGTAAGTCCTTCCTTCCTTTTGGCTGGGGTTCCACCTATACAACCATATCTTAATGATACACGTGTTACGAACCATAATGACACGAGAAGGCTATTATTTCTAATCCCTAATGGGTTGAAACCCTGCAAAGGACTTGTTAAATTTCATTGTGTAACTGGAACAATTATCTGCATGCCTGAGTTACATGTTTTGTTTGACTTTCTGGGCGCACGTTACGTTTTGCTTGTCCTTTCTATTGCTTCCATTACGTTGTTATTTCATGTTTGTAATTTTCAAAGGTCAACAGAGGTCCTTATCATTCAGAAGAAGCGTCGGATTCCGGATACCTTTGCATATCTCGAAGTGAGAGCTGCTCTTATTATGGGTGGGATCCCACGCACACAGAAAGAAGCACATAGAACGTTTACACAACTCCAATGCCTTATGGCATTATCATACTTTCATTACGCCGCGTCTGTGTGACAGTTGCAGTACATACGCATGTGCTGTAGCACTTTAAACAACCTGCAAATCGTTTTTCTCTCAATTTGCTCTTATCTCAAACGCTATGAAAAACAAAGAGAAGAAAACTTATTCCTAGTTCAGAAGAAGTATTAGCCTACAGCTNTCAGATTTTGATGATAGTAATGAGGAAGCTTTGTTTGAAATCGATAAAGGAGACGAAGTACTGCTAGGTGAATCCTTTCCTAGGAGACGAGATGGTCAGGTACCAGTGGAAGACCCCCCTTCCAGTTCCAACCTTGATTCGTCTGAGACATGATTNGTGCGAGTTTTCGCNGGTGGAAGAGATTCCCAATAGTTGCACCGCAACCTGAAGAGAATTGGCCAGATAACAATGCTGGCAAATGGGGGAAGGTTATGATCCATTACGAGTCTTTGTTGTCCCCCGCTACTCTTTTTGTTGATGTTTGCAAGTAAGATGAGTTGATCAGTGACATCTTGGTACCCCAGTACACGCTATACATGCTTCAAAAAAGGAAACGAAACAGAAAATGAAGAAATGGGAACGTTTCTGGGAATGAATATTATGAAATCATACATGCTTACCAGAAATCCAGGATTACTTTTCAAATGAACCAGACTTGCCAGTTCACAGTGCCATATTAGCTATGAGGCACGGGCGTCAGGGTCCCCACAGTCAAGGACCCTCAACATGAAAGCTGTCATTCAATACAGTAAATGCCTGCCTATCCATTATAATCGTTGCTCAACGTTCAATGCAATACACCACGGTTTTTCAAGCGGAGTCCTCGACCTCCCTTGGGGGCCACGGAGCGGTTGTCTGGGGGCCACGAGAAGAGGCCTTGACTAGGTAGCTTTGCCGTGATTTCGCATAACCCAAGTATCACGATGTATTAAGAGTCTTTTGAAGGGGCTACAGAAGAAAAGAGCAGGGTATAGTAAAGCACCATGAGAGCGAACTATTACGGAAAGAAAACTTTGACAAGCTGATACATGATTTTTTTGTAAAAAAAAACACGCAAAGTATTATTATAGTTTGAGTGTCTAACATGGTGGGAAAAACTGAGAACGTTTCGCATTCCTGGGTTTATGATAGGACAAATGTTTTCGTTTTCGCATTACATATCTACCCTTTTCATTTGATGTTTCGCGTGATGAACACGAGTATTATGGGGACACCATGCGATATTAGTTTTTATTGAAAAGATGGGGCCCTCGAAAAATTGTGCCTCAGGTCCCCAAAAAGCCTCATCTGACACTGCGAGTTTAACCAATTGCTGAAACAATGCCAAGAGATACATTCAATTCAAAAAGAAGAGCACTGCGTTTTGCAAATAATGATGAAGTTCCCGACAAAAAGTACCCATCACACAACAGAGCCTGCAAGCATCGTCCTCACCGCTGATCAAGCATTTCAATTCTGCCTTCCAAAACGCTATGAGCGGAAACTTTTAACAATCAGTTGACGAAAGAATGACACAATTCTAAGGTAATCACATAATCCAGTGTTTTTTCAAAGGTTTTTAAAAGGGTGTCGTGGTGGAGCATTAGGATGTCAACACCATTTTCCTTGCTATATCTGATACGTTTAACAGATTTTCGCAAAAAAGCATCTGTCCGTCCAAATGTGCTTAATTATTCGAATACGACATTCACTTTTGGCAAACAAACTAAAGACAATTGCATAAACAGAAAATTTCAATGTGGGCCTGCACACTCATTCATTTTCGTGACCGGTTTTCCTTTAGGGAGAGTTGCGGGGCAGCAGCCCTAGGAAGACCCGAAATACCTCACGATCAATAGCAATCTGTGATA
>JGI24158J21664_10003213_pt1 | contig 20388 bp, 11 predicted proteins | sample Ectturendosymbi3_FD_21664 | JGI IMG/M metagenome (IMG submission 21664) | reverse complement strand
TCCGACTCCGACTCCACCCGAAAACCTCCGACTCCTTACGACCCCGGCTCCGACTCCGCAACTCTGATGATAACAAAACCTACTCTTGAAATTTATCTGCCTTGGCTTGCCTCATTTTAAGCCTTGCGATGTTGCAACAGGTCGAAGTTTGCATATATTACAACATACAAGATGTTTTTGTTGGAGGCAAACCAAGACACATGAATTTAACAGGTATTGCCGCTTACTGAGCAACAATTCAGTTGGGACACTATTTGCGCGAAAAATCAAGTAAAACAGATCAAAGAAATGATTGTACCACTCACTTGCAACAAAAAACGGTCGTCGAAAATGGACGGTACAGGTTTTTCAAAAACTTTGAACGTGTTGCCTCCGGTTTTGTAAGACGTTTCTTCGAGAACACGTCTCGCATCTGGATCAACAGAAAAGCTCATATTGGAAAGAAACGGCGATCTATCATTGGCAGAAGGACAGAAAAACACCACAGAAACAATAAAATCATAAGCACAAAGAAATGCTTTTTTTACCAGTGGAGACAATTTGTATGATTTTTTTCAACAAACATCGACGAACGTTTATCACTAATCGAACTTCACAAAAACCCCGAGCGGTTGGATTAAACCACACAGATATTTAAAAATTGTGATTTTTCAGGCACGTTGTTGCTCGTCGGTTCAATCGTTCAGTTAATAGTAGATCAATCGTTCAGTTAATAGTAGATCATTGTCACGCAACAACACAAAAACAAAGTCATGTGTAACTGATTGTTTGCAACCATAAGACCACAGCCTCATAGCTGCAGGTATTCCCACCACACGTTTCATTTAAAGAAACAATAGTTGCATTCTGACAAACAATCCGCCACTCAACATATTTGCTGAAAGCCAAGCCACAGCGCATCTCAAGAGTTTATCATCGAACTTGTACACGAGCAGGGAGCGCAACAACGAGTCGTGTGTGACTGCCAGCTGTGCTTTCCTTATTAAAGAGAGATGAGGATGATGCCCTAGGAACGGCGCTGATTTTCAAGGTGGAAGGGCAGAGAAAACGGGGAAGACCGCGGAAGACGTGGAGGAGGCATGTAGAAAAGGAGATTAGAGAGATTTGGGTTGCGGAAGGAAGACGCCCATAATCGAGCAAGATGGAGAAATGGAGTTAAGGAGTGATCGTTTCAGAAAGGAGGTAAATCTGGCCATCCCCGTTTAACGGGGACAGAACCGGATCAAAACTAGACTGCTGCATCTACAAGGAGCAAGGGTACAACCAAGCACGTTGCGTGGGTTCTTACTTCACGGCTACCATAAAGTCTCATGTTTCCTTTACAAACAATTACCACAGAGTTTTTAGTGCAAACCAGAAGAGTTTTTACACATAGACGTATGTTAGAACCGAGAATTTACTTGGCTCCAACAGAATTTTTCAGTCATTGAAAAAATGCCTTTCGGACTGCCTGGCTTGCAAAGTAAATGACAGTCGACTTAAACCAACACTACGATATACTGTAACATATATTGATCTTCTCGTGACCTTACCATCTTCTTTTGAAAAAACAACCAAAGTACCATCCGGAATGCTGTAGACTGACTGCACTGCGCTTGGCTTCAGGGTTTTTGGACTGAAGCATTCTTTGACGGCCTTCTCAGACAATTCGACAGGGCCTTGAATAAGCACAGTTCTGAAACACAGGTGGATACACACAATAATCCAATGTTGTCAAATCATGCAATCTGTGCTTTTCTCATGAACACGTCGACCAAAAGTTACTTACACACAATGCAAAAACCGACATTACAGGATACAGTATCTTTGCATGCAAAGCTTTCAAGCAAGTTATAAGCATGCACATCGACGCGGATGCGTAGAATTTACCAAGGTGGAAAATCAGATTTCAAAATGCCACGTCTATTTACAAGATACGTACCGACCCTCTGAGGCTCTTTTCAGAGGTGAGACGATGCACTAAGAGTTGTAAGCATACCACAATACCTACCGATCGCATTACCAAATTCACGCAATGCGACAGCAGCCAATATACCCGGAGTTACCAAAAAAATTCTGAGGTCGTGTGGTTTGAACAGCTTATCGCGGTCAACATTGTAAAAGACGCTGATCATCAATTTTTGTTGACGATTGCTTGCATTACTGCGGTCAACCAAAATAAAAAGACCGCCATTCAAAAACTTTAAAACTACGATAAAATGGTTGGGTTTAATCCCTACTTGGATTTTCAACAAAAGTAAATCTTTAAGAGATATGCAAAAAGTATATTAACCTGTTGGAACCCTCGCAGAACATCTTCTTGTCCTTTTGCAGGAGTTCGTGCCATGAAATCGTTGGGCTTGCCGGTGTCTTGGAAAAAGCTGGGGTCGACACACTTCTGGGAATAGGATTTGGGCCAACCGGATCAGCTTTGGACAATCCTGCCGCCGACGAAATTCTTCGCGGACGTGGTTTTGGGGGGATGGCAGAACTACGTGGCGATGTAGGTAGTGAGACTGTGAATCGAATGTCGTTCTGGTTAGAACAACACCCGAAACAACGATAAACATTTTCTTTCCAATAAAGCACATTTTAAAAACTTTCTCACAGTAACAAGGACTACGTTTGACTGCGTTACGTCAAAACAACCAAGCAACGGATAACGCGTTCCGGTAAGCGTATATGTATGGACGCAGTGCAGATCTTCAGCGGAACCTAATTGTTCGAGACGAGCAATCTTTGTACAAAACGTTTTATTCGGTGCGATATATAAAAATAAAAAGTGCAATGATGACGGCGGCGTCGCAAATCCAAATATCTACAGCCAACTCTCACTCAAGCAAGTGTTATTATTTGTGACATCAATGAATACACTAGAACCTTAAATCATGTATAATAATCGATGATGTGTGAAACGCCCAAATTTTCATAATTTTAACAAATTAATCCACTTTCCATCATAATTTTGACAGTTTTGTTATTCTCACTGACCTCGCAATTCCGAAAGCTTTCAGCACATGGAAACCTTTTTTGTTGGAACACAGGCAAAGCATTTAAGCTAGACTGTTGAAAATTTTATTTGTGTTTTTATCACAGTCTCTGGTAAGTTTACTTCATAAATCTCTTCATAAAGCCCTCTTTTCATGAAGTTATACACCAATTCTTTAAAAAATACAATCTTTGAATTAATCGTTTAGTGACAAATCAAGCCTTTCTCAAACTGCTAAACGTGAACTGCATTTGTGACGAGGGCATGAAGAAATAATTTTACACCAAGCTGTTACCGAACAGAAATCACTTAACGGGACTTACCCACTGTCGGCCTGGCCCTGCCTGCAGAACTACCCTGTCGGTAGTTGCTTTGTCTTCGCTCCTGGGCAAGATCGCTCGCAATCCTTTGAACTAAAGTGAAACTTTGTGAAAACAAACACTACGAAGTCACGATTACTTCTTTTCACTAATTTTGCAATGTACACGTTTTCATTTGAAATGTGAATAAAACAAATGAACAGCTTATTTGGTTGATGAGCACCGAAACCGCTTAAAAGGGGAAGAGCTCCCGTATCCGAAAAAACAAAATTTGCGACGACTAAACAAAAGACGAAGCCTTTACGAGCCGGCGATATGAAACTGTTCTGTGGCGCTGGACAGAAGAAAAATATCGGATTAACCAACTTCTTTAACATTTTGTAGCTTCACGTGCAACTGTAGTTAGTTATAGACATTTATAAAAGGTCGTGAAACTTACTTTCGTGCTTATCCCATTTAATATGCATTGGAGGATAGTTGCTCCCGATGTAAGCAGCGTTTTCATAAGCGTTTTTCGCCGATTCCTGCCATTAACCAGACAAAAGCTGTTACACATATCAGATCTATGTGTCTGCAAAATTGAAGACGCTGGAATAGAACTGCTTTCGTCATAGCAGCCCGCAACAGAATTCGTTACAATGACCCTGTTGTTAACTGTATGGTGTTGACCACGATATGCAAGTGTCAAATATCCATAAAAGCGTTATTGCACACTCTATGAACACAGAGCAACTTACGTGAGTTTGATATGTCAGCTTAACGAAGGGTTTCGAGCCACGATAAAGATTCTGAGGGAAGAAGAATGCCTTGATTCGTCCGTACCTGTAGCAGCAAGCACAACAAACACATCGGCCTGTTTTCAAATGTACAATTCTTCACAAGACTTAGAAGTTTAGCACTTCTCCGCAGTTCAAAAATTTAGCAGCTTACGTAAAACCAAATGCTTAAGTGTAAGCCAGAGGCGAGCAAACTGCGGCCCTCTATGGGGTTATGTGCGTCCCGCGAAAATTAGCAAAATCATTTTTTTCTTATTTTTGTCTATATGTTGTACTGTCGTGGAGCGCACCGCCCAATTTTGAAAGGTGCGGCTCTTTGGTTTTTTATGGCCCGTTGATTCGGCCCTCCGTAGATGAAATATTTGGTCACTGGTACAAACAGACATGAGCAGAACCTTGAAGTAAAAACTTTCTACAATAGTTTTATGCAGCCAATAGGACTGTCACTGCATCAGCGAGAGGGTATATAGTTCAAACCTCCCCACCTGCTGAAATGATCGAACATGATTTTTCTGTTGAACATGAAGTGAGGAATATCCGTACAAAAAAGGGCAGCACGTCGACGATCGACCTCATTCTCCTCTTCATCCCCCTCAAAAACATGAGCGACTTCTGAAATGCAAACTGTTTTTTGCGCAGTTCTCTTTCAAGGTCAACTACGAAATGCTCCTTTACCTGCATGCATTAGTAAAACGTTCCTTTTTCACAAAATACCGAAACGCTACTACATCCACAATAAAAAATATCTAAGGTTAACAACAGTAATATCAGTTTCACACGTTTTTTAATTTTCTAATTCAACATGTTCTAAATTAAATTTAATCTCACGAATATCACATGGTCTAAGATTTTCTGATTCAAAAACTTCTTGCATTTTAATTTTCTTCGTCTATTTGCTGCATTTGCTCGTTTACCAAGTTTGTTAATTAGTTTTTTGTAATCAGCTTTGTCACCCCTTCTTTCCGCTGTCTTAAATCTAAACCATCTCCCAAAATCAATGACTTACCCATGGTATCTTTTGATATTTGAGCATCTCCACTTTTTTCCCCGGTGTTTGAAAGATTGCATGGCAAAGATTCCACAATTTTTAGAAGATGTGGCTGGTCTTCGTAACTTAAAGCAATTTCCTGCCTTTGCAGAAGTTTCGTTGCATCTGAAAAAACGGAGATACAGAAAAATTCAGGCTTTTCTAATCAGTCACTGCAAGTAAAAATACTTTCTGTTGTGAAAATATCTATCAAACGTTTAAACTGAGTGAGAATTTGGAATTATTAACGTAGGGTATTTGCACAAATCTTAGGTTTAAGTTAAACAAAGTTGTTTCTACTTGAACACCGACGAAGAGGCAGTCTTCGGTTGAAAAACCTTAGGAATAAAGGTGAAAAAATAGGTGACCTTATCATGTTTTCGCAAAAAAAGTTGTATTGGCCGGCAGATGGACAACACAAAATAAGCTATCATGCGGTCTAAACAGCATGGTGTGTGCTTTAGACAACACGAAAAAATAATGAAAAACGCATATTTCCTTAGAAAGCACTGTGTAGACAGTTAGTGACAGCAATATCATGACCTACAACTTCGTGAAATTATTTAGTACACACAAACACGATATTGCTTAAACCCCCATAATAATTCGTCAAGTGACATACATTCTTGGGTTTTCAACTGTATTTGGACAGTGGACAGAGGACTTCGCTTCCCTTCTTCCTTCAAAAGGCGAATGCTATGTAATCCATCAGCATCATCTAATATTTTCTCGATCAACTGTTGCACATTAAAAAGGCCATATCCTTTAGGAATATTACACACATACAGAGTGAAATATTCCATATAATACAGCAAATGGGAAAACACGAATTGTAACACTAGATGCAAAATGTATGAGTGCAAAGTATGCTGAGTGAAGCTGCAGTAAAAAGTAAAAAAAGGTTTAATACCTATTCTTTGAAGCAGCAATTAAATCCAACCTTTAAAAAAATATAATTAAAAGAACAAGACAGGACACACTCTACAAGCAACATGACCAATAAAAATAGTTGTTACACACAAAAACACATGTTGATCTTGGTAGAAAACATTCTGTCATAGCGCTTTAAATTTAACTTTACTTTTGAGATCATATTTGTGTACTTCAAAACAAGAGTGATTTTTTTACATTGCTATGCTTGTCTTTCTTGCTTAAGTGCCTGATTTTCGTTTATCTTCATCACCTGTGAATTCCTTCTTTGAGTACATAAGGATCTTAACCAGCTTCAATGGTTCACTGACACAATTTTGTTAGCCTAATGGATAGACAATTCTACTGGACGATAAGATTCAAAGTTAATGCTGGAGTGAAACATGGTTGTATGAGATCAACTTACCAAATGTCAAAGACTGGGAATGGAATAAGAGTTAAAGTGCAGTGTCAGTTTGCACATATGTGACTTCCCTCACTGTCTATTGCCTGGCTTTCTTCAACATAAAAAATAAGCTGACACTGATTTATGCAAGCATGTAAATTGTTTTGGTCAAGGTTTCAAATGTTTTTGCGAAATATTTATCCTGAGGATGACAACAGTTTATTTTCACTGGAATTCAAGCAAGATTTTGCAGTTGGTGTTTTACTAGTAATATACTGTATATTCAATTTTTACATGTTTGGCTTGCACACAACACAACGGTCAGATGTTGGGGGTAATAGAGCAATCACAAGAAAAAACAGAAATCATGAGGTGCCATGAAGCACACGGAAGGTTTTGTTTGCTATACAAGGGTAATACTGATGAAGTACACACACTGAAACAATGTACCAATGATTACTGCAGTTGGTCACCATCATACATGAGCATTAAATAATGGAGGAAAAATGAAGAATATGTAAAAAGAATCACACCTTCAAAAGGATCAGATAAATAAATTAGATGAAAATGTGCATCATTATAAAAAAAACAGATTGTTTCTAAACAAGGCATCAAAGGTCCTGACATGTTGGTTATTTGGTTAACTTGTGGGAGAACACTTACATTTCTGGTTAAGTAATGCATAATTCAATGGGCATTGTTGTAGGCAACTCGCTGGGTTTCGTACTAGTTGGTATTTATTTGCTCCACAATTGGCAAGCATAAATTAGCATGAAAAGGAACAAAATAGAGTGTTATTACTGCTGGTGAGCACAGAGCAAATGTGCCTCTGAACATGTTGACTGCACACGACAGCAATTTCACTTGTTTCTGAATATTATCATCATCCTGCAGTGAGGCATTTAGCTATACACCAAGATATTTGACTTGGTCAGAAAATTGTACAAGTACACCATTCAGAAAAACATTCCATTTCACTCAGAGACTTGACTGATAACATTTAGGTATGTTGTTGAACGTAAGAATTACTCAAAAATATTGCAACATTTAACCCTTAGTAATAGAGAATATTCATTTTAAAGCCATTTACAGTGCACCTATCTTATGAAAAAAATTCAATCATTCAGGTATCAAAAGTCGTTCATACAGCTGTTATTACAGTGATCTTTAGTTCTCTCTAGCAATAATGGTTTTACTCTTCTGTGTGTGTTTGTAGTTTTCTTTTTTCTACATGTTATAGCTTCTTAGTTCGTGAATCCGTTGCTGTTACAGTCTAGTTCATGTTGCAGAATATCAACAACACCTGCAGAAGCAGACGAATCTTCACATGAAGACAATTTCTCCAAAAACCAACTCTTCACAAGCCCTGGAGTCTGCATCACAGCCAGAATCAATAAACTGTCTTGGTAATGGGTGTGTGCGGATCAAGAAAGGGTTATGGCAACCCAAAGCAGATTTCCTTTTCATCAGGTTTTTCTTTTCCTCTTCGTCTAGAACCTTGCAGTCCACGACAATTAAATATTATGGCCANTTGTGCTTGACGCTTCACAATTTGGTCATTAGTCCTACAACCTGTACATCAGACTGCAACAGCACATCTTGTGGTTGGCACAACCTTTCATCATGGCAATCTTATCAATATCAGCTAATTTATGATGCACCTGACTAAATAACCTCTGTACTTTTTCGGTACCTGGCACTTGTCTTGGTGAGTACATCTGGTGCAACTCACTCAGTACCCCCAAACAAACCTATCTTTTCATAACAGCAACAAAAGATACGACTTGCTACAATAAAAGTGAAGAAATTAATTACAAGGCAATAGAAAACAGCGTAAATAATTTTTTGTCTGAAAGCTTCATTACCTTATAACAGCAAACACAATTTATCCAAAGCTACATAATTTTCATATTTCATTCACTTGTTATGTCTGAAGCCTAAAATGCAAAATACTTCCGCTACCTGAGTGATCTGCATACTGAATCTGAAAGAAAATTTGCAAGCAATATGAGAAAGTAACATTACTGATGAATCATGTGATCAGTTAATTTGGTGAATAAGTGAGCACACTTCAAGGCAAAAATATTGAGGTGTTTTTTTGAAATTTTCAAGAGTGCTATATGACTACAAATACTGTGTTGCCTTTCTTGGATGGATGCTTAATCTGTGCAATGCTGTTATCAAGCTAATAGACAAACCACCCACCAAACTTTGCACTCACACCACATTCTCTGATTTCGTTAAAGAATTACTGGCTTGCTATAAGCTTTAAATCTACATTAACAGAAACAGGTTATGCTAAATAAAAAATTATCAGGGATGAGCAAGTTGCTAGGCCACCTCAAACAAACTCGAAACAACAAAATAAAAATAAAACAAGTTCCCACAGTGTTCTGAGTATTTTAGCATAAAAATCAACACGTTCTGCCATTGTCAGCTCCGGAACTAGCCAAATTAGTTTGTTAAAACCAACTTGTCACATGTATTAGCCACAATAAATTGAACTTAACATGTGTCACACAGATTACCAAAATTAACAGTTGAACTCAAGAATATTTGAAGCTGTTCTTGAAGATATGTGAAGAACAAACCTGATTTTAGATTTGATATAAAACTAATGTAAATTAAATTAACAAAACCATGCACTGCCACTAAAGCAATCACATGCACTGTTTCTACAAAAAATTTACTTGGTATCACAAGATTTACACAACATGCTTCAACTGCATTTTTTATTCCTGCACCTGGCTGCATTAATGCCATCATTGGTGTGTTTCTGCTTACAAGTGCACAGACCATTTTTATCTTCTACACCAGAGGTCTCCAAACTATAACTGGTGGGCCAAATCCAGCCTGCAAGGCCATTTTGTCAATAATGAAGCAATTATTTATTTACGAAAAACTTGTTGATTTAGCACAGGGGTGGGGAACCTATTTATTATCAAGGAGTGCATAAATTGAGGATTATCGCTGGCAGGCCACATATACCAATTGATTTTACCCTAAAATTCTACCTTTATCTTACTACGAGGGATAAAGTCTTCTTATGACATACTATCTTAAGTACCTGCTTATCATGGAGCTTCGTTTTCACGCGATTTTGTAATCTAGATTGGGTAACAAAAATTCTGATATGGGCCATATCAAATGTTCACGTGGGCCACAGGTTCTCTACCCCTGATTTAGTAGAATGTACCACATCCCAAAACAATCACATTACGTAAGATGCCCAGCCCTCAAACTGCTGTGTGATAGCCTATGTGGCTCTCAGATAAAGAAGTTTGGAGTACCTTGTTCTACAAAAAAAAATTTTTGAAAATAAAAAACACATTCACTATGTTTCATAGAACACATGATTATATATGATGCTACATTAAAATGTATTGTTTTGGTTCTTTTGTTATCAGTGAAAGCAGACTTGACTCACGTCAAGAAATGATGTTGTGATGACCAGGGGCATAATGAGGGGGGGAGGGGAGAACAATTTCCCAGGTGTCGAATCACTATGAGGGCACCAAATCACTGTGGGGAGTGCCAAAAAGTCCCAATAATGTCAGAACTACTTCTTTAAAACATAGTACATTTGCTTTCAAAATAACTCAGCTTCAAACATGGAGGCGCAAAACTTGCTTCTTGCCCTGGACACCATCTAACTTTGTTATGCCCTGGTGATGACTCAACTCATGCTTTTCACTGAATGACTCGAGACTCAAATGAGAGTCCTTTTCACAAAGCTCCAAACATCATATTGACAAACACAGATAGTTGGCACACACAGAAATGAGCTCTTTTCACTTTATTGATTAATATTGGCACAAGTTTTCTGTTATGACTGTGTTTCTTAGTGATGTTACACTAGTTTTTCAGGATCTGGGGTTCTACCTAACACTGTGGCAGAGCTGAAACTTCGCTTTTCACTGAGGGGTCAGTAGCCCATAGTACATTGGATACATTATTATGATTTAGTGTAGTATTTATATATCACTATCATGGCAATCAGCCTCATACTTGGGCAAAGTGAGGACAAGGAGGTTGGTTGCAGCAAAGTTTAAGATAGTTTTATGGAATTGACTGAGAGTGAAGGAGGGAACCCAGGTACTATCACACATTTTTTAAATGTTTTAACAATGTTCTAACAACATTCAAACATCGTTTCAACAACATTTTAAAAACGTTATCAGCTAGATGGGAAGCTAAAATCAAAAACATTGTGAAAATGTCTAATTTTATTTGACTTGTCATTGAATTAAGCTTGCAAACCAATTACTCAACAGTTTTTGCGACTTGACTCGAAAAATATTTAGATGACTCTGATTTGAAGGGCTGGTGACTCAACAAATATGACTCGGCCACATCACTGTCTGCTATACATACTAAATATTTGTTACTGAAGTTGATGATTTAGCAAAAAAGTGTGCAAGTGGCAATAGTAAGCTCATTGTAATATGTCCCTGGGTTGCTGTAACAGAACAAAAGATACAGGACAAAAATGAAAAAGTGCAGAGTGTGAAACATATCATGAAGAACTGCTTCAAAGAAACTAACAATATGCAATACCCTGTTATACTGAAAGTTCTAGAAAACAACTTTAGGTGTTCTAGTTTCAGAGGCTGTTGCCCACTACATTAAGTTAAGACAACCATATTTCATATTTACATAGTCACCATTTGAACTTGATACTCCTGTCGCTCTTTTTTATAATCACTGTTAGAAAATGAATCCTGAACTAATATCATGATAACTGTGGTCAGTGGGATTTCTAACATGATGTTATGAAGACTTTAAGATTCAGTATGATTACTGCAATTTTTACGAGAACCCAATTAATTTAGAGTACTTCTTATAAGCATAACAGCTCAACCCAAAAAGTAATCTTCCAGGGTATTGTCAAATCAATAAAACTCACTTCAATAAAACTTTCTCAATTCATATTCACTGCTCTTACTCAAAGCATATCAGCTTATTAGACTCATTTTCATCTTTGGAAAGTGTTTATTGCAAGAAGTTCTTCTGACAAGAAAGGCTAAAGCAATGAGCAACAACTAGTATAGGGTACAAATTAAATCCTATAAGGAAATAAATTAAAACGAATCATGTATGCATTTCATGTCTTCTCGGCTTTTTCGAAAGTTATTTCTACTTGGAAATTATTTTGAAGAGGTAAAAAAAGCTTGGTGCATGGAGCATTTTTGTCTCACATGTACATGAATGTTGCATGATGATTGACAAATTCTTGTTTTTCAGAGTCAATGTAACTAAATGTATTTGGTCACAGTATGCATGAAAACACACTAAAAAGTGAAAAATTGGGCACAAAAAAAGGGCCAGCCTCCCATCAAAATTACTATTTCTCTGAACCTTTTTCATCATTTTGTTTAACACATAATTAATCATTCTAGATAATAAATTGGGTTTTTCTAGACTTTCCACAATGCTACCTCACATACAGTACTCAAATAAGCAAATAACTTTTTCTTTGCATATTCTTTCAGCAATTCATGTCAGAAACTTCACCACAGACAGCAGATTTCCCACCTCTACTGGACCAAAAAAATGTGAGCAGTTAACCCATTTTAAAATAAACTTAACCTGCTTGGAGCTTGCATCTTACTGTTAAGGATGAAACTAATTGGTCTACAGTCTACACTGTCTCATGCTGCACCACATGACTGTAATGGAAGTGTTGCGACCAATGATCTAACTATACAGACAAGTATGCACAGAATGGAATCAGTATATTGTTATGGACTGTTTATTAAGCTTTGATACTGTGCACAAACCGTTCACATAAATCATGTGATGTTTTAGTTGCACTTTTGTGATCCGTTTTTCAGTTTGCATTATTTGGAACATATTTAGGAAACAGATAGTTTTCCTAAGTGACTCTTTGGCTCTTCTCACCTTGATTCAGAATAGCATGCATTTTTCTAGGTGTCAGTGTTTCGTATAATTGCTCTGTTCTCTTAAAAGCAATGCTAAATTATACAGAACCTCTTTCAAATTTCCAGTCTGCTTTGTGTCTCAAGCAGCCACATACCTGAATTAGGTTTTTTTCACATCAAGGGGTAGAGTGGATAAGAATCTTTGATCAGTAAATGTGCATAGTGTTACATCTCAAACACATTGGCTGCTGGTGGACGATATATTCATACTTTGAAGTCAGCCTAAACCCAGCAGTTTTCAGTTTCCTTACCAACAGCATAGCTCCTCCGCCAATTGCACTAGAGAACTGTTCAAACCCTCAAAAGATTCGGCAAGGTTTCTAGTCTGCGATCTTAAAAAAAAATTTGTTTTTGAGTTTTTTGTGGGTGACGTTTTAAGTGAGGTAAATTTTTAGCCATTTTGGCTCATGTTACCTCACCTAGGGCCCAACTGCTAGACCAGAGATCGGCAACCTGTGGCCCACAGGCTGGACTCGGCCCACCAAGCAAAATCATCCAGCCCACAGCTGCTTCACCAAATTGTATTAACTGTATGGCTCACCTAGAGTAGTATATTTTATGAATATGCCCTCCTTGCAACATCTTGTTTTGCATACTTATGAGAAGCTGCATTGTGCTATAAATGTATTCTAGGTCGTATCGCATTTTGGGCTTTTGATGCGAAATATGGAAATCAGGAGTTAATCTGATTAAAATTCCATGAATTCCTAAGATTCAACAACAGCAAAAGGAATGGAATTGTTGGTGGAAAATTAGTACGGCCCGCCATACTTTGCACAGTTTGTATTTGACCCACGACTCGGGAAAGGTTGCCAAACCCTGTGCTAGACGAAAATATTTTGCTGAAGTTTTTGTTGGAAACTAGGCTAGACTTTGAACCTTTGATCAACTTTCTAGTGTTTCTGGTTCAAAAGTTATGATATAAAATAAACAAATAAATTAATTATCTAATTATAGGCTTAATCAATTTTTTTATTTACTTTAGATCATAACTTTTAACCCAAAACCCCAGCAGGTCATCCAAACTATCAAAAGACTCAGATTTTAAACCAGTTTCCAAAAATAACCTTTTGAACAGCGAAACACTACAATATAGCAGTTTGGGCCCAGGGCCAAATTAAGTGGGCCAAAGTGGCCTAAAAGTATTCTTTTTATGATGTCACTCACAAAAAATCTGTAACCCAATACCAAACAAATTTTTTTAATTGCAAACTACAAGACTTGCCAAGTCTTTTGAGTGTTTGAACAGCTCTCTAGCGTTTACAGTACCAGAGTTAGGCTCGCACAAGGCGACGTGTGAACAGGTTGTTTTTACATGAACTGCTTGATTTAGACCAGCTTCATAGGTGTTAATAAAAGTACATAATTCAAATAGTATACAAGTATCATCAAATAAGCACCATCATCAGAAAGTGTGTAAAGGGAACCACCAAACACAAAAAATTAGGGTTATCTTGTTTCCCATATGGTAATTTTGAGGATTGTAGTTAGATCACCCAAATAAAAGAGCCTCATAACTAACTAGCACTTGTAGCTGAAAACAGGCTTCATTAGTGAACTCTGCACCATTAAAATGGTGGAATCGACACTTCACTTGACTTTTTACCTTAAGTGTAAACCAAAATCTGCAAATTTGTCTAAGCAGATGAACAGCGCCACGCCACTTAGTGATGGCCAAAATTTTGAAACCTGGACCTTGAAAATATGACACTGCTGATCTGATTTTGATGATTCTTTGTTGAGATTCATTCTTCTTTTACAACATATACTAGGACATTGATTCCCAACCTTTCTGAAGCTGGCACCCCTTTCATAAAATTAGGTGGTGTTCGCACCCCCTCTCTCAAAAGAAAGCGTGTAAATCACAAAAACAGTCTGATCTTGCAGGATATTCATCCTTTAAATTATTACTGGTAATACATAGGTCTACTGACAACACAACAGAAAACACTCAGCCATACTGTTTAACTTTTATATGTTACCGCTCATTAGAAACAAAACTAGTGATTTTGTTGTTGTTGCTTCTCTGAAATTATTTGCTTATACCAGCGGTCCCGAAACTTTTTGGATGCCGGGCCAAATTCGCAATCTCATCAACATCCACGGGCCAGCTACTTTGTGTATATAAAAAAAACAACATGCGCACCATCACTCATGTTTGTATACCAGTATTGCTATTTATTTTATTTGTTCAGAAACATATTTGCAATGTCACTTATGAAACTGACTCTTCTGTTACATAATAGTTGTAGTATTTGGTACCATGCTTGAAGTTGCAATAAGGAGAGTGTCGTGCAACTGGAATTCTGTTTCGACGCTTGGATTCACAATATTTAATCTTAGAAATGAATTGTTTCCAAAGATAAATACTTCCAAACACCCAAATCAATTGGGAGCACATTTTGAAATCTTAGGAGAGACTCTTTGTAAAGCTGCAGTAGTGTTTTTGATAGAAATTTTGCATTCAGATACAAGTCATTCTGCAACTCAAAAAACTCCATTGCAGTGGTTCTTAACCTTTTCTCTACTCCACCACCTTAAGTAATTGTCCTTTGTTTCAAGTCCCCCTGACTTTAAATAAGCTGTAAAAGTAAATATGTTTTTTGGTAAATTTATTGATCAAAATTTCAGTGTTCTAAAGCTAGTAAGGGCTCGCGTCCTCTGGAAATATATTGATTCCCCCTTGGGGGAGGTGCCCTCAACATTAAGAACCACTGATTCATTTGGACATCTATTGGCACTGATTCAACATCAAATTCAACGGGTATTGAAAACATATTTATGCCACTTTCCAAATTATGAAAATCCTGAAATTGGCGATCAAATTCGTGTTGCAACTTTACAATTTCATCAGCATATTCAGCATCAGTGTGTCACTTTCACCGTCTCCACGTGCACTTTGCAAACACGGAAAAAATGTCAAACACATGTTGGCATAACTGCCTTTGCCAAAATTTTAGCTTGGTTTCAAACGCCAAAAAGAATGTGAATGAGGTTTTCCTTCCCTTGGCAGGGTTGCGGAGTCAGAGGTAAAATGTTCGTCTCCAACTCCGACTCCTGGCTTTCAAAATTTCCCGACACCAACTTTTTAATATAGCGTGAATGAAGTTTGGCTGTCAACAATTTTGTAGCAAATACCAACCAATGGAAATCGTGGTGAACAGCAACAATTCTCGGTTTCATTAAAAGTTTCAAAAGCAGTTCTACCATTTCAACAAGCACGAGTTAGGATTCCTAAATTAGGAGTGCGATGTAATAAATGATTGCAAAGAGCACGAGAATAAACAGGTCTTTTGTACTCAATTTCTGGTAACTTTGTTGGTTGAACACCACAAGCTTTCAAGTTCTGTTACACCAAACAACAACCTTGCCCCATAACAATGTAATCATCACAATGCACTTACAATTGCTTCACCAGCTGTCTTCAACGTGGTAGCCGCAGCGTGAAGCAGAAATATAAATGCACGCTTGTAGCAACTTGAATTGTTAATTTAGTAAGCAGTAACGTTAGATGGAATAATCAGGCTGTATAATGTTCTTTTGAGTAATAGCACTTGCAAGCTTTCATAAATTTCCGATGTTTTGAAAAAAAATACATTGAAGAACTTACAAACTCTCTCACCCTTAAAAATCTTGTTTCAACACCCAGTTTAGAATTGCTGTACTAGAATCATCAAATTTTGACATCTATTGGTTATTATGTTGATGTTAAACGGCAATGAAATGTTTCATACAGAAAATTTCTGTTTAAGAAAATTAAGACTGAGTCAAGTTTTTTTCAAAATGTTTTTCTAACTGGAAAGATTTCGTGTGCATAAAGCCTTAGCACTTTAAAACAACAAGTTGTTTTTAATGAACGCAATAATCATCCAGACTGGTGTTTCAAATCAGCAGGTTCATAGAGGAGTTAATGGGATCTAAAGACATTAGTTGCTGTCTTAGCTTTCCTTAGTTAACACCTTCGCTACCAGTGTATGAAATATTCGTACCTTGAGCTACCGTATTAGCCACTATTCTCACACCACTTTGCAACTCCGTAACTCTCCAAGCGATTGAGCTAGAGAGCTGTTGAAACCCTCAAAAGATGCAGCAAGTTTGCACTTAAAAAATATTAAATTTATGGATTTCGGGTTCTTGTGTGTTACGTCATGAGTGGGGTAAGTTTTAGGCCATTTTGGCTCATGTTACCTGACCCTGGGCGATAACTGCTGGAGGGAATTTTTTGACTCAAGGTTTTATTGGAAACTAAGCTAGAATCCGAATCTTTTAAGGCTTTGTTTGGCTTTCTAGCATTTCTGGTTTGAAAGTTATGACCTAAAAACAACACATTGATGTTGTCATGAAATACTTGCTAGTAGTTTGGTGCAATATTATTCAACCATGAGATAATATGAGTTCTTCATTTGGAGGTTTGATGCCTTGATCTACAAGACAGATAACATATTCAATATAATTAGTACATGAAAGAAAACTACTTAAATAATTTTATTTATTTTGTATTTACAAATTTGACAAAATTCAATTGCTGCGTCATGGCTATATGTGTATTTTTTTCTATTCAAGTAAAAAATCTCTTTCCACTCATTTTACTCAAGTGTGTGCTCATAATCAAGCAAAAAAACAATTACATAAACCAGGACAATGCCATGAGATTAACCTCAGATTTGAACTAGGTTGCTACAGTTTTGTAGCACCAATGTTTAGGGCTACATTTTTTGAGTGTATTGTTGTCTTTCTGCTTGTTGTCTTCACTAGAAATATATACTTCTTTGTTTGCAGTATTTATAGTCAATGATTAAAAACACAGTTCATTTGTTGCGGTACCATACAAAATTGTGTTTCACATGCATTTACATTTATAGCCCTAGTACTCTTGATGTAAACAGTTTGGTCTATGCAACTTATAGCAATTTGGAAACCAATTAGTTTTGATATAAGTAAGACAAACCTTGACACAAAACAGCTAGACAGAGACAGACAGACAATGCTTGTTTATTTTACATGGCCAATGAAAGGACCTAGAGGTCATCAAGCCAGCTGACATAGCAACTTAGTTAACATTAATCTCAGATGCCTTGGACACTAAACCTTTTTTTAACAGTAGAAAGACTATGTTGCTTGCTGTTTTACACAATGTTTTCTTTTGCTGCAGAACTGTAGATAGCGTTTTTTATGCAGAGCTGTGACAGCAAAGAAAAACTAAGATGAAAAGGTTTTACAGTGCATGTATACTAAGAAAAAATGCTTGCATATAAGCAAATAATACTGAAAGTGAACAAGGTCTACACTACAGAAACATCCATATAAACCATGGACCAAACTAACCTTTATTCATCATCCAATGATGCAAAGCACTAGATAATAGGTAAAAATAAGACTACAGCAGAAATTTGAAATAAAATTTCAAACAACACATATCTTTAAACAACACAAAAAAGTTTTGAAACCTCACAAAGCGAGAACTTCCAAAATGTGCCTTGACTTCATGGCAAACAACTTCATTTTTGGATGCATACATCGTAAAAATGCACCCACAACTTTTTTTTACAAAGCGTGCAAGGCGAAAACTTCCAAAATGCGTCTGAACTTCACAGCAAGCAGCTTCATTTTTGAACACATAAATCGTGGAATTTCGCCCAGAATTTTTTCTCTAAACCTTGCAGGCAGAGAACTTTCAAAATGCATCTGAACTTCATGGAAACAGCTTTGTTTTTGGACGAAAAAATCGAGATAATGCACCCAAAACTTTTTTCACAAACCTTTCAAAGCAACTACTTCCAAAATGCATCTGAACTTCACAGCAAACAGCTTCGTTTCTGGACGCAAAAATCGAGGAAATGCGCCCAGAACTTTTTTCATAAACCTCGCATAGCAAAAACTTCCAAAATGCATCCAAACTTCACAGCAAACTGCTTTGTTTTGAAATGTAAAAATCGAGAAATTGTGCCCAGAACTTTATCTGTAAAACTTTCCAGTAGAGAACTTCCAGAATGCAACTGAAATTCACTTTAAACAGCTTCGTTTTTGGATGCACAAATCATGAAATTGCACCCAGAACGTTTTCTGTAAAACTTGCAGGCAGAGAACTTGCGTCTGAACAACACAGCAATTAGCTTCGTTTTTGGAAGCACAAATCATGAAAATGTGCCCAGAACATTTTATACAAAGCATGCAAGGCGAAAACGTCAAAAATGTGTCTGAACTTCACAGCAAACAGCTTCGTTTTTGGACGCACAAATCATGAAATGATCACCAGAACTTTTTCTGTGAAACCTGCATGGCAGAGAACTTCTAAAATACGTCTGAACCTCATGGGAAATACCTTCATTTTTTGACGCAAATATCTTGAAAATGCGCCCAGAACTTTTTTTTTAACTTGCAAGGTGAAAACCTCTAAAATGCGTCTGGACTTTACGGCAAACAGCTTCGTTTTGCACACAAAAATTATGAAAAAGTGCCCAAAACATTTTTGGAAATTTTGGAAACAGTTAACTCAAAAAATGTATCTGAACTTCATGGCAAACAGCTTTGTTTAAAGATGTAAAAATTGGGAAACTGCACCCAGAACTTCCTTATATAAACTTTGCAAGCGGAGAATTTCCAAAATGCGCCTGAACTTTCTATGCTGTGACCTGAGAATGGCTTCAATTGTGAAACTATGTCCCATATATCTTTGAAAAAAAATTGATAAGGTGTTTTGTGCAATTTTCTCCAGTGAAGGAAACTGCGTCCAAAAGTGCAAGTGCCGATTTTCAAAACATTTGTCAGCAGGCGTCCAAAAAAAGTGCCAAAAGTGCCATTTTTCGGCTTAGAGGGAACACTGCTTAGGGTTTGGTTAGGGTTAGCTTAGTGTTACCTTAGAGTTAGGTTAGCATTAGGTTACTGTTAGCTTAGCTTTGCGTTAGGTTAGGGCTGCGGTTAGGGTTAAGGTTAGGTTTTCCTTTTGTGTTTACTGTTTCTACAAAGCCCACTGCATTCTCTCCTCATGCGTTACTGTCACATTACAGGAGATAGTCGAATAAGGTTTCAAATTTAAAGATCCATCGATGGTTCTGTAGCCACTGCCTTCTTTAAAACATCATCTTTACACTGTTTTGTGTCAATGCATTGCTTTAATTTCTCTGTTTTTTGTCTCAGCTTCATTTATAACATTGCAAGCAGACGGGACAACCAATTTAGTCTTTTATGAATTCTTTGTGTCTAATCCAGAAACTAAGAAACAGCTCTCTAATCAGTTGTATATATAATTGACTGTTTTGTAAACTAAATGTAAATAACCTACAGCATCACTTAAATTTGCCTTGGACTAAATTGCCTCGAAGATCCGTTGCTGCATTTCTATTTATGAGTTCTTCATTATGATTCTGCGTTGAATGCGTAATGAGTTACACACAATATGCATCAGTAACTGCAAAGGTCGAGAAGTACACAGTAAACNCAGCTCAACAAGAGTGGGCACGGAGGGATATCCTTGCAGTGGCTNCCTTGCACCACTAACCAAACGAAAACTTACTCTCGTCGTCGGTGAATTCCCAGACAAAATATCACCGATAATAAGGACCAGCCCAACNAGAGCCAGCAGAGATACCAGTGTTGCCACTGCTGTTTTTTTTCACTAGATCTGCGGTTTTTCTGTTTCATGTGCAGACAGTGTTNCCATTTTAGCTGTTTTGCTGCTAGATCTAGCAGGTTTTTNCCACTGTTAGCTAGAANTTTTTCAATCTAGCAGCTAGCTGGTGTAGCAACGCGGTGACTGCTACATGCGACGCGCTAAGCATAACATCCNTAGGAGCACGAAAGCTACTGGGAGCTCCTTTAGCCTAGTGCGTAAGTGCGCAGGCAAGCCGCTTCTTCACTGGTTTTCTAGCTAGATTTTGAAAACCGTTTAACAGGTAACAAATTCACGGCCAAATATTTGTTCCAACAATTTTCAGAGATTAAAAGTTATCGAGTCGTTGCCCCTTGACTGGTCGATTAAGGTGCACAGCAAGCCAAATGTACATCGAATCGGATAACCTATGTGGGAAAGAGCTGCCAGAC
>JGI24158J21664_10003212_pt1 | contig 20390 bp, 14 predicted proteins | sample Ectturendosymbi3_FD_21664 | JGI IMG/M metagenome (IMG submission 21664) | reverse complement strand
AAAAATGACGACAAAATGCCGATAAAATGCCGGAAGCACGTGTCCTTAGGCAAACCTGATACTGCTTCAGTTATTTCAAAGTTTGACCATTTTCTCGCAATCCATATCAACACATATATCTGCAAGGGAAAAGACCATATTTCTTATTTATCAAAACCTACATGCGATGAGTTCACTAAGCATCTGGGACAGGGGTTGGCAAACTTTTTCAGCAAAAGAGCCATTCTGCTTCATGTTCCATCAAGTAGTATTGGTGAGAAGGCACAAAACGTTGACACCGTTTCATTTTTCATGCGACTTCGTAGGGACGCAGGCAGGCAAAATTTTTATCAACTCAATTGTAATAATAACAAAATGCAAATTTAAATTAGGCCTGCAAGTGTGATCAAATCCAGAGAGCCACATTACAGGAGATAAGATCCGCATGCGCATCCATACCCGCAGGTTGCCGACCCCTGGTCTGGGAAAACATATATTGTGTCGTATCATCAATGAGCTGACATTTGCAAACCAAGATGCAGCGTCCATGGCGATTCGTCACCTGATGTTCATCATGCTGATCAGTTTATTTGTGTAGTTAGATACGACGCTCCCCCAAAAAAGGGACTGCAGAGCGTTCCGTTCATTTTTGGATATGTCAGGACAAACAGGAAAACAATTTTCGTAACAGGAATTGCCCTTCGCAATGGTTAAAAGAGTAGTCCATTGCAAACTCATCAGCAGAATCAAAGTGCAATCTTAACATTTTTATGGATGTGCATGCTTCAACTTTGCTCATGAGGTATTTCGTTTTCTATGTATTAGGATTCTGGCGAATTATGTTCCATGAGTGAGTATTGGCACTGATGTTTCATTTTGCTCCAAGGGTTTTATGGGACTTTGAGTTAAAACAATGACTGCATATGGAAACCTGCAAGTTGACTAAAAATCGTCACGCGTTTTTAATTAAGATGCAACATATTTATGTTTGAAGGAAACTGATTCCTGTAAACTTTTCTTTCGTCTATATAAATTTCATTTTCAACATTACCCCTAAACGAGATAAGCATGGGCAACCGTAGTGAATACTGTAGGTGTTTTGTGNCACTTCACTTTGAGGAATGATTGTGTGCATGTGAAGAATTTTGGAGCACTTTTGCACTGATGGNGCAGCANCAAGAACTTGTTCGCTTTTGTGATTGCTTGTAACACAAGAGAAAGCCACTAGCCACTAACCCTATCCGTGTGTACTAGAACTTGAAGAAGTCTCGTAGTCCGTAATATACTTCAAGTGTTCTCTGGTAATACGTAAGGGAAAAAACAACCCTGGAAATCCTCAAAAACGTTTCAAGTTATGTGTTTGTCAGTATTCAAAGATAAAGAAGGTGACTATGTCCAATGATTGAAATTGTACATTTATTAGTGACGTGTGAAGTATTTAAAAGCAATATGCAATTAGGTCAAATGCGAACCTATAATGCCATTATGATATTTTTTCAGCATTGCTGGCAGAGTCACCTAAAATGGGAATGATTTCATAGCAAACACTTTTCATGCCCTTTTCGTTTTGGAATTATCGTTTCAGGAAGATATATAGTTTCAATGCAGGCCTACATGTAACTGCACACGGTTTCGTCTGGAAACGTGACTGTCACTTGGCCACTGGAGAGTCTTCTATCTTTGGTCTTGAATTTCCAGTTCATAGGGCAAGAAGAGCTGTTCTACTTCAAAGATGGTCGGGAATACGTTTCAGACATTGTTTTTCTTCTGATCTCCTTGCGGGACAGCGACGATAGCTTCAAAACTTCAAACGCTTGAGCTCAGCATGCTTTGAGGTATATATTCAAAAAACTTTTTGTAGATACAAGAGATTGTTTGGGACACCATCAGCGTTATTAATTGTTGTGTATCTTGTTACAAATGAGGGAGAATCTTTCTGGACACGTTTCAAAAGTTTTGTGAATTAATGATATGAGGCGCATTTAAAGTGTGTTGATTCCTGGAAAGATCGCCTAGAGCAACCAACAAAAATCGCCACTTTCTTGGTTTGCAAAAGTTACCAATTTTATGTGATGTGCAACGATTGTCAAAGGGACGTGGGGTATTTAAGCAAGTGAAGACCTTTTCGTCGCCCAGCTGTGTGAGTGTCCCCCGAACACCTAGTCTAGATCTGCCACTGCAATCATATAAACACAATTAAAAGTTCTAAGTTTGCTGCTTTGTAAACATGGAATAGTTTAAGACAAGCAATACTGCTAGCTAAGTGACATTGTTGAAATGTAAACAAACACCTTTCATTTGCAATTCATTTTTATGTGATCTTGACGAAAAAAAAACGAAAAAGAAACTTTTTTCTCAGATAAAGTGAGTCCACGTTTTGTTTATAATGCTTATTTTTAGTTTATTCAGAAAATATCTGGAACAGGAGTTTTAGATATCACTGAGGATAGTATACTCAATTTTTGTAATGGAATAAATTTTTGTGCAAAGGATTGTATTTCAAACCTCCATTTTACGTAGCATATGTCATGTTTTCTGCAAACGTTTCAGGTAAGACATTGTTACACTAAGACTATCGAAAACATCACTGTGTTTGTATAATGTGCTTCTAACACAAACTGGTAAAAGCAGAAAAAAATTGTTACGCCGTGAGCGCATATCTATAAACGTAATCGAAAAAGAAACGGCGTACAACAACATTACTGACAAATTAGAAACTGGGCCGGGAACCGGAATGTGTTTCTGTCAAAACACAAGACTTACTTCGGGGGCAGTGCCCCCCAAGTTTTGTTGTGTTCAGAAAAATTTGTTTCAAACATAAAGAACAAAATCTTGGCCCCTTCAAACTGTTTCTTCACCAAAAAACTTACAACCTGGCTACGGGCCTGCCGGGGTGTGTTTCTGCTAAAACACATGGCTTTGATTTGTAAATAATTTTGGTGACTTTGAGAACAAGTCAATTGTTATTCTTTTTCAAATTAATTGCTGTGTAACACAACTGACTGCGCTAGAGAGTCACTGAAATCAGCAAAGTGCTTCAACAGCTTTACATCAAAGAAACATATTTCCCAATCGGGTACTTTTTACTAAACCCCAGCGCCATCTTGTGAGGTAGGCTATGTTGATTTCGGGTTGTACACTGTCACACCTGGAACGTGCTGTGAGGTTTACGGCGAACCTTAAATCCCTGGAATAATTCGAGTCAAGTGTGCTCACAGTGTAGTTTAAGCTAACAAATAGTTGTGGGATTCGCCTAGTGCTGTTTTTGCCACATGCCAATTTCTGCAGCGCTCTTGAGAAGCCGCAGAGACTTTTTAAATATTGGCAACGTTTAATGCGAAGACAACCTCTGACACACATCATTTTCCATTACTACACGACTTTTCTTACTTGAACAACCAACTTGTTTGTTTCTTCATGCTATTAAATTTAGATGATCTTTGGAGCGTAAAATTGGGATAGACTTAAGAGTTTGATCAGCACTAAAAATACCTTCAAGAAACTATACATGTTTCATTTTGAAATAATAAAACAATAATAAGAAATTAAAAACAACACATGTATAGTTTTTTGAAGGCTTTTTTTGTGTTGGTGAAATTTAGATGAGATATAACAAATTGAACGTCATAATTTGTGTTCAACTTCATAGTAAATTTCACTTTTCATTTCATGGCGAAAACAATGAATGATTTTGCTTTCATCGCCATCACAATTTTCTCACGGTTTTGTGACACATTTTGAATGCCTGACAGGATTGAACAGATTTACTGTGCTGCTGTAGTTTGTGGTTAGATAAATGTGTAATTTACAATATAATCTAAAATTTGAGAAAGAAAGCTTGAAACTGCCGCATGAAACGATATCACTTTCTTCCTGGGTTGCTGCAAAATCAATTCAAAATCTTCCACCAATCCTCCACGTGTTGTACTATGCAGGAGATTTTCAGATTCACACGAAGCAACGCATGTTTTGAAAGTGGGCGTTTTATTGAAACAATGGCGAGTGAAAAAATTAGCGAAAGTAACTTTGACGATCACGTAACACTTCTCTGGAAGTACGGAGCAACCCCTTCTCGTTTCATCTTTTCATCTTTGACGAAATTCTGTTCGTGAATAGTGGTGCAAGTTTCAAGCAGCGATCGTACCGACGTTAAATAACATTGAACAAGTACAGCATAATTATCGCATGCTTCTGAATGCAAGAATGTGTGCTTTGTATATATAATTTGGACGTACGAAAGCTACGAAAAAAGAGGTGAGTGCAGTGCAGAATCGCAGATATCTTTTTGAACCTGTCTGCATTTGCTTCAAGTTAACCTAAATCAGACGTTTAAAGCAATTTGTACCATGAACGAAATGGAGGATCAAAACCTGTTTTATTACCAAACATCTTCATGTTCATCCCACAGTGACGCCCATCCACTTTCAGCACCTTTTTCTTTTATGAGTTAGTTCATTACTTCGTTCTGTTCCTCGTTCAAGTGAGATTTCCAGTCTCCAACAATGCCTTTCCGAATAAATGCTTTCTGTGCAAATCGAGCCCTTGTCTGCAGAAATGTAATCGGCAATTATGTTTGCTATGTCAATGCCGTAGATATGGGCGTCTGCAGAAATATTACAAGGGGATGGGCAACGTCAGCATTTTGATAATCATTTTCAAGTTGCTGACGATGCAATGCAAATGTATGTTCACGAAACGCTTAACAATTTCCACACGAACACACCACAAAGAAAATGACCCATGTTACGACAACATTCACAAAAATGCGGTTTGTTGGCAGCCGTAGTCAGGCATACTACGATAATTTTCACAATAGGCCAGGCTCGCAACCAGAGGGGGGGCAATCCGGCAATTGCTCCCCCAAAATTTTCACAAACGTATGTATTTGTTAGGTGCTGCAACAAGTTACATCATTTGACCCCTCCAGAAAATATCAGTTGGTTGCAGCCCTGCAATAGGCTATCTTCAGATTTTCATAGCAGGTTCTCCTTTTCACAGAAGTTTTCCACAGTCTTTAACGAAACCAACCACAAATTGTGACTTTATTTTACCTATAGGAGACTTATCAGCGTCACTCAGCAACAAGAGCTGCAAACGTCGGGGATCTCGTCCAAAGCCATTAATCACCTTTTCAGTAAAAGCTTGCTTGTCTTTGCTGATTTTTTACGAGGAACACTCGTCATATATAGGCCGGACAAGAACTCTATGTTGACACAACTATTGCACAACTTACTAAAATTAGAATACCATGCGTGCTTTCAAAAAATTGAGCAATGAATTACGAAAATTTGCCATAGAAAATGTAGCCTTGCACTCAGTACTCATTCAGAAGTCAGAAATAAATCTTAACTATTTTAAGACGTATTTCCTCAAGCCTACATAGACGTATTCTAACTAGTAACGTAGTTTTAAGTTCAATGGGAAGCAGTGGCGTAACTGACGCGGGACAATAGGTGCGAATAGCCCCCCTGGCAAGCTAAATATAAAAATGTAAAACTGGGCTCCCACAATGCAAATATTTCGGTTTTAGTATTCTTTTGGTTTTCAGTAGGTTGTTGGTCATTGCGTTTTTCTGAGTATTTCCCGGTGATGTAGGATTTTAGTATAGCCATCCACATCCGGATTCAGAATCATTTCTCATGTTTCTTTATGGGTGTTGGGTATTGGTCTCGCTACAGTGGCAAGTGGCCCCCTTTCAGCTAATTTCCCCCCAGGCTCAAACCTCTATAGTTATGCCACTTGTGAAATGAAGCCTGCATAAAAATAGTTTGATTAAGCTATTCACTCAGTTCAGGCACAATGTTCAAAATCACAGTCTCACACTAACAATGGATTTTTCCTATTTGTGGAAGCATTGCTACAGATTCACTTATGCTACTTTTCACACATTTTGAAACTACGTGACTTACTGCTATCATCAGTCACTGTCTCGCTGCATTACCTTACAAGATGTCTGTGCTGAGTTCAACAGAAACATGTGGCCAGTGTTGCCAGTGGTGTCAGTGTCTTTAACATCAGATTGTTTGCTTATTCAACCAGTGTTGCCAGATTTCAAAAAGCTTGAAAGCCAAATTTAACAAAAAAGTTAGCCAAATGTAGCCGAAATTGGCAAAAACCTACACCCAAAACAACCAAGTCTAAAAACTAACGAAAAACATTAAAAGTCACTAAAAATTTCAGTTTGTCAATTACGTGGACTGTAAAAAGATTAGTCTTTGGCGCAATTACGAACCATGCAATATTTGCGAAGCCAATTTGTAAAGGCAATGGCTGTAAATAAGTGACTCCCAAACTTTTCCTGATCGCTTACCGTTTGTGAGTCCCGCAGTGTCACCACGTACCAGGGGAAGCTGTAGCTGTGAGCATAGTTTTTTTGAAGAAAAACAAAAAGTAGGCCTATTCACGTGCCATCTTGAAGTCCTTGCGTACCACTAATGGTACGCGTAGGCGTACCACAATTTGGGTACCACTGCTGTAGATGGTGTAGGCCTACATATCATCGCACCTTATGCAAAGATTATAACATGTGTCCACAGCCTCCGTCATTTAACTATTTACAAATGCAAAATGAAACAACTGATTACTGCTGTTAGAACTTTTTTGAAAACCGAAGTTTAACTAGTCACCATTCTGTCGCATGGTATGATGGGGAACAGCATTACGCTGGTGTTTATTAGAAGCATCATGGCTGTTTAAATCTGGTCGATGTGTTCTGATTTCACAATAACAAAACTTGCACTAGGCTTTCTCAGAATTTCTTTGCATACTTTGCATTTTTCGAATCCGTGGTTTAAAACCGTTCATCCGTTCACATTCTTTGAAATCTGACGCCACTTCTTTATCACTAACAACATCAGCACCCGAAGCAACTAAGAACATCTGAGTGTTTCAGAACAAACTAATCTGGAGACCTGGCATCAATAAGGTGATGACTCAGTTGCAGTAACCTGTAGATCGTTATTCAAAATTAAATATTTCACAAAACAACCTGCACAAATAGTTCATTAATCTACATTATCGTTGTTTTGATTTTCTAACCGAAACTGGGCACAAGCGTCTCATTGTTCCATTTAGCTTCTTATAAAACATCAAAAATAAAGCTGTTAAAACTAATAGGATCGCTTTTAACCATGTTCTCTGGAAGAATCTTATCAGTATTTATGCAACTTAGGACTTTCCACACCGTCTATTTTCTGAGTAGGTAGATTCAATGCAGTCCAGCACGAGTCCACTTTCTCGTCCTTTTATGGGAGAGCTGATCACTTAAGCCTAACCAAACACAGGGTTTTCATTGGACTGAAGCAGCCGGCACTGGTACAAACGACATTACGCATTCGCAAGCAATGAATTTGACAGCAGTATAAAATATTAAATGGAGTTTTACATTTTTATAAACCAAACACTGGTCTAAATCAGAGATGAGCGGACTGTCATATTTTGCGACCCAGATCCAGTCCTGATTTTAAAAAACTAAGTCCAAGCCCAACCGCAGTCCACTATATTTTTCAAATGTAAAGTCCAAGTCCAAATGAAGTCCAAAATACTTGAAAAATGCAGCCTTTTCACAACAAAAATGCCTCATTTCTTTTCCATTAACTCAGTCCAAATCCGGTCCGGATCCTAAATTTTGAAGTGATTTACAGTTCGGATCCAATCCAAATTCAACAAAAATTGCTATAGTCCGGACCCAGTCCGATCCAAGTCCAGTGCTCATCTCTGGTCAAAATCTTGTACAAAAATCCGCCAAATTTTCCGCCGAAATATTTTGAAAATAGCCAAAATATCCGCCACCCGCCAAACGCAAATTTTACCCTCCAACCAAATAAAAAAATAGCCAAATTTGGCGGAAAAATAGCACATCTGGCAACCTTGTATTCAACATCAGATAACATCAGATTTGAACGTTGCAGTTTCATATAAGTTAAAATGCTTTCATTACCCATAACATGAACCACGTCGTTGTATTCAGAATAGAGCGGTGTCGTAGTCAAATGTAGAGGTCGGTCATGCGTAGGAAATATTTTTCTCAAAGGCGAGCATAGATGCGTTTTGTGAAAATACCGGCCATTTTGACAACGGTTCCAGATGTAACTGCGTCGTAATCCGTAAGCGGCACAGGGAAAACAGGAAAACAATGAGTAGCCTATTGTTAAGCCACAATTAACAATTTGCCTGTATTTGGCTGCCTCGTTACATTTCGGTGGGTGTGGCGCGGCAATCGCACCAAGAATTGCGTCAACAGCAGCAAATAAACCTCCCTGAAGGAACTGTCTTGACAAGATTCACTACTAGCGTCATTGTAATTTGACAAATTCTGCGTTAGTTCTTTTTGAAGCTACGGCAAATTATTTATTTTCAAAATACCAGCTTGTGAGGCACTGATCTTCAAAATACCCGCTTTTTACCGGCCTCTGCTAAATTAGCTGTAAAATACCGGTCAGGCCGGTGAAATGCCGGCCATCTGGCAGCCCTAAGCGAGCAGAACGTATTCAGTTTGGAACGATAACCAACCAGAGAAGGTGATCGAGATTGATGAAAGAGACATACAAATTATGAATTTATCTTCTTTTTTTACCTAAAAGAAGGGGAAACGTGGGAAACAAACACAACAGCCCAGCAAACATCAGATTTATTGCCAAAACATCAGACATCAGAAATTTATCTCAAAACATCGGATCTGATGTTAAAACATCAGAAGTGAAAACATTGCATGCGGCAATGCGCCTACTATCGTAACTTGAAGTGAATCTTAGCAGATTTGTTACTGTGTTATTGTTACGCAATAAAGACCAGCCTAAAATAATCCGCTTGCCAGTTTCGCAACATGCCTCTGTGAAAAAGAGCAGACACGAGTGAACTGCGAGTTCATAACTGCGTGACACATGAATAGTGAACCTGGCTCTTGTGTAGTGTGAGTGTCATTCCGGCAAATAAACGGTCAATGCAAGAATTAAATCAATTAATCGGAATTAAGCTTCTGACTTCAGGTTTTCTAAAATTTTTGGTTCATAGTCACAATTTCCAGGGGGAAAATGCCCGTTTGCCTCCCTGCGGAGGCCCATGCAGTGACGTGGCCAGAATGAGGCCGGAGTGGCCATGCCTTCCCGAAACAAACTTGCTAAGATTTTTACTTTTGCTTTATGTCAATTTTCAATTGTGAGAAAATAAACCGAAGGAACAGTCGGAATCAAGACGACGTCAGTGACTGACGACGTCATTGACTGGCCCCTCCCGAACAAAACTCTTGGCTGCACTGCTGCGCCCATGGCTGTAGATATCAGGTAATTTCCTATTTCATGCACATTGCTGAGATCTGTTGAAAGAAAGAACTCGGAGAAAATAATTGTTCTCAATGCAACAACTTTGGTAGCTAATTTGTGTGTGAAGATTTCTTTTGGTATTTATCATCGCGTATGCAATCGTAGAAGTCCTGCGCAGAACTGGGTTTGCGTTACCAATCTGTGTATTGATCTCCTTGTTCGACCATCTGTCACCCATGATTATACCACCCAGGGGCTTGCGGTAATCTCGAGATATTCGGGGAAGAATCGTCGCCAGAAAATTTTCAGTAGGGGGCTTAACGTTTGTTCAGGGGGACTTTACATTCTGAAATTTGATAAAAAATCTACCGATCTATAATGCTTCATAAGCCAATTTGGGGGGGCTTGGAATTTTGTTTGAGTGGCTAAGCCCCCAAAAGCTCCTCGTGGCGAGGGGACTGGCCCTGGGCAACCGCCTATTTGCATTTCCTTCCTACGACAGTCTACTATTTACAAACGTGAGAAAAACAGGCATTTGAAATACCTAGTGTGGACTAAAACAAGTGTCGAAAAATTCAATTGAAGATAATTCAAAGAGGATTGTTTGTTTTCAGTCAGTTAGTCAATGTGTTAAAAGTGTTAATTCAAAGAGATCAATGTGTTAATTACAAGTGTATATTGTTTTCAATAATGTGTTAGTCTTTATTAAGCTGTTTTATTTCGAATATAGTTGTCTGCTTTTTCTATTTATCTGAAAATTTACAACCATGAAGCTTGATGCAATGCTGCCGTTTATATTTTTCTGTACTACAAACGAATTTCTAAGGAAAAATAGCTGAAGAAGAAAATCTTTTATTAAACTGAAACATTTCAACCATTCAGTTACACACTTGCGCGTATTAATTTCTCTTTCCTAAATGAGCTCCAACATCAGAAAATCTTTGCACTACCTCACTTTTACATCGATTTAAAAAAAATTCTCTTACAGTGCTGATTAAAATGATGTTTGTTAGGCGTTCCTATAACATGCAGGATCTTACAGACATATTTTCATCCATTTCAACTTTGAAAACGACCTCACACAGTTAGTAAATTTTGAAAATCCGGTGGAGCGCAAATACTGTACAATGTTGGGAAGGCATCGCTTTCAAATTGCACTAAGCACTCAAACACGATCACGATCCTCAATAAGGCATGCGCGACGTGGCGTTTTCCTAACAGTCTTCCCCACGCGGCACTTGCCGAGGACGAACAAGTCTCCCCGCCTGGCCTTGTTTCAGGTTTCGTCCCCCCCCCGAGGGTCAGTTTCTACTTGGGACCCTCTTGTGGGGCTGAAATGTTCAGCTGCTTTCCACCCTGGTCTCTGTGCCTCAACACTGCTAAGTGGACTAAGCAGGCCTTGTTTATATGTTTTATTTTTGTCTTATACTTCTATTTCAGACAAAACCTCCATGAGTGATTCAGGACCGGTGTGCTGCTCGTCGTGCTTTGCATCTTAACGCTCGGCCAAATTCGAAGCTGCAGCGGTCCGTGCGATTGGAGAAGTCATGACTCGTCGCGGCACGCCGAACGTTTTCCGTCAAGTCACTTCACTTCCAGTATGACCAACTACCTTCACAAATCTCAGCGTTGACCACTCTGGACCTCTCTCCACAAACGGAAACTTTGGCGTGTACAATATGAACCGGTCTCAACCCCATATTGGATCGGATATCGGCGTGACGCGACAATCATCACTGCTGCAGCTCGGGCGCGACAGGACCCGCGACAATGCGGGCCATTGTCGACAAAGACTTTCCATCCGTGGTGGTTAAACGTGGCGAGACCACGCTGCTGAGGTAGCTGTCGCTGCGTCATGCGAACGGACTAGGTCTACGTCTTGTGGCGAACGCCGCGAACATCTTCATATGAAATGAACCAGTCACTCCAAAGACTGTTGACTTGCGGTGATCGCCGGCCGTGCAGTACCCGATTGCATAATCTCGGGCACCTGCACACATTTGATGCACATTTGTTCGTTCATTTTCATATGCATTTTCACTCATCCCTTTCTCACCGCCTCTGCTTTATTTCCTCGTACGTGCCATATTTATCGCCATGATTTCTCCAATCGCCTGAACCACTTGCTCTCCACTTCGCAAAGCATTTTACAAAATTTGATGCATTGCACGACGAATCGCCCGGTCTCGTTTCTCCGGATGTTCCAACATGTTGTTTGTTTCTTCTTTACGCTCTAATGTCCCGTCCTTTCTCTTGATATACTTATGTTTATTATTTAGCGGCCTTTTTGCATGCCTTATGTCTATAAAAATGACTGTACATTGCTTTTATTATCGTTGAAACGATTGTACACTGTTTTCTTTTTTCGTTTTGACTGTGTAATCTATCGTTTCTTGTGGTTGTTACGGCCTCCCTTTTCTTTTGAGAATTTTTTTTGACAGTATGATCTGCATGTATAAGGCTGTCCTTTGCCTCATATACCGAAAATTGGACACCTTTTCACCCCTTCGCCCCTGGGCCAAGGGAGGCCACCCGGTTGCATCTGGCACATATTGTGAGGCAAAATTGTAGACTGTTTCGTCTTGAACGAATAAATACAATGTTCAACCGCCTTACGATAAGATGGCAGTGCTTGATCTCTCTCTGGGGTCACTAAACACACGTTTGCATGCCCCCCTTGGCAAATTGACATCAGATCCATGCAGAATGTGTTAGTAGCCTTACCATGCGAAGAATCACCTGGTTACAGCATATAAAAAACGTACTTTTGTAATTGCATTATAGCGATGCCCGTTGCCTTATTGGATTCCTGGCGCTGTCGCCCATTTCCTCCCCAGTGCACGTTCCTGCTACCACCCCAAGGCACCTAATCATCTCCACCTGTGGCAGTGTATTGTGGCTAACGTGCAGCTTACACTTCCTTGTTTTAGTGCAGAGACATAATATCTCGGTCTTTGTAGTGCTGCTTCGGCTTGATAGCGTGCAGCAGAAAACCGATCAAATGCATGTTGAAGGCCTCGCCAATATGATGCCAGCAGTAGCAAAAAGAAAATTAATCTTGTGCTGTAACATTTAGCAGTGACACCCTCGTCGACTCGGCTGTGGCTGTCCACCCAATTCATACATACCAAGGGTGGCCAACTTGTCTTCGACTGGGATCGATTAGAAAATTACTTGCTTACTCACGATCGACCGGTTGGTGATGAAATCACAAATACAAAATGCCAAAGTTGAGTATCGCACGTGCAAATATAGTGTACCATCGCCTTAGTACAGGAGTCGGGAACCATTTTGGCTAAGGGAGCCATGAAACCTTACATATTTTTAATTGTATTTCCGTGAGAGCCATATAATATGTTTCAACACTTAATGCAACTAACTTACTTAACTAACGTCTGCATTTTTAAGCAAAATCAACAATTTTAAACAACGGTAAATGTCTGAATTTTCTCATTAATCACATGTTTCTTACTGTTAATGCGACTTCTGGTGCTGCATGGTGTTGCTGATGGCTTTGCAGGAAAACTACAGAAAAAGTTTCATCCGTAACAATCGTGTTAAAAAAATATCAAGCGAGCCAGATGCCGCCATCAAAAGAGCCACATCTGGCTCGCGAGTCATAGGTTCCTGACCCCTGCCTTAGTAGCTGATGCACAGAAGGCAAAGTGTCTGTTACGCATAAATCGTGATTGTCACGAAATAATAGGAAAACACATTACATCACTTTCGCGGTGTCTGCCGTGCTAGGCTATGGTAAGCCATCGCAAGAGGCACCAAAGAGTATGCGTGACCAACCAACTGATGGATAATTTTCATGTACTTTGTCGAATATTGATTGAAAAGCGTTTTTAGGTATCTTCTCAATTCAATGCAAAATCAGTCGAGATCGACCAGCTGACACTCGGCGATCGACCGGTCGATCGCGATCGGTTTGTTGCCCCCCCTGATATAGACTATGAAGAGGAGTGGTGGCATACACCCTTGTCGGTGGAATCCAACACCCACGGTGAAAGGTCATGATTTTACTCCCTTGTGGCCAAGTCACAATTTCTGAGCAGGAATATGCTGATTCGACGGCCAGTAATAGGCGTTTGTCGACACCGTAATACCGCAACACTCCCGAAAGCTTTTCACGAAAGCACCCAGTCATATGCTTTCTAGAGGTCGACAATACATGCGAAGATGTCTTTGGGGCATACTCCCAAGATTTATCGAAACTTTGTTGGAGAGTGAAGATTAGGTACGTGGTGCGAGCACATAGACAAAAAAACCGCAATGGGTATCCTACAGCTTTGGTTCATCTATTTCACGGAATCATATTTCAAGGCACTTTCCATGCAAGGCTAAGCAGAGAGATGCTCCGGTGGCTGGTGCATTCGCTCTGGTCCCCCTTTTTGCGCATGGGGATAATCACAACATTTTGCAATATTTCGGTGCTCTTACAGAAAAACAGGCCACTTTACACACATGAGTCAGTAAAGACACCTTCTTGTTCATGGCTTTGCGCATTTCAGGTTAAGTGCTTTGACAGCGAGGATTGGAGGACCTCGGTTAAAGTGATGGCATTTTCTTACCCTAAATATACGTCCGTGTATCCGGTGATGTGAGAGTGACTAAGTTCAAAATATATTCGAAAGACTCTCTTCATCAACTAAGAATGAATTTCGCATTCTCAAACAAGACACCATTTTAATCTGTGATGAATCTGGTAGTGTGAGACCTCTTTTCGTGAAGAGGCTAAATGATTGGTCAGCCCGTTTTTGTTAGGTTGGGATTAATTGGAATCCAGTTTATGTTCGAGTTTCTCCCACGATTGCATTTCGGAAATTTTTACTGTGAGGTTTACGGACGTTTCCGCCTCACCTTTTCACGAATGAAATGATTATATGATTTTGTTTTGAAGTCATGCCTTGTATAAATAATGTCCAGATTCAGTATTGTTGTACGTCACACAAATTGCTTTGTAAATTGTAAAAATTTGAGGTTGCCATTTAAGAAGCGCAAAATGCAATTCATCGAAAATACCAGTGAATGCATTAAAGAATTGTGCTCAGAATTTGCATCATTAAAATTTGGTCTTGGAGTTAATTTGTTTGTACCACGTTTCAAAATGTGAGAAATCTCGTGTATGTCTGTGATTTATCTCTTCTATTTGTTGAAGAAATTTTCTTTCAGGAAATTTCGCAAGACGTTTGACAAACCACGAAAAAAGCAAAACCGAAATCACTTAGGCTCAAAGTGGATTTTTGTACCAACTTACCCACTTGTCCGGTTCACTTTGCATTTTTTTGAAACTTGTTTTTTCCAACACTTCATTGAGCACTTTACCTCCATCAGAAAGCAGCATATCCTTATACTTTTTCCCCAAAAATCTTGCAATTTGCAACACAGCGTTTTTTCTGTCTTTTTCATATTTTCGTAGAGCATAAAAAGGACATTTGGATTATCACGGAGTCCGTCATGTGACTAAAATGACCGCCCCAAGAGACCTCTCCTTGAATGTAAAGGTCGAAAAGACCGTCGAAATTCACATCACAGTGGCCGAAGATGTCCCGAAAACCCTGCATGTGGTAATAGAATGAAACCATTACATCCTTCGGGTTGCGAGTTACATAAATGTATTTTGCCTCATGATGCTGAGGAACAAATTTGAGTGGTAAATGAGTTTTGATGATTCTGGGATGGACGGAGTCGTCAATGCTGTTGACGAAATCGGATCCATCGAATTCCAGCATCGGTATCGACTGCCTCATTTTGCCTGGTATACTTTCACCACCATGGATAATGAGCCACACGATATTTTGCGTCCAAGTTGTTCCACATTTGGGGAAACTGCAAACAAATATGTCGATAGGCTTTGCTTTGTAACGAAGTGCGTCATCGAAGTGTTTTTGGTTGTATGAGAATGGGTAAATGCATACCTCTCCAGTGTCTGGATGTTTCAATTTTACAAATTTTGGAAGATTTTTTTCAGTCATAGGCATATTGTTGGAAAGGTGTCAGAAGTTTACTCTATGTTGCAAGTGTTAAAGTAAATAAGTTACCTACTTTCTCAAACCTGCAGAATTGAGTTAGTTGATAAAGTAACAAAGCACTAATGATTCTAAAATCTACTGAATGATGTAAAATATACGGCAGTCACTTGTGAAATCAATAAAATGCATTGAATTATTTAATGTTTGCATTTGCATACTTCAGATAAACCTTGTTGTTATTGGCGTATTTGGATAAAGCACGTGTCTTGTCTAGCCGTACGGCAGCTTGAGGTTAGCTTGTGGAAATGCCCTGCGCAGTTTCTGTACATCTACAGCAGGGTGGTCCAAGACTGCGAGCATGAAGGTCACATTACGGTGTGAGGAAAAATTTGCGGGAGGCAAAGAGAGGAACTCCATTGCAATTAAAAGACTCGTTTTCTGTTCTAATACACCTAATTTTTGCTGCACACCTAACGCAATTTTCGATTCTTTTGATTCTAGGGCAGCTTTTAAGTTTTCTGTATGTTTGTTTGCGACTTAAAATAGAGATTTTCTGCTAGAAAAAAGATACACAACACACCAACAAAATGACAAAAGAATTTTTCTTGGTTTTGGTTAAAAAGTCAATGTCCGTTGTGGTTTCATCAGCCATTCTACTTCGTGTGTCGCTTTCCAATCTCTTCATAATTGAGAAAGCCCTTACACAAGTTACGAATACGGGGGAGCACATTCTCAGTGCAAAGTCTCTTAAGTGGGGGCAATTGCCCGGTTGCGGGCTTGGTTACCCTTCAATTATTTCAAAATTGCTTCTCTAGAATTTCCGTGGTATTTACCGGATGTTTTCTCGTGTTTGGTGCTGCAATGCCTATTTAAATAAAAACTCATTTCTTTCAGAATGGATACTATTTGCAACCTCAGAAGGCACTGTGGTTTGCCATTGCTAGTGGTGACGAAATAACTTTCCTCACAGTTAGAATTGAACTTTCTGTTTTTTTTCTGTTTTTCTGTTTTCCTCTGAAACTTCTCTTTTGACACTCATTTTTTGTTTAGTTGCTATACTTGACTAAAAATTACTTCATTGTTTTCACAATGCACATCTTGTAATCAAACTCGAAAATTAATTTCAGACTCTGTGGCTTGCAACAAAGATAAAAATAAACGCATGCTTTGGGGTCACGGAGCACTGCAGCGTTAGCCTAGCCTAGAGGTTAGCTATTGTAACGTTATAAATTGGAAAAAGGATATTGCTACCCCTTTAATAGTTACATATTGACCTGCACTTCAATGATGTGATACTGTGACATGCAAGGGCTGTGTGGCTAATGGAATGTAATCATGATTTTGTGTAATATACGGCACACAGAAGCGTTCGCGGGGCGCATGCGGCCCGCGTGCCAGTGTTTGGACCACTCTGATCTACAGCATAAAACGATTAAACGGAAGAAGACGCTTCGGTGCCGGCATTTGCAAACTGCGTAACTTGAGCAATTATGTATTGCGAAGTGAGAGCAAATCTGTTTTGTGCAGCCCTGAAATTGCCGAGTTCAACTGCAGCGTTGATTGCGAGTAGTCAATAGGAAAATATTGAGTGCGGATGACTCAAAGGTTTATGTTCAAGACAGGAATGGGGAACCTATTTATTCTCATGGGCCGCATGAATTGTAGAAAATCGTTGACGAGCCGAAAAAATTAAGAACTTTTTTCTCAAAATTTTTACTTTATCTTCCAAAGGAAAATAAGGAGATAAATGTAGGTCAAGAAGTGAGAGAAAATGCTCTTGACTCACTGTATACCTGTTTCATGGAGTTTCATTTTGACGCGATGTTGCGTTATAACTTACTGTATGAAATCGAAATTTTGATGTGGGCCAAATTAAATGTTCACGCGGGCGGCATTTGGCCCGCGGTCCGCAGGTTGCCCACCCCTATCTAAGAGATATAAACAACTACTGAAACGTGAAATAACCAATGAAACATTATTTACTTTACTGGTATTAGATTATTACCTTTGTTATTATAGCTTGCTATATGCATACCATACGCTTTGTTTTGGTTGAAGACGAGGATACACATACGAAATATTAACATACATAAGTGTTTACATCTGTAAAGTAGATATGGCGCTATCACTTCTCTTGAATTTTGTGTTTTTGTCCACTAGAATGAGTAAACGATTGCAGCTAAGTCATGCGACTTACCGCAGATTGAAAGACAACAAGAAACACAACAAAATATGCCGTGTCCATAGATTCATTTTGAAAGAAGTTGGAAAAAATAGGAAAAGTAATGATGAAAAAGGTGACGAATAAGCAGAAAAAACAAGACCCGCTAAATCGAAAATGAAAAACATGACCCAACTCAGTTGGTTAGTTTTTCATTCTAATGTTCAAGATGTTTTAGTGTTCATTTTGCCTTAATTTACCGCGAAACATTATCTTCTTTCATTACAAATAGTTTGCAAAGAAATTTCAGAGGTGGAAAGCACAGCACTTTTATGTTCGGGCCCGGGTGACAGTTAGCCTCGCTACGCCATTGGTTAAACCAGGGTTTCCCCAAACTTTTTAAGACACGGACTATTTTCGGAGAAAACCTTCGCAGACTCAAGATACCATGACCGCGAGAGTAATACAAACACTAGTTTAGCAAACTCGGTTTATCGCCCACTTTCATAAATTTCAATGAGAATCATGTCTCTGAATTTGTTTAGCATGTTTATCAAAATAAGGGCCTGATGTCGTTTACTGGTTGAAGTTTGTTTCGGTGCGTGGTTTGAACAACAGTTACAGTGTGAAAAACAGCTGATCAGAAATATTTGGTTACAGTGTTGAAAAACAGTTGATCAGAGACCAAATCAGATCAGAGAAATTGGGTTCCAGTTACTGGACATCCACTCGAAATTGAGTCAAAGACTCCACAGCTGTCGACTTTGCAGCGCAATCAGCTATTCGGCAATGCAATCATAAATTCGTTTCAGGGTGAATATTTAAAAAAATGAACCTGTAGATCTGGCACCTTAAAACCTGTCATATGTTGTGGTGTAATTGTGACGGGGATACATCTATCCAGGTCGGAGAGATGCAGTAAGGTTCTCAAGACAGATTTGACGAATACAGCGCAAATCAATTTCTACCTCGTCTGCAAATGCGTTTGATGCTAAAAAAGCAGCTATTTTTCCACTTTCAATTCGATAGACCCACAACTGTATTTTACCTTTAAACCGTGACAATGTCTTGGTCATATCTAAAAGTATTTTATCTATTCTCTGCTTGGAGATGTTTAACTGGTTCAAACGTATGAAAAAATCACCTAAGAATAGATATTTAGTAATCCACATGTTGTCTTATAATCGTTCAGCAAAGTTATGGTTCTCTTCATTTAATAAAGAACCGGTGTCATTGCGTGTCCCACTCTCTTCAGCACCTTTCCTCATGAGCCAGCGGATATTCAAATGAAACAAACGCCCACTGCGTTCTGCCCCCATCTCGCCACACAAAGGACCAAATTGACGTACGCGTAAGAGACGGCATTTGGTGTGATTGAGAGCAGATGAAATATATTTCAAAACTAATGTCAGATCTTCTGAAATTTTTCGCTGCCAAATTTATTCTCGGTGAAGAAGGCAATAACTACCTAAATATATTTTTTTCCTTTTTCATAAACTCATAAAACTTTTTTGGCTCTCATCCTGGCGCAGCCTCCATGGGCACAAACTGACAAGCAGTGAGTCCGCGATGTCTTATGTTCTTGACAAAGGAATCTACTTTCTTAAACATTTTCTTTCCTGTGGTATGTTTGGCAAGTGGACGGCAAAAGAGAAATTGTTTCACGTAATACTCAGTCACACGGTATCGCACGAACACTATGAACTGTGCATCATTTCCTAAATCTGTAGTCTCGCCCAACTCTGAAATAAGATTTCCACTTCGTTTCGCAGCAGCAATGATTCGTTTCAGAATATGGACTGAGATTTCTTGGATGCGTCACTTGATGATGTTGTTTCACAAACGAACCATAGCTAACTTATTAGCTACGGCATCGCTGCACATTATCCTTGCTATTTTCACGGCTGATGATTTAACCAAGCGCTCTCCCGATGTATAGAGCGCTTTCGCCCGTGCATTTTTCCAAGCAACCGAAAAAGAAGCATGCACTACTTTATTGTGGGAGTAATGTTTTACTTCTGAAGTATATGGACGATAAGCGCGACTTCGCCTCACCTGGTGTTTTGTATCTTTAAAATGCTCAAGGTTTTCGTTAACATACTTTACATATTTTTATTCGAGATGCCGAAGTAGTTTAGCTTCTTTGAGAGATCCGTGATGAAGGACTTCTAAGCATAACAAGCACTGCTACCGGATTTCACCGTTTACTTCGACTGCAGTAACTTCAGCTTTCAAGTAGTTGTAGGTATTTGCACACGTCTGCTTTCGTTTAGCAACTATAAACTAAGACGGTAAATATTAACCACAGCTTAGATAGGAACTTTCCCTTTAACGACCGCAAAAGCCAATAGATTGGTGTGTACGTTTTTGGTTATAACTCGCCACCTGCTGCAGCTAGAGAGGTGTTCAAACCCTCTACGGATTCAGCAAGTCTAGTAGTTCCGAGCCAAAAAAATTTTCAGTTTTGGGTTTGGGCTTCTCTTGGGGGGGCGTCGCAAGTGGGGGTGTTTTCGCGTCTTTATGGTCTATTTTACCCGGCCCTGGACGCTCATCGAATGGGCCCACGTTTTGGCCCGAATATTTTTACGAAACTAGGCTATCTTACCAGTCTTTAGAGCCCTTGATTGGCTTTCTAGCATATCTGGATGAAAAATTATGCCACAAAAACCAAAAAGTAGTCAAAAATCCTACCCCAAAAAGGTAACCAGGGTGGAATGACAACCCTTTTGGATATGGCCATAACTCGCTGTTAGAATAGGCTAGAGAGCTGTTCAAACCCTCTAAAGATTCGTGAAGACTAGTAGTTTAGACCGAAAACAAAAATTTCAGCTTGAGATCACGGGTTTTCTGTTAATGTTTGCACATTCAAAGGTTGTTCATGCATATTTCTATATATTGGGATAATGACGTCACTTCCGGGGAGTCGAACCATCCATCAGATTTGGCGACTCGAAGTTTTTTTGGATTCTAGGCTTCAATACGAGTCTTTAGAGGGTTTGATGGACTTTCTAGCAT
>JGI24158J21664_10003211_pt1 | contig 20390 bp, 13 predicted proteins | sample Ectturendosymbi3_FD_21664 | JGI IMG/M metagenome (IMG submission 21664) | reverse complement strand
AAAAAAATTCGTTTGAACGATTTCTTTAAGCATTAATTCATAAAAGTGTCGCAGTTCAACTGAGTGTGAAAAAGTCAACAGGACTGCGTTGGGAGTTATCACCAGGTGGCGTAGACACGTCATTGCAGGAATTAGTCGACCAATTTCTTATCGACCGATTACGAAAGCTGTTGTTGATTTGAAGCATTAGTCGGCTGCTGTATCGTTGCACTAGGTCAGGATTTTGTTCATTGAAAACGATGGCATGTCAGTTGCTTTTCTCAATTTGTTTTTCGGCGCCGTTGAGTACTTGTTGCTTGAGGCAACGTGGTTATAGTCAACTGCTCTTTTATGGCTTAAGCTGAATCTTTCTAGTAGTTAGAAACATTATTTTATCTGTGCAGAATAACCTCAAAAACTTATATTTAGTTAGTGACAATTCGAAAACGTTTCTTGAGTTGATCACATGAAGTGATCTTTTCAGCTGACAAAAATGGGAGTCCCCGTTGAAAATCGAATATGTGAGATTTGCCAGTTGATGACGTGCGGGACTGACGGAAATGTGATGATTTGGGACACCAGACCTCCAAAAGTGCCCCCGTCCACTCGCGAAGCGGTAAATGTTGTGATTTCCTACTTCAGCGGATTTAATAACAAACTTCGAATCCTTGATGACACTAACAGACTTGGATCAAACCGTTGCATTCAAAGCAGAACGAACAGTAGATTGTTTTGTAAGCGTGACCCGCGCGTTACGAGTGGTTGTAATTGCATGTTTTGTATCGGCCGCAAACTCCGAACTGCTTCATGCACTTTCCTAACGTTTTTCTGCGTAATTTTGTTTTCAAAATTTTTTTTCATTGCATTCGCCTTTCTGTCGCAAAAAAAACTCAGGTTAAACTCGAGTCGTGTCCACGTAGCATGGAAGTCAATGTTGAACGATTTGCTCGCGCCGCGAAGTAAAGCATCGTTGATGCAGAGGAGTGTATAGCACAGGAATGTTCTGCGAGTTTGTATCTCGCTTCTAATGTCTTAGTAATCTACTCAGTGTGTATGCTTTGCATAACTACAGGAGAAAAACGCTCCGGAACCACTGGGTGTATCTCAAACTTTCAAACATCTCGATTTAAGTTGGAAGCCGCTGATAAGGTTAGCGATGCCCAAAACAGACAGCAGTGGTGACTTCAGCCCCATGAAGTTCAGTATTGCTGAAAGACAAGGAGTTCGTGACCACGGTGAGATAGTTGAATTTTGTTCATTTACGTTTCTGTCATTTCTTTAGACGAGAAAAAGCATAGTAACGAAAAGCTAATGGTGGCAAGAGTCTATATTTTACGCGATAGGTTAATATTACATTATTGGATCCTAGATCAGTGGTTCTCAAATTGCAACCCGTATTACGCAGTTTGCGAAGAAGTTTCTTGAAAATAAGTATTTTTTTATACAGAAAAAAACTGATTTTCGTATTAACAGATGACGCACTTTTTGAATTTTTCTACAGACTATTTTTCGTGGCGTCATAGCAATGGTGCGATAAGAAAACAAACTTAATCGTCCATCAACTGTGGTTGATGCTTTTGTTCCGAAAAAAAAAGCATGAGGCATTGCATAACCAGCGAGTAAGAGTAAACGAGTTGTTGGAAGCAAGTGAAATTGTTTCAGTGAACTTAAACAGTGTTCACGCATTGCTGTGTTGTACTTGTATGCGTATTAATTGTATGCGTAGAAACTGATCTTATGGCTCATCACGTCAAGCCACAGTGCACACTGCACAAGCGGTCCGCCGATATAAGTACTTTGAGAACCACTGGCTTAGATATTTGTCTCTTTTCAGTTGCATTCGAGACTTTGCTTTTTTCAAAATGTTTGGTTGTTTCAATAAGCTGCCTCCGTTGATTACTTTTATAACTCGTTTGAAGTCGCCCCTTTAGAAGTAGAAGAACCGAACATTTTGCGGTGAACTTCTAGACTTCGGTGTTTAAAATTACGTATTCTGTAGTGAACACATAAAACTCTCGAACTGCTTTCGTATCTTCGAAATGAAGCAAACTTTTTACTTCAAAAGATCATACATCAATTGTTTTCATCCAGAAAACCGATTTTGATACAAACAGATTTGCGCGCAGGATGTGGAACATCCTGCGCAGCGTCTCGTTTACTTGAAATTTACGACCATTTCTGAGTCGTCATATAAACAGGTAGTGGCACCTTTCACTTAATAGAATATATCAGCCCAATACTACATGTTACATTTTGCGTGTGATCTGTTGCGCAAACCAATAACATTTATNTGATATTTGAGTGATGTTGTTTTACTGTTATGCAGTTCCTTTGCCTGTCGGTGGTGTGGACAGCGCGTCCAAAGCGCCATCTGGTAAATCACAGAAAGTGCTCGATTGCATAAGCACCCGCTATTTTATTGGCACTGAAGACGGAGAAGTGGTTTGTGCTGATCTCAGAATGGAAAAGGACAATGAGACCGGTAAACCCAATGGTAGGTTGGAATTTTTGTTGCATTCTCAGTTGACAAAATCGGTTGTATTGTACGTGGTTGTACGCATTTGTACTTGTACGCATTTGCACGTGGTTTAGACACAGCTGAGAACTTGCATTTTCCAAGTCCTTGTTCATGGGCAGGGCGTATGTTACCTTTTGGTTCTTTGTGTACATAAACAGGTTTTGAAAAGAAACTCGTAGCCAGTTTTCTAGTTGCAAAAAAGCATGCGTTAATGTAATAACCTGTCGCGACAGCATGCATTCATCTCATAACTACTAATCATTCACTAAACCTTATTAAGAGCATCTATGACGGGCATTGACCAGGCGTCGTTAGCTTTCTTATGTAAGCGCGATTTTTTGCGTATGCCTCTGATATGGGTTACATGCAAGCCGAATCTGGCAAGTATTTATTATACTTTTGTTGTACATATTTTGTGTGCTGTTTTGGTTTTTGAAGCGTGTGCTGGTTTCTGACACTTTGCTGCACCTTAATCGCTTTATATAACAAACTACATAGGCTGCGTAAATTAGTCGATACAAACGTTTTAACAAGTAACTATGGGTAATGTTATGTTTTTCGTAATAATTGAAATTGGTTGCCATTTATGGATAAAGCCTGTGTTTCATAGCGTGCGTTAGAAATGCTTTCATGCTAAGCAAGCTTTTAACGCGATGTATCCTGTGAGGTCTGTGCTGCTGTCGTGGTTCATCGAGATAGCGACATCATGTGGAAAGTTTTATGCCGCTTAAGGTTGGCACTGCGTCAAATTCGCGTCGTGGCTAAAAGGGGTCTTTGAACTCACATGTTTGCTGCGAAACTTTGAAAGATATCTCATAAACTTCTTTCCTTAATCGAATTAATCCTGTTCACAAAAATATGGGTTTGTAAGAACCTTGTCTGTAATATTTGTTTTTTGAAAAATATCCGTATTCGCCGAGGTATTGCGTACTGTTAAGCTCATGAAAACATAGTTGACATATTTTACCAATGGCGCGTAGCTTCCTTTCACCATAGGTTTTCACATTTAATAAACACGGAGAGTTTACATGACCTGACAACGAACAAAAAGATCCAATGAAGTTTCGTTTGTACTCGCTTTAGTTCACCTTTCGGAGTGTCACGAGTAGTCTGCGGCGCCAATCTCCGTTTGGGCCGCGCGACTGCTTTTGCAGTGAACGCTGCACTGATGGCGAGTCAATGGCAACACCGCGCAGCGCGCGTGAACGTTTTCCCTGCACCCACCGATCAACGCCGGGCACGAGGCGGACAGACCGGAAGTACTGTTTTTCAAGTCTTCCGTATGACCCGACCAGGAATCGAACCCCGCCTACCGGCGTTGGTGGCGCGCGTTCAACCAAGGCTACCTTTTTGGTGGCAGAAAAATTAAAAGTGGCAGGAAGGTCGTCCTCCAGAAATATTTTCTTGCCGGTATACATCAATCAAAGGTTGTCACTATGAAAGTCGGGAAACGTTTCAAAACGAAAAACAGAAACCTGAAAGTTGGTAAAGAGCAGACTTGCAATAATTACGAAAAGTATGTTAAAATAACGCTGATTCACTAGAACCTCGTCTAGCGAACAAACCCGAATTTCGGATAATTTTTTGAGTCACACGCAACAGTGCTGAACGAACTTGGCTTTGAACTTTATTTGAAAAAGTAGATAATTAATTTTTTTCTGTAGGACACAAGCAAAAAATGAGAATTTAATGATTGATTTTATCACAACGTCGTGGCTGTAGCGTGGCATGATGCTTCTTAACAGCTCTGCACTTTTTCTAATTCCGCTCTAGATTTTTGTTTCTTGTTCCCACGTTCGCTACAATCGGGGCCCCGAAATGTACATGGCCAAACGCAATATCACTAGTTTATTGACTTGATAAATTCTCTTTGGTTGTTTCAATAAGACGGTGTTTTCGCAGCACGCTCTCCTAATGTCTTATGTCCGCCAGTGGTGGCAAAGGCAGTAAATGATGGTTTGAGTCGCATTACGCTCAAATCCAGCACACATTTTAAGCCAGGCCACCTCGAAGTCATTTCAATAATATCCCATCGTGGATTCAGCTTCATTTTGACACGCGATTTACTGCTTGCAGTCCCAAAGCCTTCGTGGGTAGTGACGCCACATGACGGACCGGTCAACACACTGCAACGGAACCCTTTCTTCAATGACATTCTCCTCAGTGTCGGAGGTTGGACATTCGCCATATGGAGGGATAATATTACGGTAGATCGAAAATCCATCGTGTAGTATAATCCAAATGATAAAACTTCCGCTTATATAAATTCGCTTGATTATGGTGTAACGCAACAGGGTAGTTTTCTGTGCTTGCAGTGCGGACAGCAGCCTGTTAGACTGCAACACAGCGGGTTAAAATCTTAAAACTTCCAACAATTTGTTGCAAAGGCAGGCGAACCGCACTCGGGCGTTTTCAATTCAATGCCGTTTACCGTCATTCTCGAAGATGCAGTTGGAAAATCCCACCCGGGCCTGATGAGGGGTAGACAGATCAGCTTTATCCATGATAAAGCCCTATATCCAGGGACCCGCAGTAAAAACAACATTAATAAACCGGTTGTAAATCAAAAGAAGTGCGATAGCAATTTTCGTATAGTGAACAAATCAGAATGAACGAGTATTCAAACATGTGGAAACACTCGAAACGCACTGAAACGTTTCTTTTGAGGCACGTTTCTGTAATGGGGTCGTGTGTCAAGGTGTGGTAAGCTTCTTACAAGTCCGTGACTTTTAAAATGGTTTTTAGCTTTTTTGTAAATAGTTCTTAACGCTTGGAGGCCCCAGACCTAAACGCATGTTTCGAGCCTGATTTGCATGTTTACTACCCATGTGAGTCATTTTGCTCAACTCGGTATTTGCTCTCGGACAAAAGCCACTTCAAACATGAAAATAATTTTTTGTATCAAAGCATATAATTTTTTATAGTTTTGCAAAAGGAAAGAGAACAGCACAATTTTTTAGGTTCATTCATTCCTTAATCTTCATACCCGCTTTCCTCTGAGGAGGGTCGCGGGGGCAGCTGCCCAAGGAGGACTCGAAATGCCTCACGGTCTCCAGAAATCACTGATAGTTCTGCTGGCTCCACACCAAGACAGAACCAAGATAGGTTGAAGATGTAATTACACCATCTAGTCCTTGGACGACCACTGGGCCGCTTCCCCGAGGGTGCAGCCAGCAGGACTTGCCTCGTCAACCTTTCCTGGGCATTCTGGTCACGTGGCCGAAACGTCGTAGCTGAGATCTCTATATTCGTAGAACTGGCTCGACATTCGGGCTTTACAAATTTCACAGTTTTTGATTTTTTAAGGTTTTACAATTTAACTTTTTACGTCAATTTAACTCTTTTGTTGTATTAATGGAGTAAAAATAGCATTAAATGTGTTTTTTATTATTATTTGGCAAAGTTAAATCGTAAAATTCTTCGAAAACTCTCATTTTGTAGCATGAACATTACTTTTTTAGACAAAACGCTATAGCCCACAGATTTTTGCCCCCCCCCACACCGTGTGATGAATGAGAGCGCAAGTTTTATTGAGGCAAAAGTCTTTTCTAGGATCCATTAGCAAAGTGTACTCACGGTATCTGTTCCAAAAACGTCATTGTGCAAGATTTATTTGACCTTGGCCGGTGAGAACTGACCCCTGTATGGTATCAAGTAGGGGCGTAACGAGATTGTTTGGCGCTCAGGGCAAGAAGCAAGCTTGGCGCCCCCATTTTCGAACCAGAGGTCTTTCGGAAACAAGTGTACTATATTGAAGAAAGTACTTGTGACATTGTTGGGACTTTTCGGCGCCCGGGGAATTATGTCTCCGTTGCCCCCCCCCCCTCGTTACGCCCCTGGTCTCAAGTAAAGTGCTTTAACAAATGCGCACAACCGCAGTTGTCGTAGCGGCCAAATTATTTCGTGATGGACCGGTAGCTGCGCCTGTTTGTAGACTGTCCTGCGTGATATGCTTGGCACACTGTGCAAGAAGCTACATAAATCCTACAGTTTTTACAAATCCGATATTGGCGCAAAATAATATTGCCATAAGGTGCAGGGAGCATATTGGTCGGGTTGACCTGATTGTCACATTGCCACACGCGTCCTAACCTGACTAACGGTTTGACTGCACGACGTTATGCAAAACTAAATATTTTTTGTTGCATGGTCAATTGCCTTTACTCGAAAATTACAAAACTTATGCATATTTCGAAAGGACTGCTCGACGGAGCGCATAAAAATAAGCTAGTGAAAAATCAGCTGTAAACGTTAATTCTAAGTATTGTATTTCTACCATTAAGTTGAAAAATGACTTGCCCAATGTGGGCAAGTGGACCTGAGTAGGTTGAGTCTATTCAGTCCTTACTTTGTCGACAGCAAAGTTTTGCATTTCGAAAATTTTCTTAGGATGTCGACGAACTGTTCCCTCACCTGCTGCGCCACAGCAGTGAAAAGTTAAAGATGCTTTGAATCGTAAAACGATTGCAGAGTTGAGTACTTGCCGTATTAAAGGAACATGCTAAAATTTTTAGATAATTTCAATAAACAAAATATTGTTTTTGTCATTATGCCACGTTTACTCACGGCAAGCTTGGTTTTATGCTCCTGCAATCTGTTGTTCGGTTATGTATTCTTTTAGTATTTTCTTCACCTTCTAAAGTTAATGCAAATTTTATCATTCCGATTTGGCTTCTTTCAGAGTGGTGCTATTCTTGAATCTGCTTGTGCGCTGAAGTTGTACACTGCTGGGCATTGGAGCACGACGCGGCCAGCTGTCTTTTTTCTTGGTACAAAAGACGGCAACGTTCAGGTTTGTCATGAACCTCTTTGCGGTCTCTGCTTGCTTCTTGCTGTATTTTTTTGCGTGCTTGTTAACATCAGTCAGAAAGCAACGTTCAGGTTTAATATTCTTTCTTTGGTTTTCCTGGCCACACGAATTTTAGTGAAAAATGAACCGAGAAAAATCACCCCCTTGAGTTAACAAGCAACGTAACTACAGAATTTGCCTATAACAGCACCTCTGGGGNTTGCATAAAGAACGTTATTGCCGAAATNACGTTATAAGCGATTGAAATGCATGTAAAAGATGCCATCGGGACCGAACAAAATGTAACGTTATANGAGAATTNACGTCACAGACGAAGCCGTTATAAACGAATTCAACTATATAGAACAGATTTACAAGAGGTTTCAGGCCCCATTCGGATGAAACTAAAAAAGTTACTTTCAGGGCAAATTGTCATTTTCAGGGCAAATTTTTTCCGCCCTCCCAGAAAAATGCCTTCCTGTACGCCTATGAGGACAATACGGGTAATACTGAATAGAACTAAATGCTGCAGGCGACCTGTGAAGAATATTGTCCACCGCTAAAATTAAAGACACGAACAGGGATCGAAACTTGTGCTTAGTCTCGTCAATCGATCTTTCAGTCTAGGAGTACACAACCTTTTCGCTATTGCCCGCCCCATTAAGTTTATTTTTTCTTAATTACGGTCGCCAGTGAGTTGATATATTTTCATTTTTGCATTGCTTCTGTCCTGCTTCCACACGTCTGTTTGGGCCTCTTTTACCAAGTATCCGCACACAGTAGACAAGAGTTTTTATCAATGCACGGTCGCATAAATTTTTATCGAAGGCCGCACGTGGACGTCCGGCCGCAAATTGTGCATCCCTGGTTCAGATATTGATTCCTTCGCTTGTTTGCGCTACAAGCAAAGGTAGTGGAAGAAATCTGTCTGCAATCAAACTGAAGTCGGAACTTCTTGGTTTTGCACACTTCTTGTTCTTACATTTTGCAATCTGTGTATGACATTGGCTTCTTCGGACGTGACTATCGCAACAATGCTGATCTTTTGAAACAAGGTGCGGTGCAGTTATTATTCGGTTGGTTCAATATTATTCAGCAACGGTTGAAAAGTCGTCGACAATGAGTTTAGACCAAATATCAGCCAACCTTCTGCTAACAAAACCAAAGTTCTTTTTTCAAGTTCTGGGTCGACGGTAAAACTTTTCTGTCCAACTGACATTGAAAAATATTATGGGGAGGGATCAAACCGCTCATTCCCGACTTAATGGTGCCTCTTCGTTCAACGCGCTCCGTCAAGGGGCGTTTGCTGCGACAAACAAGACGTCAAGGTTATATTTGGCAAAGTGATGAATGCCAACCTTTACAACATTTTGGTACCGTGAATTTTCGCCCGGGCCTACATCAACAGTTTTGTAACAAAAGCTGGTTGAACCAGTCGATCAACTCCAGTTCTAGAAATGTCTTTGAACGCTTTCAAATCCAATAGCGTTTCGAAGTTGAGGCTCATTGCTGTTGAAGACGAGTGCTTTCCCGATCTTATCGCAATATACGTCGGAGCCAAGTAACGAACCGCTCCCTTGTTTACTTGTCCATCACAGTCAATATGAATTGCTTCATTTTAGCTGATAAAACATACAGCTACTCGTCTTCAGCAGCAATGAGCCTCAACTTCGTCTTTTCTGGGACTCATTTAGTCCCAGAAAAGACGAAAGCTCTTCCAGGTGTGGAACTATTGCTGCACAAAACTTCGCATTAACATGTTTTTAATGCTTATCATTATGTGCTCTAATTAACCTGACTGGTATCGTGACCGTCAACACATGGCGTTTTGACTTGGTGTGACGAACTTGATTTGTTAATTTATGTTCCGTCATTATGCTTTTGGTTCCTCACTTAGAATGATATCTATGTTGTGACAGCTGGTCTGCGGTTATGCGAAACTGCTGAAAGCTTTCCAAACATTTTTAAAATTCTGACTGTCCTATTTTACATAACAAGGTCAAATTCTGTGATTTAAAAATTCTTCGATTAAAATTACCTATGTTTTGCAAAAGCGATTGGGCTTGAATCCTGTTGCTGCTAATGTTAACTTAGTTGGCTGAACACTGGATCGCATATTCAAGTGCAGCGATGTCACGGCATTGCAATGCAGACAACGCGCTGCGTTACTATTCTCAAAACACAAGAACCCCACACAGGAGTTAGGTGCGTCACGGCGCCAGGACAAGTAATTTTTCGTAGTTACTGGTAAGTGCGAACCTCTCTTTCAGCGCGAAAATATTTACTGCACAGAGGTCTGAGGCAAAAGCACTCGTCATCGCTTTGTTTTTGCTAGCCCTGCATGAAGGGTAAGTGAACGGGACGTCAAATTCAAATATATTTTGACGCAACGCCACGTGCACCTGCCTTTATGCGAATATACTACAAATGGCCACCTTGCCCAACAATTTAACGGTTTAGGCAAAACTATGCCAGTCGGAACACCAAGTGTGCTTGGTATACAGGGCCGGAATTACCTATAGACATAGGCTTAAGCCTAGGGCCTCAAGATCCGAGGGGGGCTCCAGCAAACGCGTAGAATCAGTTGCCGATGCAAGATGAGTTTGATAAATATTCGTCAAAATTTGACGTAACTATTCATGAAATTTAGTTTTATTCACTTAATCAGGTTTTATGTTGGTAACTTCAGAGTATTCTAACAGGTTTCTGTGAATGTCAGTATGATCCATTAGCCAAGTCACATGCAGCTATAGCGTCATCATGCAGCTCCGTTGTGTACGTTTGCTGTATTGTACCGATTGTTATGTATGAATCAGGCGACGTGCAAGGACGCCGGAGAGCGGCGACATGATGAGGGCATTGCCCTCCTGCCCTTTCAATAGGGGGGAAACGGGAGCGGAGCTGCTTTTCCATAACAGTATCATAGACAGGGCCACCACACCGTCCTTATTTCTAAGATTTGTCCTTATTTTACAGTGCTACGTCTTAGAAAATATGACTGCCCTTATTTCTAAGAAACGTCCTTATCAGTGACTTNCGTCCTTATTTTTTCTTTTTTTCTGTAGCATAACAATTCTAAATACAAGCAATATCTGATAGGCATAAAGACCATTACCTTCTNNTCGTAAACAGTTTGTAATCAAGGTTTTGTGACATCATAAAAGTAGTATAATCTTGCAGCACAGGGACGTACCGCACTATCACGCATTGTGAGCACTGCAAGCTGTCTACTACTCTGGTTAGGATTCTTAGGAAAGCTGGTTTTGCAGCGAAGGTTTAGCATTTAATTAATTCAAGAAATAGGCAAGCGAACAAAGTTTTCCGTGACGATTACAGGAAGGAAGTCGAGAAAAAGACATTGCTGACGAAAATGGTTCCTGGAAATCATAGTCAAACTTGTGATCTGATGTTAGTCGTGCAAACAGAAACAAATGTTTTATTTTTAGACAATAAAATCAAATTTTGGCCAGCCGTCCTTATTTTTGGTTCTAGATCGATGGTAGCCCTGATTGTAGGTGATTTCACGGTTTGTGAAGATAGCCTTGAAACAATTTTATTGCAGATATTCGCGCACACAAAAAATTCAGAATGATTTTCTGTAATTTCCGTTATTCTTTTTGAGGTCAACATTGTTTTTGAACAATAAAAAGCACACACGTTTTTTTTATATTTTATGAGTTTAGTTACGATTTTTTCTTATAAGCTTCTATTGCCCTCAACTCTTTTACTACCCCCTGCCCTTTCGCTGTTCACGCGCAACTTGTGATTTGTTTTGATTGTAATTTTCTTCAGACTACTGCAAAATTTATGAATCTCGAAGCGCCAATAGGTATATTTATCAAGAAAGACAGATATGAAAAAATAAATGTGAAACTAGTGAATACATAGGCTATGTGTTTTGTCAAATATTCAACCGCGACGTTTTCGATTGGTTCGCCAAAAGGGATTAAAAGTTTTGTTCCAGCCAGCCAACACGATTTCCACTATTCAGCGTCATTGAACGTTTTGCATCATAGGCAGCAACAAACGCAATGATCGTGGGGCACTCTAGTAAGGTCTTACAAATTGTTTATTGAGCGTACTTGGAGACCGCCTAACTTTAGATGGTCATTTTCGGCGTTGCACAAATTAATAAACGCTTTTCGATTTTCCCAACTCGTAACAATGGGAGAGGGGTCTCACAAGTAGATTAGCCTAGGCCCTAACGCAGGGGTTCCCAACCTTTTTACGTTCTCGTACCACTTGGGCATCCCGTATTGTCAACACGTACGACTTCTTCCAGAACTACTAATTTGATTGATTCTTAGTTTATTCAGAAGAATAATATACAGTAAAATAACAATAAAAGAACACAACTAAATTTAATGAGATATTTTTTTTCTTCACCTTCCACCAATTGGTTGATGCGTGGCGTAAATTTGCTAGCAGCGAATCGAAAGTCATAATGTTATGATACAGTAGGAATAACGGGCTTCAGGAAAATGTATTTGTTTAGAAACAAAGCCCCACACGTAAACTAGAAATCTATAAATCCAGGTTTTTTTGAAAAACTGGAAGTTACTCGCGTACCACAGGTTGGGAAACCCTGCCTTAGGGCCTCGCATCAGCTAAATCCAGCCCTGCTGACATGACACGTTAATCTGAAGAAGAGTTGTGCAGTTTATATTATTTTGTTACGTAATTCAATAAACTGCATTGTATTTGTTTTGCGATCACGTGAAAAGACCGCAGTTGGAGATTGCTACTTAATGTTTGCCCTGACAGTCCATAAAAAACTGCAGTTCACGTTTTAGCTTGACTGTACACAGCTGCATTTATTCTGCCTTTCTTAGTTTTGTTTCTGTTAATTTTTAGAAGCCTAATTCGACGATTTTCTTGAAGTTTACTGATTGAATTTGCTATAAAGTTGAACTGAACTATACCATCATCATCCAAAGACTTTGATAAAGTTTAAACGATCTTGAAAGCATATCCAATCTCTGTTGAACAAAAACATGTTAAGGTCAGAAAAAAAGGAACACACTCGTCACGTCGAATCGCTGTCAAGCATTTTTTTATTTATTTGGTGTTTTTAATGGCGCTTTGTAACTGCAGTACAGTGGTGTAGCGCCACGACTGAGTTTGTAACAAGGTCCGGTATCATTTGACTTGATTTTGTTTTGCGATCTGGATGGCGCACTTCGTGCTCCAGGTAAGAAGGTTACAGTACCAATTTACAAGGTCTTGGTAAGACCCGGCCGAGAGTCGAACGCCAGACCTAGTAGCACCGAAGCGGACGCACTTACCGCAGGGTGGTCCTGTCAAGCATATACCAGGAATGAAGCTGTTCCGCGGGAGTTCAATGTTGTGAGCACAACAAGGAAAGACACGCACATTAAGCAAACGCCACAAGGAGCGCCTCCGGATAAGAGTGGCAACTCATCAGCGCAAATCACCGCATTTCTCCCCACCTGAAAGATGTAAGGGCACAAAATATAACGGTGGTACACCCTTATTACTTCTAGCAGAGCATCTCGGCATCAATTTAATTCGGGCTCAGTAGGGGAGAAGTTATTCACATTCAAGGGCGTGTCGCTCTGTTGATCGTTCGTATCACACATGTCAGGGCTCAAATGGGAAGCAGAGTCGTTTTCCACACTTTTTCCTTTATTTCGAACGACGCGGGTGGACGTTGCCCTTTTCCCAGGTTACCTTGTGTTGGCCATAAGGCGACATCGCCGGAACAAGGTACCAAACCACGTAAATTCACACTAACGTCACGACAAACATGGTATAGTGGTCCCGAGCAAACGTAGGGTTTACATTAACAGGGTTGACTTCCTCCACCAAGGGCTCATTTTGACTATTAGCCCTAACAAACCGCTTGAGATAAGCCGCGTCAAACGGGATACCAGTAAATTCATGTAGCCTGCCTTTGGCTTCAAAAGCAGCGTATTTACAAGTAGAGTCAAGTATCTTGATTTGATGTTAAGCAGTTCTTAAGTCGAAAGTTGAAAACACACTATTTTTTGCAAAGTTGTCAACCGTGTCATCACTGCGAGGAAGTGAATATGCTATAGCATCTTGTTCCTTGTAAACCTTGGTTGTGAATAATCTATGCACAGTCGTCTTTTACTGCGATTCTCTTCGCCTTCAACAACAAGCACCTGAGCACGATACGGAGACGACTTGGGTCGGATAACGCCATCATTAAGCAACTTGTCAATATTTTCCTGTATGAATACATGATCTTCACGGCTAAATCTCCATGACATGGTAGAAATAGGCTTAAACGTTAGAAGACAACTACGTAAATAAACGCACTTTTTCAACGGTCGCTACAGCGACCGCGCACGTGCGCTCATTCGAAACCACCAAATCGGGTGAGATTCCAAAGAATTCAAAGATTAGCGGTTGATGCTAGCCTGGAGAAGATGAAGGCCTAGAATAATGTCACAGCAGAGAGTTTCGAGAATGTTTAGTTTGATCGATTCGTTTTCCGTACCTTTTAGCGTGATTTCAACCAAACAGAATCCGACCGATTTGACTCACATTGAGGACAATGCCATTTGAACTTNGTGAGACGATGNGTAAATGTTTAGATTAAGTTTGGTATTTTCGGGAGAGCTAATGTAGGTTTCTGAGTTCCCAGAATCGACCAACGCAGTCAACGTTTTCAGCGACAAGGGCAATGACGCTTTTAGTAGGCTTCCGGTGCACAAGGACGGAAAGCTTGGGTGAAAACAGCAGGTGGCTGAACAACCAGCTTAGGAGCTGTATTACGCCTTGACCGGCAAACTCGTGAGAAACGTTCCTTCTTTCCGCATGAACGACAAACCGCGTCACGAGCAGGGCATCGGTGACGTACATCATAATAATCTTTGCCACAAAAATAGCACTTCTTTGACTCGGAAAAGGCAGAGCAGGTGCTAGACGAGGCCTCAATATCGGCAACGCTTGTGACTTTTCGCGAATTAACAGCAGCCGCAGACACGTTTTAACGTGATAAATAACCGGTGGAATGCTCTATAGCCAGTTTTTTTAGGGGACCGAAGATGTCGAAGACTCGACTCGTTTTCCAGCATGCGCTGACGAATAGTGTTCGACGATAGACCGCTCATAAAGACGTCTCGAACCAGCTCGCTCGCAAAGATTTATCAGGCTTCTGCTTCCTCGTCGCCAACACGTGCTACGCAAAAATAGTATTTGGAGATTTTATGTGCGCCTTTTTAGCTGTGACATGGCCTCGTCATACGCAGTGCAATCCTGCGCCAATCACCGCACAAGTGTATACCATGCTTTCAGTGTAGTGTATTGTAATTGTAAGTGGGTTCGGAAGTAATGTGAATTTCGTTTTTCAATCAGCCCAAATAATTTGATAAAGACATTTATCTTGTCAAAACCAATAAACTTGATTATCAAACTGAAAAATTTACGACTAAATCTAATCTTAAGCGAAGCGTCGCAGGAATCGCAATTCACACATTTTGTATTGAAAAGTGGCTTACCCCTTTTTTATCCGTTATTTCTGTCATGATTTGGTTTTCAGAATTTTTGTTGAATTGCGCACAGAAAAATATTCTTTTAAAAACTGTGATATACTATATAAGTGTTGCAACCGGTTTCAAAGAAAATGGCGACCATCGGTGACTGACGCAGAGCTGATCTCCAGACGCCTGGCATTAGTTAAACATGCGGTGTGCCATACAGTTTCGTTCCATTCTGTACCATTCGCGGTGCCAGTGATTGCACATTTCGGCCCCGTTGGTTCACAGGGTTGCACCAGTTGAAACAGTGGCTTATTGCTTTGTTCTTAATTTTCTTTGGCAATCCCACTGGTAGTGGCAATAGTAATAGAAGTCGTTTTCGATGGCCATAGTCGGAGTAAAGTGGGATCGAGCATTCGAATTCCTTGGTTGACCCCTGACGTCATGGTACACGACCCAAAATGATTTATGAATTTTTTGGTTTTCATACTTTTTTTACTTTTTCAATTTTCATGTATTTTTCGTTTACTAAATGTTTTTCTTTCAAATATTTTTTCACGTTTCTGCAACCGATAGATCTTTCAGACGTCGTAAACTGTGTAAACTGCACTTTACCAAGTATACGTGTGTTTATGGTAACATTTTTCAAGTTTATGCAAACGTTTCTCTTATTTTATCAAGTTTATGAAAACCTTTCTTCGTGCATCGAACTATCAAATGATTTTTCATACTTTTGCAAGTTATTGCAGCCACCGCGAGACTTCGTAAATTGCGTTTCGTTAAAAACAGAGGAGTTTTTGGTAATATTTTTCAATCTTTTCAGAAGCACAACAAATTGAAGCGGGCATTACTTTTAAGCAAAAAATTTCAAGCCTCTTGTCTCGGCCTCAAAGGTTTAGGTCTTGGTCTCGTCTCCGATTTTTGAACCGTAAGTCTCGCTTTTGGAGATTCAGGTCTCATCTGCACCACCCTAAAGTAGGTCTACATCACTACAATCTTTTAGATGTGGCTAAACTAGTGTAACCTCGTACATAAAAAAAGAAATAGATTTTCTACGCTTGCGGTGTGGTCTCCGCAACAGTTTTCTAATTGGACACCATGTTCAATGATTGCAAGATGCGCACATAGCCTCGATAAATCTTTACCCACTACTAAGCGTTTTTATAGCCATAGTCGTTCGCCGATTTTATCCAACAGGCAATCTTACATGTTTATATGTGGCAAATAGCATATTGTTTATGGTGCAATATAGGAAGTTATGTTAAAATAGATTGCATAATAAAGGACAGCTTACCAACGGCGGCACCCATGCTGACACGCAAAATGATATTTGCAACCAAACAAATGCAACGAACCGCAAAATTCCTACCGAAACGTGCACCAACTATTTGGATTAAAGTTACTACCAATGGCAGGGGTGAAAAAGCGTGCAATTGTCTTTCGAAAACTTGTTGAACAAATATTTTAGGTTTGCCAAAGCACAGTGTTCAACATGTCTTGTCAGATTTCAGCCAAGATACCTTTATATAATGTTTTTTGAGCACTTTCGACTCTGTATTTAGAAGTAAGACACTTGAAGTTCAAAAATTTGCCACAAATTTTATGAAACTGTTGTATTTTTTGTTTGAAGGTGCAGCTTAAGACATAAAAGTAAAAGCATCATGCATATTGTGAATGCAGAGCCATATTGCCGACCACAGGTCAAGTTGAGCGAATAAGAATAAAGTCATCAATAAATTTTCCGAAAATGATATACTTCACCCTGTATCTGCTTAATTTTCAAAGGGGGCTGGGATTGATAGGAAGCGTTTGGTGCAAACTGAGCAATGTTTTCTTATTGTTGAGTAGACTTGGGCCAGTGGCAACCCTGATCTCAACTTACAGTTTTTTAATTTAAAAAGTCCGTCTCTTCAGAGTTTGACTTGGAGTTTACCGCATAAAATGTTACTGCGATCCATTCACGTGAGTCAAGGGACTGAAATCAACCTAGGTTACCCAGCCAATACGTTATTTTTGAAGCTTTCGTCGAACTCCAATTTGTTGCACAATGATAACAGAAAACAAAAATATCAACAAGAAAACAAGCATAGGTTACGGAAAAGAAATCAGCCAACAGTTTAAACTTAATACGGTAAAACATTGCTGTGTCAATGTGTCTTTTTTTTCTTGTTTTGTGGCGACAATTGGGAGATTGACTTTAATTCAGAAAGGGCAATCCTCATGTCATTTTCACAAGCAAGCCTGTTCTGTTTTTTTTTCAACCTCCAAAACGCATGCTCGCATAGATGTGGTTAAGAAAAGAGTGATAACCTCGAGGACCAATTTAGCATATGGCGATACTCCTCCAATTGGTGACATCACAACGTGGGAAGATTTTTTGTGCTGAAGGTATGCTATTGAAGCTCACTTTCCTGAAGCTTAGTGACGTGACTGGTCCATCTGTTATTTGTTTATATCTGCAGTTGCAATTTCAAAAACAAATGGCTGCCGTATCCATACTGTCGTCGGTCAGGGATGTAGTACTCAAAAGAGTTTTCCAATTCGTTTAAGTCTCTGCAGTTCGTTATTCCTTCACCATTAAGTGCAGTATCGCTGCCAAAATTTATTTTACAATCGCGGCCACGGCCGTCGCAGATTCTTTTGAAAAGCACCCACTTTCTCTTCAGCTTCTATTGCAATTACGCTACTCCGCTTCCTTGCATTTGACAATTCAGGGCAATAAGCATNTTTGCTAAATNAACCAAGGTGAGAAGAATATTTGACTCCTCAAAGTGCTTTAAATGCTGGTGGTTGTGATATTGCATAAACGTGGATAGTTCTGCANCTGTGGTGGCCTGGAGATNGCCAGACGCCAGCTGAAGAATTTGATGAAACAATGTTTACGGAAGAATGTTCAAATTCTTTGGTTTCCGTATTGATGCAAATTAAAAAACAATTTGCATCGGTGTAAGGATTTGTTGACAGATTAGGGATTTTAGATTCGTTTGAAGCTCAAGATCTCGCAAAAGATCCAAGTTCAATAGAAATATGGCCCTACAGTACATTTTAACCATTTTGTGCTTGAAGATCAGCTGGAGGCTGGGTTATTTTTGGTCATATTTTTGTCATAGACCAAATTTATTTTTAATGACAAAAAAATTAAGGCAGTTTGTTCATAATATCCGAAAATATACACCACTGAGTTCTGTTACGGCAACTTTTAATACTAATGTGATACAAATAACCAAAATGTCTCAGCAAAAAAAACAGGCTGGAGGCTATATCAATAGTTTAAACATGTGTCCTTGTCCAATAAATTTGTATCCCTGATTTCTGGCATTATCGGCGCAACGTCAAAGATGGTTTAAACTTGGAGTTTGGAATACTTGATGATTTGATAACCAGATTTGCGGTATGATACATTCTATTGCATCACTAAAAAGGATATTTTACTTGTTAATCATGTTAAAACAAAAACAAAATTGTTAAAACCACGACTGTTAAGGAAAAGGCAAAACAAGCATTGTCAAGAAACCAACAAAACGGCTACTGTACATCTAAGCCTGAAAACTGAGAGACGTCGATAACGGAGTATGTCATCAGCTTTATTAGTTGATATAAAATGTCTTGAGCAACAGAGAAGAGTGATCCGAATGTTAATGTTAACGCTGCAGACAAAAATTTAAAAGAGGAACGATAAGTAAATCAGTATTTTAATCACAATTTCGCCTCATGCATTTGCATTCATATGTCTTTTTGCATTTCTGTTTTTTTTGCAGATAAATGTTTTTTTCATGAACATTCTGTTTTTTTACAAATTACGGAATGGGAGCCCTGGTTCAGACTTCTGCATAAAAATGCAATGATTGGGAGTGCGTCCTCTCGCGTAATCTACAGTTTGAATAACAATTTTAAGAGCTTCAGCAAGCATTAGAGGAAGAATTTGTGATACGAGTGCGTGCCTGTGCAACACGCAACGTGTGACAGTGATGTGCAGATCATCACTCAAATTTTTGCAGGTATGGTAAGAGTTGTAGCCTGTTAACCCCCTGCATACTCAGTAAGACCACTACTGTCCGATGGGCACTTAGACGTTCCAAGGTATGATTGCGTTGGCTTATTCAAGTAAGTACTTTCCACGATGGGTGTAAGCAAGGAATAGATCAGCAAATTTTTAATAGGAAATCGATTTCACGTAAAATTACGCATCCTCGGTCCTGGAAATTGCAAGCAAAGCTTACGGGTGAAAAGTTGAAAGGCTGAAGTAATAGCAGAGAAAAAACGCAAGACTACAATCAAAATCTCGTAACACAAGCTCAGAAATCATAACAGCTTAACAAACTGATTTACGCTAAGAATGCTAGTTGCGACAAAAAAACTATGATTAATGACATAAGAAAAGTGTTTTCTCAAAAAATAAAATTAGATGTTTACTCAAATAAATAAATGGACTGAGTAAACATCTAATTTTTAGACGTCGCCCGCACGGACCACGTGGATCGCCCGCGGTCCTGTTCTGACAATAGCATAAACATGATCAGTGTATTCACATTGATGAATATCTTTAATTTTTATTAATGATAACATAATTGAAGACAAATTGAGTAAATTTTTCTTTCGGAAGTGTGTGTATCAAGCTGGTACCCCTTCGCATGAATCTGTATCAAGATGTAGCTCTCAGTTTCAAAATGGTTGATGACCCCTGCGCTAGAGGCTGTATGTACTTGCTGTTGTCACCACTTTCGTTGTACGTACATATGATACTGTCATTGCCATTGGTGTGGGATGGGGCGAAAAAACTGGGGTGAGGAACGCACTACTGCAAATATATTATGTTTTATTAAAGAAAAGACAGATGGGAACGTTTCTGTGAGGAGTTTTACTAAAAAACGACATTACGTGCAAATCAACTCAAAAAGACCCTTGTTTTCCGGTAATAGTGGCCAAGACTAAAAGATGTTGGTCGGTGTCTGGCAGAATAAAAACAGAAAGAAACATAGCAAAGTTGTTTGGAAACCACAAGCTTGTGGGATGGGAAGAGCCTCTGCAGTTCAGGCCTCTTCCGGGAACGTCGCCAAGTTTGGATTGTTGAATAGGGAAACACATAAATGTGGGAACATTTATAAATGGGTGGATTATTCAAGACAAAAAAGTCATCATCCGTTTGCAGTTGTAGCACACCATCTGCAAACAGACCGTAACCCGCCACGTTTGTAGGGGTTTGATATGGCCCTGCTGCTAATGAGATACGTGCAGCCAGTCTTGGCTGGAGAACACAGAGTTTTCACGCTGGGACATAAGTTCATATATTTCCAACGAAACGACCGGTGGCAAACAGCATGTTTACTTGACAAAGATGTCAGTGGCCTGCCAAACCGGACATCTTTGCAGCGAAAATTCCTATTGCAATACATGGATTAGAAACGCATGCGTTTTATGTCACTGCCTGTGATTTTAATGCAAATCTAGTGCAACTTACAAGTTACAACAGCACAAGCGACACGAACACATGGAGTCCTAGGTGGCGGAACCGAATGGACCGCATGGGCCTAGGCCCCCTAAATTTTTTCTGGGGGGGCCTGGCCCCCACTTTTATATTTCGAAATTTGCCTAAATAAGTTTAAGTAACACAATTAGCAAGAACAGCTAGTTGCATTTA
>JGI24158J21664_10003209_pt1 | contig 20391 bp, 13 predicted proteins | sample Ectturendosymbi3_FD_21664 | JGI IMG/M metagenome (IMG submission 21664) | reverse complement strand
CAAACAGAAAGTTGTATCACAAAAAACGAAGAAAACGAATCTTCAAACGTTCTCTTTAATTTACGATAGTAGACGTTTTTCCGCATGTGACCAGGGCCTTTGAGAGAAATTTTACCTGGAAGCACGAAGACCGATACCGGGTCCTCTAGCTTTTGGGTTATTCCCGTCTCGTGCCGGATTAAACTGGCGCGAGGCCTGTAGCATATTAAAGAGCGCGGGGTCTAAAGTTAAAAATGCACTTGAACAAGTGAACCATTGTTAAATCGTAAATTCTGTGGGCACCCGTGTGACTACCATTAGACACGTTTTTTGAAAGGTTTGACCTCGTGATCGTTTAAGACCTTTTGAGAGACCGAAACTAATTCGTGATACTGACAACTAGCATATACACCAGTAATTTTGGGCTTTGACTACGGAAAAACGTATAGTGAGTAGGCTCTTTTCATCCTCCCGGGCCCCAGTACCTCTCGGGCCCGGGTACGATGTACCTCTCATACCACCCTCTCATAAGCACTGGCTCCCACTGCGTTTTTTTTCAGCCAGATCTGTTTCTTAGTCAACGTGCGTGTCTAAGTGTTTTTTGAAGTGATAAATTCATCAGTAACTTCAATATGTTCGATAATATAAAGATAACATTATACTACAGTGTGTGTATGCGCACATCAGGTGAGAAAGTACACATATCGGATGAAGCAGAACGTGTTCAATCGCTTTCATATCTTGATATAAGATCATTTACGGGGTTATATATATAATGTCATCGTCTCTAATGCCAATTGAAGAACTTGGTGAAGCAAGGGTTAGGGCTGAAAAAATAAATTTCGGTTAGAAGAAGAAGGCATTTCGGGATTGCATTTTTTTGTGAGATTTTAGATCCCGCTGCAGTTCAAGATTGCACAAAATTTCCTAGTTAATAACCAATGTCCTCCTACAACTAGTGAGAGATATCATCAACCGAGTATGCTACCAGCGCTATGAAAAACGTCTTGAGCAACAAAAAGGTCGTCCAAATATTAATATTTGCGCTGCAAAAGGAGGAAATATACACTAATCAAATCAGTAATCGATTAGCGTTTCAAGTTAAATAAACACGTTCATATGCCTTTGTTCGTAACACAAGCTTTCTGAGTTTTTATTGTACCAATATGGTATTTCTTGGTGGGCAATCTGGGTTTATTTGAAACCACTGAAGGGGAGCCATGCAAGTGACTGTTGAACACAGATATCTTGGCAGGTAATGCAGCGACACAGTGACCCAGTTGATAGCGGTAAGCCATGTAGTTTTTTTCATACTGTGTCAAACGAAGCATGAGTAAATCTGAAGCAGTGCTTCGGATCCAGCCCATACTTTTAGGGGGGGCGATTTCAGTAATATTTAGCAGTCAAGTCTCACAACGGCTTCGCTACTGCAATAGAGATGAAGCATACTTTGCAACATTGCTGTGACAAAACAATGGACGACAAAATTGCCTTTAATCGCGAATGTTATTGTCTGAATTATACAAAAGCATGGTGAATAAAGCTGCATTCGTAGATTTTTGGGGGGGCGATCGCCCCAACGCCCCCCTGGATCCGCCCTTCCACAAGTTTGAAAAATCCATTGTTAGTGTGAGACTGTGGTCAACGTGCCCCAGTGAATAGCTAGCAAACGACTCTTATGCAGATTTCTTTTCAAACAGTACTGTCGAAATATGTAGCTCGTTTGAATACGTCTATTCAGACTTGTGGGAATACGTCTTTATCATTAATGTTCAGATGTGACTTCTTAGTGAGCACTAAGTACAAAGTTGTATTGGCTGCGGCGAGTTTTCGTGATTCAACTGCTCAGTTTTTTAAGCCTGCGTAGTGTTCTAACTTCAGTAAGTTATGCGATAGTCTTGTCAATACGTGCAGTAGGCTTAGTTTTACTTTCATTGCTTGAAACAATTTTGCGAGAGTGCCTAAATTTCTTGTTTTTCACCGCTCATGTTGTTCTGGCCGTTGATTATTCTTAAATTATTACTTATTTCTAGAACGTGCTCGAAAAAATGGATGTTAGACCGTTTATGAAAAGAAAAAGCATTTCTGATAGCCGAAGTGTAAAAAACAATTCAGACAAACGATTGAGAACTGAGGTTCATCCAGCACAGACTAATGGGCAGAAAGGGTAAAGCGTTTTGTGAATATCCATTTGCATTGCATCGTGAGCAGCCTGAACAGGATAAGCACCAAAATTTCGAGTTGCCTGGACAATTTCTACGCACGCCCGTAGATGCATTGATTTCGATCTAATTCTTGGGTCATAAAGTGTGATGCTGTTTGGTTCAATTCTTTTAAGCCACTCAAAGCGATGAATGCCAAAGTTGTCAATTTCCTTAACCAATACTAAACGCAGTAAACAAAAAGCTGTACAATTTTGACGCGTGGTGATTCACCACTGGTGAACAGCCTAAAGACACGAAATAACAGTAAACGAGTGTTTTCATGTTCAAGCGTGAGGCCCCGGGCATTTGCCCGGTTTGGCCAATGGTTAATCTGGCGCTAGGTACAGTGAACGCATAGAACACAGGACTACAACATAATTTTCCTGTATATTTTCTTACTAGACTATACTAAAAATGCTTACAATCAACGTGGATTCATCAACGTTATCTGCACAATTGCCAACTTACCAAGGCAAAGGCTGACAAGGCTACCCACAATGCACTTTGCAATGAGCACTGATGGCTTAGAGAACAGAAAGGCATGGGCCGTGGGAAGATAAATTCTTAAGTATTGGGTATATACGAATGTTGAAAGCGGAAATGTGTGAAATCAGTTTCTTTGCCCTAATCGAAGATCCTAAGACAGATTTGGGGATCCTCTTTTACCAGTCCTTTCCCGGTTTGGGGATACAGGGACCATTCCTCTGGCTCTGTATGTAGGTAGAGAAGAGTATTCATTACGCAAACCTTACAAATCCCCCCTTTCGTCCGCAATGTATCGTGTGGATTGTGCCATGCTCTGGAACTGAATCGACTGAAAGTGGTAGCTGCTTTCCTGATTCTGTACTTTCTGAAGGTTCGGTCGTTGGACAAAAAAGAACCCAAGAATCAAAAGTTTGTTCACTTTTTCAAGCCTAGACGCGTCCACAATGACATCTTCGTGGGGTGTATCAGTGCACGTCGACTGGCGCATTACAACAATATTTTGTTGCTAAGGTGCAGAGAAAAGGCTTCACAAGTAGCAGCAAAACCGTCAGTTAATAATCGAGACTCGTTTCACTGTGCAAAACTATAGCAGTCCGCGTACAAAAATATGCCGAATTTTTATATAAGCACATATTCTTGCAAATGTATGAGCAAGATTTTAAACTGATTTGTTAAGAACAAGATAGACAACTGTCTAGCCAAATATGATTTTGTGTAAAAGTTCAAGTATTGAGTTTTTCATCGGAAAAATTACATGTTTATCCAAAACGTTTTGAAGATCTTATAAAGCATGTTAATTAGTGCTTAGTTTAAGTTTTGTTTTCAGTTGTTCGCAACCGTATGAATAAGCATTCGCATCACACCAGGGTTCTTTACACGTTAGCAAGCGTGTGTATGAAGTTTTGATGATAATCATTGAGCACTCTACAGCAACAATAGAAATAATCATAAAGACGCAGGGCACTATTTGATGATTTTATGCATTTTGAATTCAAATGACACTTTGTACCCCTAAAAATGATCTGCGCACCCATGAAGAATCGGAATAAAACTACTGTATGGAATTACGGTAATCAAACCAAAACCATTAAGTTTTTGTAAGTTTTCAAAAAGTGGCTGACTTATTTGGACAATTACAAATATTTTCTTCGGATAATACAGTCTTCATCTGCCCACGTTTTTGTGGGATGCCCTTCTGTATCAAAATATTTTGTGTGAAAGTGCTGTGCTCCTGTTAGTCTTAAAGAAAGCAAAAATCAAATAGATTTGTTTTAAATATACTTCACGTAGCCTTCTGCTCTTCATTTTTTCATCTTTGTAATTACCCTCTATACAAGAAATCCTTTGTCACGTCACGTGCATCACTTAGAAACAGATATCATGAAAAGCACAAAACAAGCAGTAAATTATGTATAGAAGCAATTTCGTTGTACCTTTGACTTCAAATTTGTTCTTTTTTTTGGGAACATTTCCAGGATCGGGGAGTAAACAACAATGAAGCTCTTGAAATGCGTCTTTAATACCATCAATTGTAGCCTGGTATTGTTCTGACGTTTCATCAGACGATAGCTCTTCCTTCAAATATTTTTTTCCAGCCTCCATTCCATATATATCTGTATCTTCCCCGTCGTCTTGCCAATCTCGAATTACGAATGCAGCATTCTGGAATGGTGTACATGTTGCATAACAGCTATTAACTGCGAAGGGCATGCCAGTAAACACACGTGCTGTTTTACGAGTGTTGAAAAATATGCTTGGTTACCTCTTGGCCGTGGCCGCTATGCTTCGGTCTTATTCTCTTTCCGTAGTCCACGTATCTCTGTCCCAAAAGAAAATAGTTTTTAAAGTATTAATCATATTTAGAAGACTGAAGAACAAAATAAGTTTTTAAAGGTATTAATCATATTTAGAAGACTGAAGAATTCAGATCAACCTTGAAATATTGCAAATGATGAGCTTCCAATCGTTTTGAAATGTTGCATAACATTAAGGAAGCTATCACGGAGCCCATTGCAAACATCTTGGCTGCGCAATCAGGTGGCAGCAGTTTATCAAACAAGCCCTGGGTGTCCATGAGAAACAAAGCAACCTGAAACAAAAGTGCAGGTCAATGATCCTTAATTCAGCAAATTTTTGAATGAACTGGTAATTATTGGTCATGACAGCAGTTGCAACTTCAGTTACAATTGCCCCCAAAACTTCATTTGTAGTTGAAACATTTTCAACAACCGTCATTTGGAAAAACCGCTACAAAATTACTGTGCATCGTTCTTACCGTAAACAACTTTCATGAACATAAATGTCAGGCTTTTATCTTGTATGGCTATCGCAGATGCTATAACTACAAGCTGTACTTTTGGGAAATGCAGTGGATTTCATAGCAATTTTCAAATACTTTTATTTGCAGTTTCAGTTTTCAACTGACAAATTTTGTTTAAAATTTCCTTTTTTCCTACTGACACTTCTTTCAACTGTTGAACATTTAACATCTTCACTTTACCATGGTTGTATTGCTCCATTCTCTTACGTGAAACCAGTTATGCTTTCTTTTTGGTAAAAGCTGATCCAGATTCAGACAGGCCAGTATTTAATTTCAGGAAAAAAAACTAATTGGCATCACTCCTGTGTTGCAGAATAAGCACTAGACTTTTTGATTTAAGTGTGCAAGACGTTACTCTCCACACAGTTGAAGGGTTTGAATCCATCAGCAAAATTTTAATAGGAAATCAATTTCGCGTAACACTACGCATGGTCAGTCCTACAACCGTATTCAAATAGAATCATATTTTATTTGAAAACGATTCTATTTGTATGCATTTGAAAACCAACACTATTTGTTACAAGCTATTAAGTTTGTTGTACCATTCTTTTTTGACGTAAACACAGATCTAACCTGGTATTCTCTACATTTTATCCAAATCGGTGTTTTGGATATCCAAATGCCTTTCGTGTAAGATTTACGCCCAGCCTTCCATTCAAAGCAAGGCGTTTTGTTCTCTTCTAAATCAGCAGACTGAAGCACCTGTGTATCACATAGTGACGAAATAGTTGTCAATCGATATGTAGAAAGAAGTATGATGACAAACATGAATTTCTGATTTTACCCCTTTTGAGTCACAAATGTAAAGTATATACAAATCATTCAAACAAAACATTTTGAGTTGAACAGTTAAAATCACGATATTGCAAACATTGCTATGTAATTGGTGCAACCTGAGTGTCCAACGGCATTATTGGGACAGCTATGATATGAAATGCGCACAATCAATCAAGACCATCCCACATTGGTCGTCGCGCGAGTGATCAAGGACCACGCTCATCCTTTAGGAACACGGACCGTTTCGAAAAATCACCAAAATGTTTTCCCCGCCAGCTATTTACAACTGGAAACCCCACTTCGCGTCCGCTACGCACCCAGCGAGGCGAATGGATGTGAAAGTCTCGCGTGAACAGCAATCTCGCCATCAGCTAGAAATTGGAAACGGGAACATCACGTCGCTCAAGAGGAAAGAGGACGAAGTGGTCGAGGAAGCCAAACACATTCCCTGGACGTTGTTGGCATCTCTTCGACAACGCGTCGGAATTCTAACACTGTTGAGCTGGAAAATTCGTGGAAACTTTTCTAGTCCGGCGTTGACCCAGCAAAGTTTGGTTAGGGAGGAGTGGGAAGATTTGTAAGACCCCAGATGCTTAACTGTTTTGATGAATGGATCCAACTAGACGGAAGTGTATGCGTGCTGATGTTGAAGTTGTTGGACCGCTCCTTTTCTTTGATACAGGTATACGGCCCAAACCCAAGTGAACTATACCTGGAATTCATGGAATAGATTAGTGATGCCTCAAGAAAGGTTGAAACTAACGAGTTAACGATCTTTTTGGAAGACTTCAATACAGCGTTCGGAACGATGCTGGGGTATGGATGGATGTGATCGAGCGACATGGTGATGCTGACAAAAGCGCACAACGGTAGACTGCTGCTGCAACTGTACTGTAACAACGCACTGTGGATCATGAACACTTTCTTCCTACACAAGCACATCTCGTGCAACGAATAGTTGGGTCAACGGTCACTCATTGATCTTTTCATAGTTTCAGCTGACTTCTTCCGATCAGTGTTGGACTTTCGTGTCAAAAGAGGTGCAGGCTGTCGACCGATCACCACCTGCTGGACTGCAACTTGCGTCTGGAAAAAACAACAGGGCCTCAGCACGCGTGCAGGACCAGTAGGTCTTATCACGGGCGCCGGAAAGGTTTTTCCAGGTGAGAGGGTAATAATATTGGAATTTTATATAGAGTGGCTAAAATGTGTTTTTCAACGGGGACCAACAATGGTGAAATGTCGTTTGACTAACCCCGAAAATTAAAGAAAAGCATTTTTACTGAAACGTTGATAACATGTTATCAAATTTCAAAATTCATGAAGGTAAACGTCCCCGCACCCCATTTTCCAACGCCGATTGGTCCTATGGAAGAAATTTGGAGGCCCTGATGAACAAAAGTGTAAGAAAGACATTTGCAGACAGCGTAACGTCCATGCTCCTAGAACTCCTGGAATGCACAGTGGACGCGATGCCGGAGTGGCGGCTGCTCAGATCAGCTGTAGGTACATCTGCTGCTTGTGTATACGGATGGAAATGACTCGGTGTGGCAAATAATGGCAAAAAAGTAAGCACTTGATAGAACCAAGTCGTGAAAGATGCTATCCAAGCAAAGTAAGTAGCCTACAAGACATAGCTTCAGAACAAAACTGCATCTTCTATGCATTCACATTGTGCTGAGGCACGATAGACCGCAGCACTCACACTGGAAGAGACATTATGCCATCATGGGAGAATTTCGAACATAAACTAGATTCGAATTACTGGCACGTCAACGACGTGTTCTTGCAAACCATGCGGCGTCTTCTCGGGAAAACAGCCGTGCTGCTAGATCCATCAAAGGCCAAAATGGTGCCTTACTCAGAAATAAAATAAGATGGACATCCTTGGCAGAAGGAGAGAAAAATTAAAAGATCATTTAAACCATCAACTATCACACCAACGGACACACACACGAGGTACACAAGGGGGAGAAAATACCACCACTGCAGCCAAAGTCTTCATAGACGTCACAACACTGAAGGCTGAAATGAAACCCGACCTGACATGCACGAAGCCTTGAATCCAGAAGTTCTTTGTCTGACTTGTGTGTTTCAGGTGGTCTGCCGCTCTGGAAGGGCACCAAAAAATTTGCTGAGTTGATCATTTTCATACACAAGAAGGGAGACAGGATAGAATGTGCAAACTATCGGAGCATATCTCTTGTCAGCATCCCTGGAATTGTGTGGACCCCACGCTAAGTCAGTGCATTCCTGCTCAGATCGTTTTGTGTTTGTCAGCGGGCTCGAATCACAACCAGTCACTGTGGGTGTTGGACTTCGACAAAGGTGTATGCTATCACCTCTTCTCTTCATTTATATGAATTGGATAGATACAAACATTTATGGAACACTATTTTAATCGACCTTAAAGTAATGAGCCAGGAGACTCAAGAGAAAGGATTTTCCACTTTTGTAGCTTCCAATTATGGACACCACTGCCACAATTGCATGTTCAACACCGTCTTGTCTGAAAACATTTTCGAAAGCATCGAAATCCATTTCGAACTCTTTTTTGTTGGCAGCGATAACTTTCACTTGTCCAATCTGAACTGTGGATTTAAAATAAAGATAATGTCTATCAATTAGTGTTCCATTTAATCCAAAACGAGCTTTAAACCGTTTTCACGAAAATAAAATCTAAAGTACTTACAAAATCTTTTTATTACAAATTTTTTCCTATCGAAAATACAAGTCAATATTAATACGTTTCCTCACGAAACTTTTCATTGAGAAAAGGAGTGACTTAAAGTTGAAAGTGATAAACTAACATTTCCAAAATGGCACATTACTTCAAACTCGAGACGTCGCACAAGAAAAGGACTTAACAAATTTAGCTAATTAAAAACAACATCTTTACCTGTGTTTGAAACAAATGTATCGCTACTTCCCAAGCCAGTCTTTACCTCCACGCAACACTGCTTTCGCTACAGCTGCCATATCGTTATGGCTGTGAGAATGCATACAAACAGCTGATTTTCACCTAAAAAAACTTATTCAAAGAAGTATAGCCCTGAACTTGTTTAAACGTTAATACAAGAAATTAATTAACCATGTCACACAAGCTGGATAGTGTCAAAAACTTTGCAAACCTGGTCAGGTAAACATAAAAGACAGACACTAATAGTAACAAATGCCGATATAGCTGAAACGTTTTCCAATGTCACCAAGGCTTGCTTAAACATTACCGGTGCAGGGGTGAGTCTTTCACTAACTCAGCAATGTTTCTCAAGCTCTCCTGACCCTACAAAGAGAAATGTATTGAATTTCGAAAAAATTTTATTATTTCAAAAGCAAGCACAAGTCCATCCCTAAAACCCGTGGGTTAGGCAGTGAAACGACACGAAATTCCGAAATTCAGCCACTAATCCTTACCGGTGATCTGTACAAGACCCATGTTGCATTGTGTTCGAAGCTTGCAGGTGTAAATTAGGTTAGGACATTAAAATGTGTTATTTTTAGAACAATTTCTAAGTTTTCATGTGGATAAAGTTCTTCTACCCAAAATGGCAAAATTCTTTTACGAAAATCCCTTGCAACCAATGGCAAACTATCGATCACAAACAAGTTAAAACAAAATGAGTTTATTATCAAGCTCATGTGATCCTAAAAATAACTTGTTTAATGTCGAAAAAATGCTAGAATTTTAAAAGAAACCACAACTCCACACCAAAAACGCTCGGGGTACACGTAGATAAGACACGAAAAATTTCAAAATTCCGCCAGAAGTCCTTACAGTTCCAATCAGACTTTTTCCCAACTTTTCAAAACCACGAATGAAACCTTTGGTTTGGAGGCTTCTAAAATCTTCCGTCAGTTATAAGCTTTCTATATTAAATTCCTATTTGCACAATTGCCTCTCCTTTCAAGGCTACCATCATGCATTAAAATTAAAATTGTAACGAAAGCAGACCAATTTTGCACAGCCAGTCGGCAAGTCGAGAAATGTGCTAGCGAAAACGACTGCGTTTGTGATAATCTAATTGGGTAAGGCTGGGCATTTCTCACGCAGAAAATAAATAAATAATGAAACAGAAGGATTATTGGGAAAGAATAACATCGTTGAAACAATTCCATAATAGTGGCGGGTAAAGGTCCGGCACGCAAATCCTGAAGTTCATCACAGTGTAAAGCATTATCTTAAGTATTTTTTTATTTCAGTTTCTACTTCGATAGGCACCAAAAAGGGGAGCATTTCTATCAAAGGGACGCCATTCAACGGGGCGCCACATACGTATGGAGAAGGCAATTGACCCAAACTCCCCCTCGTGGATCTGCCACTGTACAGCACAATTCACAATTGCTTGCTGTAATAGGAAAATACATAATTTTGTGTGACAGGCGAAAAGTAATGCCACCTTTGGGGCAGCAAAAACCACACACAACAGAATATAGTAGGCTATTGCCACTTTGGCTAAAACTGTTGCAAACTGTAAGGCCCTTTTTTACTACATTCATGGTCCAAAGCGAGACGAGCACTTCCGGAGCGAGAATTGCTTTGTTTTTCCGTCAACATTGCAAAGGTTATTCTTATGCGCGGTTCACGTAGTTATTACTCATTCCCGTCGCTCGAGATTTGCTTCACACGAAAGATTCGTTACGCGGCAGGTTTTGCTGCTGCTCTGGGAAGGCTGGCCGGCGACGTAAAACCCCTGATATTTATAGTTACTTGACTGTTTTTGCTTCAGAGTTATATCGAGAAAACGAAGACAAAGCACCAAACGTCCAATAAACGATGGTTCGCCCTGATTTGCAAAAAAGAAAATATGATTGGAAGGTACCAGTTGTCTCCTAATCACAAGCGTTGTTCCTGGTAATGTGATACTCACATTTTTGAGGGTCATACAAGCAGCGATTCTTTCCCACTTCAACAATTAACCTCCATTTACTGACACTTCATCAGCAATTAGTACTTCCATCATCTGAATAGTAGCAATTGATTCCAACAGGTACTAATCTGGTGACAAACTGTTACACTCAACAATAACTATGCACATGTAGAGTTGTTTGATGGTACGATAAATATTTCATTTTGTTCTGGCATCTAACATATGCACCTAATGCCTTGTTGGACATGTCTTAACTCAAAACACTTCAGTTTAAGTTCCTTGCTTTGACATGGTACATCTACTACGTTCGAGCGCAAATTCTACAAATATACAGCTGTGAACATCTCTTCAAATTTTTGTATCAGTAAATCACCTATTAAAACCTGAGGTCAATACAGCACTGAGCTGCTTGATGATGTACTCGCAAATACCACGCCCAAAAAAACAGATAATCTTTTTCATAGTCAACTAATTCCACTGTGTTTTCCCGAAACGTTTATTCCGAGCTTAGCACAGAAAATGATTAGCATATGAAAGTTTTGTTGTTGTAGATCCATGTGCTCTGGAGAGGTTTTCTGAAAACCCTTCCAGCAAGCGGACTTCCGTTAATCCATATCCGTGTTGGAATAAGTCAAAAGATGGATGCTTTGTGCATCCGCCTGTACAACTGCCTCCTACTGCAAATCCTGCTAAAAATAACTTCCATTTAGGAACTAGCCAACATTGTCATGTGATTTCATGTCAAATTTCCAAACCGCCTCAAACATGTGGGAGGGCTTAAAACATATTAGGGAGTCTTAACTTTCACTTGTACTGTCCTCTCGTGACTACAGGTCCGCCAAAAATGCTGCACCTCATATTAAAACGTGTGTTGTTATTTCCACATGCATCGTTTTCCTCAGATGCTTGTTTTTAAACTGCGTGTTGAACAAGTGAGAACAGCGGTACTAATTTATCTTTTAAAATTTGAATCCTGCATGAAATAAAACATATTTTCAACGTTTTTTATTTTTTTATAAAACATGCCATTGTCGACAAAGTTTGTATTTCACTTTGTTTCGACAGCACGAAAAATAGGCGTAGACACGTTAACTGAATTTAGGACATGAATATTTTTCAAATCTAATTTACATTCTGAAAATTCACATTTCTTTACATTACCTGAAGAGTGATTTCAATTGCACACCATTATTTTTGATGTAAAATGAAACAAAAATTCGTGATCGTTGCTGTATCTGATTTGTTTTTTGTGTCTGAGTGAAACTTATCCGGCCTAATTGTGCATTCTTTTATTCGTGCTTCACTGAAGCACCTTCTCACTCACAACATTTGTAATCATTTTTTTTGACTTTCCGTACAACGACGCCCCTTCCGATTTGCGAGTTTATTCAAATGCAGGCTACCTACCTTCTCTTGTCTAAATGTACTTCTATCCCCGTTAACTTATACCGTCAGGCGTCAGCTGCTATATTTTCCGTTTCTTATGTTGTTGACTTATGTCATGCGTGTTATCGCAATGTTTCTCACTGAACTACAACAAAGTAATCTAATATATGACCAGGCCCGCAACCAGGAGGAGCGGTGGGGACGAAACCCCCCAGAAAAATTTTCTCCCCCTTTGGAAAAATGTGTTGGACGTAGTTTGAAACTACTGGACACAGTTCAAAAAATCTGGGCCCCTCTCAGAAAACTCTTTGCCACTTCTGGTGTCCCAAGCTGGTTACGGGCTTGTATGCGGCTGAGATTTTTGACGCTGCGTGATTGTTGTATTCAACTAACTTCTTTGCGCAGTACAACAACATTTTGTTTTGCGACTGAGTATGCTGGTTTCGCAGTGGTCGGCTCTAAATGTAAGTTACAGCGCATTTGTGAACATCCTCGACGACTGAATCACAATTTGAAGCCTGTTCGGATTTGTGATAACAACTGTTTGAGCTCACTATCTTCCAGTGTCCGTAACAGTCTGTAGGGAATACAGCTTTCAGAACTTTAGAAGAACGGACTCGCCCGGTTATCGGAATAGGCGACCGGTTGTCAACTGCGCGATGAAAACCTTGTTACTGTCGACCTCCCACAGCTCGCAACAACGAAGGTGTGCCGCGACATTTTTGCTTGAGTGAATTCTGGGTCTTAGCCGTGAATGTGAATTCAATTTAGAATGGATGAAGCGTAACTTTTGCGGAAACCTCGCAGCGCCCTTCATATTGGTTAAGGATTTCACAGCGAGAATACTTGACTATGCGCTTAACATACGTAAACGCTACAGTTTCTCAACGAGTTTGAAAAATGTTTGGATTTTTTATAATAATCCGTAAAATGCTAAACATTTTTTAGTTACGTTCGCCTTATTTCATAAAATCTTCGTAGATGCTTTAAACTTACTTTGTGTAAATTGGTCTGATGAAGTAATCTTCTTTCATTGAGATATACAATGGAAATATAATGTAAACACGATCGTAACCCCAGCATGACAAAACGTATCGACCACACTCAGCTGCATGTAAAGATAGCTTGGTACTACACCTAATTAGATTTGTACAAATCACGGGTTTCACGAAAACAAAAGATAGCTTGGTACTACACGTAATTAGATTTGTACAAATCACTGGTTTCACGAAAAAATACCCTGTCAACGGATTTTGAATCCCCAATGAGAAAAAACTTAATTTAGTCTCATTTTAGTCACAGTCGCTTTATCGGGGAGACAGATTGCACGCTATCTGTAAGCAATGGCAGTGGCAATGCTCTCAGTACTTGGTAATGGTTATTAATGCACTGTTGTGACTCAAATCAAGAGAAAAAACTGTTAAATCATAAATTCTGTGAGCATCCATATGACTACCATCAGTCATACTGTCTTCCTTAAGTACGAAAACCTTGTCCTAAATTGGTGGACGTTATGAGTATCTTTTTACCAAGAAGGAATGCATTATTGCACAGTTCACAAGCAGTGGTGAATCCAGAGGGGAGCAGTTTGGGGCAACTGCCCCTCCCAAACGGCTGTGGCTCGTCGTTAAAATGGCGCCCCGCTGATAAAAATGTCCCCCGTTTGATACCTATCGAAGGAGAAACAGAGGCAAAAATACTCTAAACTAAAATTTGCTTTACACTTCGTTTAACGTCAGGATTTACGTGACGGAATTTAACACAATCTCTCACCGATCAGAATCAACATTGCCATTGTTTCGTAATAATACTCCTGTTCCTTTATTTCTTTTCCGCTGGGCATTTAATAGTGTGTCAGCTGCTAATTTGGCCTGTACTGAATGGACATTTCAAGGATATGCACTGGCGCAACTGCCAGTTTTAGAACATTTTAACGAAAAATCAAGAGTCTACCCTGTAAAGACCGCAAAGCCACTATATTCCCTTTGACCTTGTCCAGTCATAACTTGCCGACCGGTAGAGCTTGAGAGCTGTTCAAACCCTCTAAAAAAGCAAAACGTCATCTAGGTCGGTATTTCAAAAAACCGGGCACTTTTGGGTTTAAAACTTTTTTAGTGTGACGTCTCGACTGGGGGAGGTTTGGACCAGAGATGAGCGGATTGTGAAATTTTTCAGCCCGAGTCCAGTCCTGATCCGACGAAATTGAATCCGATCCAGTCCTAATCCGCATAATTTTTGAAAATCATCAGTCCGATCCAGTCCTGATCCACCCTGATCTGCTGAAAATCATCAGTGAAAAATCATCAGTCCGATCCAGTCATCAGTCCAGTCATCAGACTGAAAATCATCAGTCCGATCCAGTCCTGATCCACCCTGATGAGTCCTGATCTGCCAATATAAAATCACGTAGGCCTATTTTGTCTCATGAGGCGAAAGAACTACTGAAGCTATTTTGCCTTTAGCCATATACGATTGGTTGAAGGCAAAATAGTTCCAGCAATGCTTTTGCCTCATGAGACGAAATAGACACAGCCTTTTGGCATTTCCAAAATTTAACAAGGAAGTGTCTTATAGGCATAAGAGGGAAAAGCACTGCTGGAGTTATTTTGCCATGAGGAGAATCTGATTGCTTGGATTGGTCAAGTGGCAAAGACGACATACTTGGATTAGCATAAGGTTCTTGCTACATGACCTAAAACACTAAACCTAAAACCAAACACAAAACTTAAACCGAAAACCTAAACCCAAAACCTAAACCCACAACCTAAACCCAAAACCTAAACCTAAAACCTAAACCCAAAACCTAAACCCAAACCCTAAACCTAAACCGAAAAGCTAAACCCAAAACTTCAACCGAAACCCAAATTTCAAACCTAAACCCAAAACTTAAACCGAAACTCAAAATTCAAACCTAAACCCAAAATCTAAACCTAAAAGTTGAACCTAAATCAGAAACCTAATTCGTAAACCTAAACCCTAATGGTAAACCTTAAACGGAAACTTGAACATACACCCTAAACGTAAACCCTAAATTTTTTGAAAAAGTACATTATAAGCACTCCTATCAAAAGTGTAACCTCTACAAGCAAAGCCAAAGGAAATGGTAAGACCAGAACCAACGAACAATCACACAGCAGACATAGACACTAACCACTCAACTATCTTCACGTTGCTACTAGAACTCAACGTTCTATGTGAACAAAGGTGGATGCAGGTTGAATTGCAAAATAGTCGCAGCAGAGTTTTTGCATTTGATGGCAAAATATACACTACCATTTAGCAAACCTGTGAAATCAAATCACAACTAAAATTTTTGATAATTTCAAAATAATCACATTAAAACAACAAAAATTTTCTCAGTCCGATCCAGTCCTGATCCGCCAATTTTCAAAAAAATTGCAGTCCTATCCAGTCCTGATTCGGCTAAAATTGGCTTCAGTCCTGATCCAGTCCGATCCAGTCCTGATCCGTGCTCATCTCTGGTTTGGACATTTTTGAACTACGTAATTAGACCCTGCGAAAAAGATCAAGTGGCAATTTAAATATTTTCCTTTAACTTATAACAAGTGAATATTTGCATTTCGAGAGCCCCTGATTGGCCATCTGGAGTTAGTGGTTGCCTAGTTATGGCCAAAAAATCGTAAATTAATTAATTAATCCCCGAGGCCATAACTGTGTGGATGATGTCCCACATTGAATTTTAGAAAATGAACTTGGTGCATTTGCCACATGCACCAAACAATCTTTGAGTATCTGTGCATTTTTGTCCACTATATGATGTTTTCTATCTAATCTTACAACGTAAAGAAATCGTTTGTTTGTTTGGGGACGAACATCTCCTGCTCCATTATTAGCTCTTGCTGGCAAAGAATCACAGCCTGTCTTGCGAAAACCAAGGGTGAAATCCTCCAGTCAACACATTTATAAAATGACCACAGATTTGTGAACCTAAACAATGGCCAAAACCACTTCCTTGATTGGGTCCAAATACAGTGCAGTCCTGCCAACTTATCAAAAAGATCAAATCTTCCCATCTTTTCAGTGTAAAGTTTGATGAGGTTCGGTTGAATGACATCAACACATTTCCTCTCTTTTCTTTTCCAATGATGCACTGCCCGACTTCAAACAACTCACGCTTGTGGGATTAGTTTTCATTGTGACTTGGTTCTTGTTACTCAACCTCACCCAACTGATTTTTCGCATCTTCAACCGAGTAGCAACGACCTCTTTCAGACTAGGTTTAGTGAATAAGTAACCAGCTGTTAGCGGGTTGGTCTGATAGTAATATGCTAGTCCCATAGAGCAGTGCTTCTTAACCTTTCTCGGCTTCGTTCACCCCTGCTGTCGATTGCTGCATTCCCATTCACCCTATTATGAATGCAACAATAATCGCTCTTCATTGTTAGACAAAAGTACTTGTTTTGCTTATCCACGGTATGCTTTCTGCCGTGCAGCAAATTGGCTACGATCTTCAAACATTGTTTGATTACAGACTCACCTTCGGAAAAGATTTTGTTCGTTTCGTTAGCACATGCGCAAAGTGAAAAGAGGAGTGGAGAAGAGGAGTTTTGCTAGCAAAGGCATTTACGACTGATGGAGGCGTTTGCATAAATATTCGTGCTTTCAGTGGCGCAACCAGATGATATTTTCGTAGGTGGGAAAAACGATTATAACTTGATGTTGTACTTAACAACTAAACATTGATTTTTTTAATTTTGGGCGGGAGCGATTACCCGGTTGTCCTTCCTGCTTGTGGCCCTGGTGCTGTTGCTTGAAAAATTGCGTGGACTTGTTCATATAAACGCAACGTTTGTTTTGTAAATGACCCAGTAGTTTTGAATGAGCTAAACACTGATTGCTGTATTTAAACATTACAAAACATGCATTGAGCTGACGGCTCATGGCTCGATTCTTCACTTCTGGGATGATAAAAGCCCATACTCAATGTAATCATCATTACACTTTCGCCTTATTCTTGAAAGCAACTTTTTCTCGGCGTTAACCTTCTTTTTCAAACCTGGTTTTAAAACTGCGACGCCAGCGTGTCTTGATCGATTTCATGTACATATTTACATTTACATCCATCAAAACAAAGTGTTTTGTACTTTGTAGACATCCTGCAGGCATTATTAAATAAACGCAGATCGGATGTTGGAACCAATAACAAACTGGTAACAAACAAAAATCATAAATAGGCTATAATTTGATTGGTTGGGCCTGCACTTCGACTGTTAAGGCAACTCTGATGAGTGTTCACGTGACTGAAACTTTCGAAAGTACTGCGATTCTAGTGGATAATTTTGCCCAGGATTACAGGACGCTCATGCAGAGCACAGCAAGATTCCCCGACCCGAGTGAGTGAAACATGGCGTCTGGGTAACCTCTACCCCTAATACGTCATAGACGCAATTATTTGCACCGTAGCACGGTTTTTCTGTAGCGATCAGTTGCTGACTCCTGAAGAGAAAAGTTGGAACCCTTGCAGTCCGCCACTTTGTTCACGATTGCTGATACGTTTTGGGCAAAAAAGTCAAGAACACAAAAAATAGGAACACAAATTTCATTCATCTTTCATTCACCCTTCAAAAAATTTCATTCACCCTGGGGTGAACCATTCACCCGATTAAGAAGCACTGCCGTAGAGTGTTCACATCACACAATTTGTGCTGCTATAGGACACTGTCCTCCAGTCCATTGGTTTATAGCCCAGCTATAGCATACATAAGCTGTCCACAAGGTCCTCCAACCTTTTATTCGAGGGCCACAGAAGCTATTACACAGCAGCCTGAGGGCCAGACATCTTGCGAAATGCGATTGATTGTTTCGGGATATGTCAACTACTGGGGGGAAACAAAAATCAACTACCGGGGGAATCAAGTTGATGTTAGTGCGTTTTAAGTCTTTTCACAATTTGGTTGAAAACTGAATTAAGCATATTGCCATAAATCACCCAGGTGGAAACTAACAGGAAATTAAACAACAACACTAGATATCACACAACGAGATCACTCGACTAATACTAGGTTGCATAAATACTGATAAGTGAATTTAGATTTTCGCTTGTGGTGTCTATCACAGTGACTTGTTACTCTTGGGTACCATCTGTCGATGACCACTTTATTCCTGTGTGGCGCGATCTCCAGGCCGTTACAAAATTGAAAAAAAAGTCTTGTTACAAATAACGTTGTCTTTCTCTGGAAATTCCAGACATTAGCTCTGAAACGTAATAGAACGAGAAAAGAACAAAAAGGCTCACAATATTGCAAAGTGCAAAATCGATAACGTTCAACAGTGACATTTTTTCAAAGGCCTACGCTTTGTTCATCATTTTTGTGAGTCTTGAAATAACAACTACATAATTGTTTTAACTTCATTAACAAGGCAATGATGATCTGGGCCTCAGACATTAACAGCAATACTAGTGATTGCTTTTTTCAGACGTTTTACTATCTGCTCGTTGAATCGTCTGAACACAGCATGAGAAAATCAGTGATAAGAGCGCTGCTTGAAAAAGCTGCTGCAGTAGATTAAACCTACTGAAACAAATGTTCTTTTAGTTTAGTCTACTACACGGGTAGGCAATTAGCGGCCCGCGGGCCACATGTGGCCCGCCACAGCGTTTTTAGTGGCCCGCGGCAGCATTCAGGAAAAACCATCAAGTCTGAAATTTTCTCCAACTTCGCTTTTATTTCTACTAGAGGAGCGTTTCTCAATGTGGGATCGCGAAGTTTCTTTATGTCATTTTCTTTTAACACTTCAGTTCAAATTGCAAAAATCTGGTCGTTGCAATAAATTGGCTTCTTAGAGCAGCTTGTTTGTTGCTAAGACCGTACGTTACTATGTGAAATTCATAGCATCCGAGTTACCAATTTAAATAGCACAATAATGTTGCAAAATATGATTGGCAGTGTATGCCAAAATGCATCCGAACTCTCAACCTTATGAGCCGACACATCTTTCCGTAGTCAGACCACCATTGTACATGTAGGCTATCTGTTAGTTTTATCATTCACAATCCTGCAAGGCTATTGTCGATATCCGAGGTGAAGTAAACCACAAGCGTTAAACTGCTTATGTCAATTGACACATTTGGTCTTTCTCGTTTCAGAACAGTTGTAGTCTTTGATACCAGCAGGTTATCACTCGTATTGTGAAGTTGCCGCTAGCAGTAAGGTAAAACATATTCTAACTGCAATAGTATTATTATGCTTTCATTTTTATTCTTACCGCGGACAGGAAACGCAAAATTTTTGAAAAGTATGTGGATTCTGGTTTTAACTCCATAGTTGGAAAAACACAGTGAAGCCTTAGTGTGTTTCGTGCAACTTTGTTTTCTGTGCTGATGCTGAGTTTGTGAAACCATCAAAGTTCATACAGCCTTTAAAAGCTAGCTAAAGCCTTCCAACACGTCACAAAGAATTTATTCTAATTTTAAACTAGTTGTTGTCTAAGATAGCCCAGCAGCAGTTTGTTGTTGTGTCGTTGCAGTCAAAAATCAGGAGGGTGTAACGGCGCGCAGCGACTTATGTCCCATCCGTGTTCAATGGCTGAAAGCTGCGTTCATGCAGTTACTAGTTCTCTAATGTGTCCGGCTCTATAGATTCGAAAGGGGTTTGATTTACTCGATACTACCTTAAAGGCCTAACGTTAATTGACAGCATCTGTAAAGATATCGCAGTATTCCTGCCAGCTACGGTTTCCGTGGCTTCCCAGTGTAGGCCTGCAGGTTCTTAACCGTCTTTGCCTGTTTGCACAATATCGCACCGAGATCCCGTGGGCGGATTGACCTGCTTCCGCCCCTGGTATATCGCCCTCGTGGTCGCCAACTAGGTCGGCAACTGCCCTTGAAGGTTTGCGCAGTCTCGCGCCAAATTCAACCGTTTTTCCTTTTCGCCTCGCATAACGTGCAGTAAAAACCACAGCCCAGTCTAATTTCGAGCCAGTAACATTTTGGCACTCTTCGTGTATAAACTAAATTCTGCTAACTGAGTCAGAGTATTTTCTGATCACCGAAAAGACCAAAGATCTGAGCTGTGGATTTCACACCAATTGGTATGTGATATGTTTATTCTTATTTCTCTTGAACGCCTGCAGCTCACGGTGAATCCGATGCAAGTTTATCGCTGTGCCTTTAGTTCGCGTAGATTTACCTGAAAATAGTGGCAGCAAGTCCCTTTCATTGTTAATTGCTGAACTGACTTAATTCGCAGTTGCGCTTTCAAGGATTAATTGTCTTGCCACGCTGAGTTAATCGACAGTGCGATCTGATGGTTTGCTGTTGCTGCGTTTGGTAGAATCGCTTAGTTGTTTCTGTTGTATTTCAGAAACCGTGTTTGACGATCAGTCGCCGTTGAAGTTTGACGCCTGTTGG
>JGI24158J21664_10003208_pt1 | contig 20391 bp, 12 predicted proteins | sample Ectturendosymbi3_FD_21664 | JGI IMG/M metagenome (IMG submission 21664) | reverse complement strand
TTTGATTTGTTGAAAATGCCGCTTGCATTCCTTGCGCGATTGACAATAATTTTGAATTGGAGGCTTCATTGCTCCAGTAGACCCCAGCAGTTATTCATTGAGCCCCTGGCCATTCAGTGACCCCCTTTCGACTCCGTGACTATTTATCGACCCCTTGGATGGTCCAATTGACCCCTGGGGGTCGATATCGACCACTTTCAGAACCACTGTCTTAAATAGACGGCGCGGGGATCGCTGCCAAGTCACTGATTCGCATCCTTTAAAATAAATATAACTAAAAGGTTTGGTAAGCGTAGGTCTGGGAAACGTAATCAAGATGCACTGTTGCGTTGTCTATTTAAAGACCAATAGCGCGTAATGCACAGATTGAATCATGTTGTACCTTCCCAAAACAACCGCTTTCATTCATCACCAGCAAAATCAAAGAGCAAATTCACTTAATCAGTTTATTTACTTTTGGTAGCTACAAACGCATTTGATTTTGAAAGGTCCATCATGACTTGATTCTAATCTTCACTTTTGCGTTGCTGTTTATAATGCGAAAAATCAATAACGCAACAATCAGTGACTCAATTGAAAGCATACTGGACGCTTCAAAATACAATTATTTAAATCAGTGGTTGTTGCGTTATTGTTTCTTATACAACTTATCAAAACTTTCAAGTTTCACTCAATTTCACGAATGCGAATTTGCAGAAAGTTCAAGTTTCACCCTGACGTGACTTTGTCTTACGATTTACCCTGACGTCACTTTAACTTACGTTTTACCTTTACGTCAGGTTCTGAAAAAACTCTGTTTTAAATGAAAAACATGTGGAAAGGAGATTCAACAAAAAAGGCCTATGGCAACTTATTAACACAAGACGCTTTCGCAAAAAATAGAGGTGTGAAAAAGGATTGTGGAACGTTTAAAATATAAAGTTTCGTGGTGCGTCTTAGACAAGGCCCAAGCGTATGTTCTGACAAAGATTCGGGAATGCAACTGGTGCGGAAGACAGCGTGCCATGTGAGGCGTGCACTGGGTGAATACAGGCCGATAGTAGTCAATGCTCACAAAAAACTTCTCATGTGATGCTCACAAAAAGCTTTATGCGATTATTATGAAGCTTTATCAAAGCTGAAGCTTTCCATAATATTCACACTTTAACTTGAACTTTTCGCCGTGTATAAGAGGTATCGGCGAAAAGTTAAATAAAAGTTTTTAATTGCAACAGAAAATAACAAAAACAATCTTGCTAAGTCAGGTGGTCTGTGCCTTTTTCCTACTTTGAAAAGTTTTGCATAGGTGCACGCTGGCCTGCTTCCCACTTGTTTGCGCATTCCACGATGTTCATTTTTAATGTATTTTGAGACACATGGAATTTTCTGGATAAATCCAGATTTTATTTTCATTTTGTTTCTAGATATCTACGGACTTGGATCCTGATGGACAAATAAAGGTTGTTTTGAATCAATGCTGGGCAATACCCTCTATCTCAGGGAATGCCGCCACCAAGATTTTCCTCATCAAATCGCCAGGGTGAGTGTTTTCCTCCGTTGGATTGGTCTTTACTTTGGTCCTTCTAGTGAAAATCTGCCTGTTTCCGCCGCGTTAGAGCCAACGATATGAACTCGTAGTCCAAACACGTTTTTGAGCGGTACAGAAGGAATCTGGACCGCTCAAGCGCAACTAATCTATGCGCTGGGATTGCATGACTCCAAAACAGAGCGCTTTGACGATGGCCAGGAATATTATAGTTGTGGAGTAAAACGTTTATCGAGCAGATCAGAGAGAATTGGTACTGAGAAAATCAACATAAACACATGACAACAGCGCTTTACGTTGATACGGACTTCGGAGAATTGCAGTGCTACTTGATTCAAAGAAAACGTACCGTAGAAGTTTCAAAAAAGTTGCTACAAATTTTTACCAACTCATATTTGCAATAACTTTCAAAACAACAAATTGGTGTAACGCGCTCTACAGGCATTGAAACAAACTAGAGCTCTTGCCCAGGGCCTCTGAGAGAAATTTTACCAGGGGATACGAAGACCAATACAGGGCCCCCTAGCTTTTGGGGCCCTCATCGAAACTTGTATAGTTTGTTCGTATGGCAATCAGAGTATAGATAAACAGCTACTATACTAAGATTTAGAAATAGGTTTGTTGTTATACTGGCAACTGGCTTATACTAGTAGTTTGGAATTGATCACAGAAAAACTTAGCATGCGCATTTTCATGCTCCCGGGCCCCAATACCTACCGGTCCCGGGTACGATGTGCCTCTTGTACCCCCTTCTTGTAGGTCCTGCTCGTGCCAGACCCAAACCAACGGGGAACCGGGCAATTGCCCCAAAAACATTGTGAAAATGTCAAAACAATTTTAGTTGTTAGGCACAAGTTACAATCATTTTGCCCCTCACCACCACCCCCGAAAATTTCAGCTGGTTGCGGCCCGGGGTCACGCACTGTTCTTTCGTTTAAACGTCACAAAGCATGAAGGCTCGCAATGTGCTCACGCTGGAGATATTGCAGGCCAAGTGTGAGTGACCGCTAGTTGCTAGCGCAACCAATTCCTTGTTTTGTTAATCACTTGCTCACCGCACTTTTATTTTCTAAAATGTCATGTAATGTGTTTGGATAATGAGTGAAGATGGGCACGTTTCTGGTGAATGAATAAAAATTTTCTTCGGATGAAACAAATCAAGGTGACAGCCTCAAAAATGGGCGTCGGAAGGATTTTTTCCAGGGGGGGAGCCAGTAGGAGATTTTCCAAAAAAATTTTCCAGGGGGGACCAAAAGTGGTGAAATTTGTTTTTTACCCCTCGAAACTGAAAAAAGAACCTTTTTTAGCCAATAATTTCAAAATCAAGGGGGCCAAGGTCCTCCCCTGCCCCCCCCCTTCCAACGCCCATGTCCTCAAAGTTTCTATTGATCACTGTCAGAATAAAACTTGTCCACCTGTGGAAGAGCAGCAACGAACATCTGATGCAACTGGTAGCGACAATGTTTCCACGAATGCCATAGGCATGCTAGTGATCGAGTAATGGCATTGAGACTTTGTCTGCGCTAGGGCGACCAAATAACTTTATTGCTAAATAGTTGGACTCCTTCATCTTCGTATGCTTTTTTCCGGTACTGCAGCCCTGGGCGCCAAAAGGATTTTTTCTGGGGGGCAACAGTGGTGAAATGTCATTCTACTCACTCGAAACAAAGAGAGCAACCTTTTTTGCTAAAATTTCATAGGAAATATCAAATTTCAAAATCCAAGGGTGTCTTGCCTCCCTGCACCCACCTTTCGACGCCCATCAGTGCGTATAGGTTTCCAGAAGCGACCTTTTGAAATGCCATGGTTTTGAGAAACTGAAATAGTTAGCCTACTGCAAAATCCATGAAGTGGCATTTTTCAAATGGTACGATGCGTTTGCACCTGATTTTGGCAGTAGCAGCACCTCGGCCTGTTGGGAAAATCTGCACAAAAATTGAAAAAAAGCGAAACAAGATTATAATTCTCAAAACTCTCATCTAGCACGCCAATACCACCTGCTTTGCGCCGAGATGTTTGATGCATTTCTTAGACTCCGCATAAATAAAGGAAACGTGAACGTGAGAAAAATGCTTTCCGAACGCAGGAAAAGTCATAGACCAAAACAAAGTTCGACTGTGATGCATAAACGGGGTTGTACTGCAAGTTGTCGAATTTTGCGGTCGTCAGCAGCTACCTCTACGTGGTCATGGAGATTGCGGTCGCTTTCGCACTTATGATGAACCTGTTCCCAATGGCCGGGTTTTTTAGAGTTGCATTTAAGACTGCGCTTAGGTGCTGCTGATGAACTACAACTGATTCGTTTTATAATGCTTCACAAGCCTGTAGCCACGGGGTCATTCGGGGCCAATTCACCCCCAACTACGTATTTGTGCCCTCCAAATTTTGTTGTGCCCAAAAATTTTTTTTATTAAAACATACGATAATAACAAAAATCTTGCCCCACTAAAAAACGTATTTTTCTCTCCTATCCTGGCTACGGGCCTGATGCTTCGCACAATAGCTGGGACATGCGAAACAAGATAATCAGCTTGTTTGCCAAGCAAAGTCAAACTAAAATTGTAAAAGATGTGGCGAACGTGAAGTATTTCTCTGTATTAGCGGACGAGGCATGTGACAGTGGCCAGGTGGAGCAGTTCAACTGCCACAACAATGTGTTTTTATTATCGCGGTTTGCCCGGCGTGCAACTATTCTGCGAAAGCTCGTCCAAACAAAAAAAAAACGACATCTGGCCGAAAAGTCAACTTAAACATTTGTGCGAAACTCGCTGGGTGGAAAGACGCGATTCTGTTATCAGGTTTTCTTTTTCTAAAGTTAGCGCCCCAACCCATTAGCAAAATCCTGGCTACATCACTGCATGACATCGCTTCGCTGTTAAACATGTATTGTACTGGGTGTAACTCAAAAAAGAAAGACATGCTGTAATCATTTTCTTCGCAACCTCCCATCTGTGGTCAGAAGTACAAACAGAGACGCTTCACAATCGGTTGCACGCACTGGTGCATTTTTGTCAGGACATTTGTAGCGGAATGCAGAAAGCAGCAACAAAAGCATCCGTGAAGCCCAAGTGCATTCGTACCTCTTTTGCAGTCTTAAAAAAATTAGAAAAATGAAAAGTACGTTTCAACTTACGTTAGCAAACACGCAACTTGTTATTTGCAAGAAACTAAAACGAAGATATAACATAGCCCAAAAAAGACTCTTGTGGGAAAAATGTCCACAGATAGAGTAATCAGAACAAGTTATATATTGAAAAACGGTTTAACTTATATTTGCTGACAGCATTCAACCAGCAGTAAGCTTTTTCGATTCTGTCGGAGATACAGGCAATAGCATGCAAAGAGTGTAGAAAAAAAATATTGCTGAAGCGATATTTTTGCTAAACAGTGATCAACATGTAATTCAGCTCTTCAAAACGCCATGTTTGCATGTTTAATGTCCAGCCCTTTACATTCAAATTATTGAACAAACCTATATGCTGGTCATGTCCGTCTAAGACCAAACTTGACTCATTCGTAAATGCAATGTGCCACTTTTGCGCCCCGTAAAACAGTTTGTACCCTTAAAGCAGTTGTACCCCTTAAATCAGTTTTTCTTTATTCTACCGCAATGAGCCTTCCACAAAACACCGTGGTGTTCGTCATCTCAAAAAACAGAAATTGGCATCGCACTTAAATTCTTTGACCGTGAAACGGCGAGACACATCATGATTAAGCTCTGGTCAAACAAGGCGCGTTAAAAGAAAGGCCACCCTCGAACTAAGGTCTGTGACGAAATGAAAAAAAAGGTCTGTGACGCAAAGCCAGCTCACCGTTCAACATGTCACGCCTGCTTTCCTTTCACAAGCCGGGTTGGTCATGGAATTAACTATTCCCTGTTCAGGCTTGAAATAGAAGCAAACGAAATGCACGTCACTTTCTAATTTTTCTAGTGTTTAAAGAAGGCGTACAAAAACACTCTGCCACTGAAAAGTTGAAAAAAATTGATGTACCTTGCGAAGAATTATATATCTACGAAAAGCTTGCTATTCTGACAGCAACTTAGACACCCAAAGAAAAAATTGTGGCGAAGCATGGGAAGGTTTAGGGTAAGCGTATATGCCTTGAGACGTTTTGGGATAAGCGTGTACGTCTTTTAACGCAAAAATGTTGTCGAGGCTTTTTGGAAGCTTTCTGGACAAATCCTTGGCCAGAAGATCGAAATAGAGAAAATAAAAAAATACTGGCAAATAAACACAAATGTAGAAAGAGAGTAACTATTCACGTCAATCCTTGTTTGAATCTAAACATTTTGACTGACTTTTTATAGCTTTATGCAAGCTTGCCTATTTTCGAGTTTTTCGGTTGTCAAGCCTACAGAGGTGTAGTCTGCATAATTGCATGTTTGGATATATTGGCGTAGCTACGAATTTTGGAGTCATCCACTGCTTTCCGAACCCAAATTCCAGGTAAACAAGAAGCATCACGCCTATAGTTTCTGATTTCTCATTTTTTTAGCGAAACCATAATACAAACACAGTTATTCATTGCACTGACTTGAGATTTATCTCTGTTTCACATAGTTTTTAAGTCAAGGTGCAATCCAAAGTTTTTGGCGTTTGGAAGGATGGAAAGGCAACTGCTTTTTTTCTTGTAGGTGTCCTGGTTCCCGTATTCAAACGTCAGTGGTTACGAGCGGAGAAACAACTTTCGCAAGGTTCCGTTTCAGAGTGTTTCTATTCTCACATTCAAGCACGGTCACACTTCACTGCAGCCTGAACCTTTGCGTCGGAGACTGTGTGCCTGTAAGTCGGGTGAAAGAAATAGATGCGTTCGAGTTCGTTGACATGGGCCCCAAAAGATATAGTTGTATTCGTAAAAAAGGCATTTTTCCACGATGGCAATAAAGGTCATGAAGTTTTTCTCTGGATTTACTTTATTTCTAGAACATGTTATCTGAGCTCCGTGTGTTGCTGATAGACTGCGTCGCCGAGAAGTTCGAAACTATGCGTACAACACGTTCAGCCATCAAAGGTTTTAAAGTAGCGATAGAGATCACCCACCGAGATTGCTCTTTTGCTACATGTTCACCCTACTACTATATATGAGAGGTCTTAAACGTGTCTTCTGTTTATGGTGATGTTATGTATGTCTCAGTGGTAATGTGACGTCATCCGTCACACCTGCCAGTTCATCCTATAATATCAATCTAATGATTCGGAAATATTCTGCAAGGTCAATTTCCTCGATACCCTGATATCTAAATCATTGTGGAAAAGTTATTCACAACATTGGTTTGTTTTTCAACATCCCAAAATGTGACAAACTTGAAAATAGGCACACTTGCGGTAAACATGATCTGCTTTGGTATCATATGTTTGTCCTTTATGCTTTCAAATAGTAGAATTTGAACAGTAATGGTGATAAATGCTTATTCCATCGAAACCGAGAACTACACTTCATCCAAGAAAACGACTGCGCAAATTCCTCGTAATTTCGCAACACGAACTAAAAGTTTTTTGGTGCGCAGCTCTTTGCTGTACACAAGTGAAAAAACGGTCACCACAATCTCTATAACAGACAAGGAGTTAAAGTTATCAAGGATGTCGTCAAGGTTGTTTTTGGTTCATAAAAATTTTCCTAGTTTGCATATCAATGTGAGAAAAGTAAAGGCAACTCTTTGATGCCTTGGTCTGCGCGAGTCATGGATTACAAAGCAAAAAAGTTAATCGAATGCAGGGAGCTCAGATCTAATTCTTGCAAGGGGCCAGCCTATCTTGGAAAAGGCCCAAAAAAGAGCCAAAGGGCCAAACGAAAATTTTGGGTCCAGCAAGTGTTATTTGGAACTAAATTTCTGAAATTTGACCCCAAAAGGGCCAACCTGGCAACCCTGATCCCATGAAAACAACAGCATTGAAATAGAATGAAGTAATACCTTCAATCCCAATTTTTTCAAAATGACCGAAAAAGGTTTAGTTTATATCGTCGATTGGAAAGTGCGAAATGTCTAAACACCTAAAATTTACATGTACTCCAATCATGTTGTACACAACCTGTTATTGGCATCGTGGAGCATTTGGCTTCAACACGAAAATACCGCAAAAGTAGCTGGATATATTTTTGGAACAAGATCTCCGTTCTGGGGTCGTACAAGCCTTCACTGATAATAATAAACGTCGTTCGTGCCGACAGAATTGCTCGTCGAGGCGCAAACGTGAGCTTCCTTCTGCCTTTGAAGCTGGCAGCACCATCTTTCGCATGTTCGCAGAGGCGCCGCCACCGCCTGTTCACCACCTGCAAACCCCGTCGAACAACGCCTCCGTTTCAACGCGCACGATCTTAAACACCACTAGTGGCGCTAGAGGTGAAAAAAGTAAGTGACGTTGCTGCTCGAAAATCAGCCATTCAACTTGATTGACCGCAACTGTTTTCACCGAAAGAAACTCCTTTAAAATTCGATGACGTTTTTCACGTCACAAGCCATAAGATGAAAAAGAAAATAAAAAACCAAACGACGTAGTTTATTTCCAGCTGTGGCTAGAAATAAAGCATTCTGAAGCCATTTGTGCTTAGCTGGTTATTTTCCATCAAACCTTGATGACGACAGCTACAAGATGCTGACGTTTTGGTATCTTTTGAACGTCTCAACGCTTTTTCAGTGACATTGCAGTTTGTAGAATCATGAGATTTACTCTAGTGCGAATGTTTCAAACTGCGCGATGCTTAGAGTAAGCTTTCCTAATGATGTATGCTTTGCAGATAATCAAAAGAAATCCAAAACGCTCTACATCGTCATTGCTGCGCTGGCTGGATGGCTATTGTCCTGTATTATCGTAGCAGCAGTCGTGCTCTCTCAACGGATGCGAAGAAAGAGAAAAGAGGATATGAAACGCAGCGACAAACAAACTTTGTACGCTGTTATCACGTAATACTGTTAAATGCAATTCAGTATCTTGTGTTGCGCGCACAACGTTGTAGGCAGATAATGCTTTTTGTGTCGTTATAGATGAAACTTGGATTGTGACGCTAACTTTCATGTTCTTGTTTTGTATCGCCTCGAGCTCGGAAAAACCTAGCTGAGCTCCAACCCAGGAGCTGTTTGAATCAAGTTCTGATTCAGTGAAGTCCCGCAATAACTCACAAAATCAAGCTGGGTCTGTGTATGTTGTCCTTTTAGTCACTATGGCGCACTTCTCATAATGACTTGAAATCATAATCACTAAAAATTTGCAATGCCTTTGTTCGGATGGAGAAGAGAACCCAAGCAAAGTTCTGTACACATCATGGTAGACTAACAAAAATTTTTGTTGCTGTTATTGGAAACGAACGGGTTTTTTACACTGAACCGCATTTACAGGATAAAGTATTTTGAACCTTATTTTCTGTTATTTAGCAGAAACATGCGGCTGGTTAGAAGTGTTATGGCTCAGCTGGAAAGTCCTTCCCCATCCTAGACTGGGCGCTTCTTTTAAAATCTTAACTCTGCATTTTGACAACCAACAAAGCAAATTTAAAGTTCTGGGTAGATAGAAGCAACGTGAAAAATCCCTTGAATGTGATATTTGATTTTCTAATTGAGGCCTAAACAACCCAGTTTGCTTGCTTCAAAATTGAACTCCAACCAACGAAAGCCATGAACATCTGGTACCATGCAAGGAAGAGGAATTCTTTTCTCAAATACATACCTCCAAGCTTATTTATAAAAAAACAGGTACATTGTTTTTTTCCACAGACCAGGAAGGTGGAACAATTAGTGTATGTAGCACAATACCAAGCAGCTGTTAGTCGTACTATCGTTTAGTTCCTCGCAACGGCATGCTTGACGAGGCTATAGTCAACTTTCCAACCCATTCTTTGCAAGACAAACAGCTTGAAATATATCTCATTAACGAACACTTTCCACTGGAGCAACTTACCAAATCGAAAATCATCAGTTAGGAAAAGTTTCCCCTTGTTTGTTGATTTCAAGCTAGTGACAGGTGAAACGGTACACATTTTGAAAAATCAACAGCATCCATCATTTTTCTCGCAACTGTCAAAACTGTGCTCAATCCTGTCCAATCTTTGCTTCTAACAATAACGAGACGTGCTTATTTTCTTAAAGCTAACTGAACGTTTTTTTCGTCAAAACGTGAGCAGCAACTCACATTTCTACATTCTACCTGACGTACATGTGTCAACAGCAAGGCAGTTGCAAGTAAAAATAAAAATATCAGTTCAGTAAGTTTCCTTGTCTTTTCAAGACGTTGATGCTTGATGCAACGGATCTGCGCAGAACGCTTCCGTCCACTGGTTTTTGTTTTTGAAACGCACCATTTTATTCAAACGACAAACGTTTATCCTAATTGGGGAACTATAGGTATGGGAAAAAAGAAAGCCTCTTGCAGCAACATCGCAGCCAGCACAGAGTGTATGAAGTTTTTCTGGATATCACCACTTATGTCGCTATTTTTAACCCGCAACTAAAGGCACTCATATGCTGTTAAAATGTGACGAAGCTGATGGGGCACTGCTTTCAACAATTTTCTGCCCTAAACTATGCACATGACTGATATGCTGAGAACGCTCAGCATAAATGACGTCTCTTAATTTTTTCTTACAGAGCTTAACATGTTACATGCATTTGTCTTCCTCAACACGTCTACAATATGTTCCACTGACCGCACTGTTTATTCCTATTGTATATGAGCTCTCTTCAAGCCGCAAAACTTGAGCATCAGCAATCAGCACCATGATACCGCTTGAAAAGAGCAGCCTGATGGTGTGCCAATTGCGACATCATACAATCGCGGTCAATACCCGTGCGCGATGAGCACTCTAAACAATCCAGTCTGCGAACAATAAATAAGCGAGGATTAACAAAAGACAGGCCGCGGTTTACGAACAATTCGATTTCAGAGCTTGCAATCTGTGACGTCGCTTCTGTGTTAGCGTTCGTCTTTCTAAACTTGTAAAACTTCTATTCTCATTTGGGTCAGCCTGCCACGAGCATTTGCACACCGCAACTGTCTTTTTCTACAGAATTTTTCTTTTCTGAAGCTGATAGTTTAATCAAATCCAGTTTTCACAGAAAATGGAATGTTGGTACAAATCTATCAAAAATTGAATGTTTTGATCGATTAGCAAATACAGTCTGGTGCGAATGCGGGAAGACATTAGTATACTCACTGCACTCCTGACGCTGTAAGTTGATTCGAAATGTTAAATGCAAACAAATCAAGCTTACAAACAATTCAGAATGTTTGCACGCTTTCCTGAAACTTCTGCACGAGATGGTGTTGTTACTTTATCATTGTTTCGTCATGAATGTTATGGTCTATCGACGCTAAATCAACAAAATGTTAAATAATCTCGTCTGCATTGATTAAAGAAAGCAACCAACATTTAACATAATCAATCAATAATGGTGGCATCCAGCGGGAAATAAGTAAGGTTTAGTTAGCAAACAACCTTTGTATATACGAATTGTATTGGAGGCAGAATAGTGGTGAACTCCACAAAACTCGTAATAAATTTCAAAAGCGCTACAGGCCTTTTCATGTAGATATGTTGGTAGCGCACGAGGCTATCATAAGATAACGTCTTGAGGTTTGCAAATCGTTGGAAAACTGCTGCAAGACACAGCGTCCGATATAAATTTTGGAGTTGTTCGTATCCCCGTTTGACTTGTTTTTATCCTTTTGATCAGTTGGCGCTTTACTCAAGTACGATATGATCGTGAAAATACAAGTTGGACGTACGTGCTTTTAAACTAAAATATACAGTTCATAAGTTTCATCGCAAAATAGAAAAATTTGCCCGCGATTGTTAGTATGAAACAAATCAAGACTGTTTGGCTTAAAATGTTTCAATAAACTAAATGTTTGTTGTATTATTGTTGTTTTTTAAAATTTTTGTGCATTTACGAATCGGGTTCGTATGATTATTGTGCTCAAATTTTTGCGTCGTTTCTTTGTGACATTTCAACGTATCACGTGTACACACAAAGCAAGAATACATCGTCAGGACAGCGCGAAAGCAGAAAAGTGGCCCTGCTCATTACAGAGTTCCAATCCTAGAGAGGGCAGTAGATTGTTCGCAGCAGTTTGGTGATAAACCAACGCGCGTATGCCCCGTATTTGATCTTGGCTAAACCCAGGTCAAGCTTGCAGCTGAAATGATTTACTTAAAATCTAAAAATAAAACCTGGTGAATGACGTAAAGTCAGTGTTTTTTTGTTTCATTCCGTTTTTCGTAAACAACAAAGAACCATTGAGCGAAAGCAGGCAAAGCACGAAAGTATGGTGTTGTTGTGCTGCTGATTAAGGCTCTGAGCACATTTGGCATATGCACAACGCACAATACCGTCACAAATTTTTCAGTAAAGCAAGCCTAATGGAGGTCACGAAGCATATCTGTCATTTTATCAGTATTTAAGCGAGCTGAGTAGAAAAATTGTTAAATTATGAGTAAAAAATTGCTGCCTGCTTACACACACCACTTTTATGTGCTGTTTACCATGCATCAGGCGTAGGAAAAATCGATGTTATCAAAACTAAGCAGAAAGTTGGCTTTGAAAAGTCTGCGGTATGTAGGCTTTGAAAGCTTTCCGGTGAGGACCACTAGCTTTGATTGTCATGAGACTGGTATTTTTTCTGCGTTTGAAAAAAAAACTTTCTTCAATCAAACCACATAGAAAAGATCATTTGGACAAGTCTGCTATTTTTTTACATTTTATTGATTTTCACAAGCTTGAATCAAAGTAACTGTTTGCGTGAAGCCCACAGCATACTGTGATGGCATTTGTTGGAAACAGCCCTTGCATAAGACGGAGAATGTGGTGAAACCAGCGTTTGCAAGCGTTATTTTCTTCTCTGTGAAAGCTGCAAGTGATGTTTATCCGCTCGGCAGCCACCTAACGTTATCAGGAGTTCTTTATCGCTCAAATTAGGTCAATTGCCATGTACGAATATTTTTGTGGCAAAGGCAGGAAAAATTTGCATTGCGAAATATCACTGCGCTATGATCGGGATTGTTTCTGCTGCGACGTCAGTTCAGGCCAAAATTAGGGAGTGCAGCGTTACGGCATCAGAATAGTTTTAAAAAATATGAATGAAACATGCAAAAGATCATTGAATGAAAGATATGAGATTTCTTCGAAACTGCAACACTCTGGCGCAAACGATTTTTTGTTAGTTTGCTTAAATTCATTGCACTCAGCTTCCAAAAGTATTGGGGTCTGAGTACGTCTTTCAAAGAACACTTCTTGAAGAATTCTTTAAACTATACGGGCCAAGTCCGGCCGTGAAATCAGTTTATCCGGCCCGCCGCTGCACTGTGGCACAATGCACGAATGAGCAAAAATATAGTCATTTGCAAAAGTATAGAACCACCCAGACTACAAAGATATTGCATCGAATTTGTAACTCGTGCATCCGTGTCCCAATTACATTATTTCATCAACGAGGCAAAATAGTAATTGGTCTTTTCACGGATATGAGCAGTAGAAGTGGTCTGCAAACCAACATGAGCATAGTACAAAAAGGAGCATTAAAGGTTTATATCTAGTCAGTTATAGCACAAACTAATGTATGGTTGAAGGTTGTTTTTAACTTTTTAAAGCAGCGAAAAATGGGCAAAAACTTCATTATTGGCTGTTGAGCGTACAGAGATAGCAACTTTGCATATGGTAACACCAGGGATATCCAGAACTCCTAAGAGTTCTAGACTCTTAGATAGGCATATTGCAAAAGACTACAATTTAGCTAAAGTGCATTACACCTCGCCACGGAAAATTTCAAGAAACATGGAATTTATGGCGACATAAAAGAACCGATAGGCCTGCAATGCTTCATCAGAAGAGCTGTCAGACGATCCCCTCCAAGTACTTTTCGTAAGTTAGGTGGTAAAGTGGGAAAAAGTTACAGATACTACTATTTAACATGGTTCCGGGTCGTCTGCGCAAGGAGTTTGGTTTTCTTTGACAACGTTTTGATAAATATATCTGCTGTCTTTATGTTCTGAGTATTTACTGCATATTATCGAATAAACCATTCGGCGCGCACTCGTCATACTATCGGTTATCTGACCCATGGTGAAAAAATTTAGGTGCCCATGCTGCAAAGCAACATCAGGTTAAATGGCCCAGTTTTTCCCTCAAAGCAAAATTTAAGGTTAGGCAGCAAATACGTCCGGATGAAGCAACAAGACTTCGCCACAACAACGGTGTGTCGTTTATCGCCGTCCCGCGATATTGTTCAAATTGCTCTTTGCCATCGGTATTTTCTTATCTATCATAAACTGTAAAGCATGTAAATATGCGTGGGAGTGACAAAATACTAAATTTATAGGAAAACAAGATTTTTGCCCAACCTTGAATATCTCGCCCACTTGGACATATTTACGCTATGTAGCCAAACAGTTTATCTCAATAGTTGAACAACTTATCTGAAATTGATCAGTGGTAGTGTCCAAAACTTGCTGTTTTGTTTCCTTGAAAAATCTAAAGGACCAAGGTGTTTTTTTGTGGACGCTTACACCAGTTCTGGCGATTTGTTATCTCGTTTGCGCGCGCGAATGCGACCGTTGTTGAACCTGTACAAAGTTCCGCAGCGGAGGGCAGCTGTGTCGCAAAAAGGCGGACGACACGACAAATTCCGTAAGTGCATTCCTGACTGTACGCATTGTTTGCTTCAAGTCATGCACGGACGTCAAGGGTATCTGGTAGGCCGTAACAAGACGCTTGCTAGACCAAGGGCAGCTTGGTTAATTGCAGCAAGCACGGTTAAGCCCACAGTTGGCGGAAAGGAATTTTGGCAATTGGTTACTATACACTCGAGTGTTCTGAAGCTGTGCCGCCAGGAAAAGCACAATTTCTTAAGTTTGCGAACGTGGTGCGGTCGTGGGTGCTTGAAAAGTTTGCTTTTATTTTGACAGCCGGGATCGATAGAAAAACGAAATAGGCCAGAAGTCACTCGTACACATCGTACACGTTTTACCGGAACTTGCCGTCTACCTTCATAGCCAATCTTTAAGAGTCGAAGGTGCGCTGATTCTGCAGAGGTCTTGGTTCTTACTTTTGCAAGAATCCGTCTATGCGCGCTGCGCGTATATTTCTTCTATCAGTTGCTTCCACTTTGGCTAAAACAGATAAACGAATGTGGAATATGTGAGAGGAAGTGAGAGAGCAATATGTGAGAGGAAGTGAGAGAGCAATATGTGAGAGGAAGTGAGAGAGCAATATGTGAGAGGAAGTGAGAGAGCGATATAGACCACGTTGGGCCGATCTTTATTAAATGGTTATAATGTTCACTTGCTGGATGTAAAGTCAAACGTATCAAGTGCAGAAAAAGCAAAACACAAATTCTTGAAGCAGGTAAAGAAATTGCTGTGACCCTGAACACGCAGAGGATGAGGCAAAAAGGCGAATCAGGTGCGAACAAACCTAGATGTGTCCTTTATTCGAAAACAATGTAAAACGAAAGTGCTTCATCTGAAAAGGATGTCACGTGTGTGTACTAAGGTATTCTTGAAGCTTTGCTGTTTGATGTGATGCTTCCAGATAATTTTGCTTTCAAATGTTAGAATGATATGTAACTGGGCCTGGATCACGTCGCAATTAGGAGTTTCAATCACAGCTCAAGAAAAGTCTCACGCACTCTCTGCCCTTTTTCTCCTTTACAAATTAGCCTACTGTATACAGCTGTTTTTCTTAACTGCGCATAACTGTTACAAGGTTTAACGCTTAATTATTGTTGGAAGCAGAGCAATAAAACAAACCCCGTATGAAGTTACTTGCCGCATCAATGAACTCTTTACATTCGATGACTATGAAATCGAGCAGCAGACGACACTAAATACAACCGAATAAAGGTCGCATAATGTTTAGACGTAAGAAGACTTGTACGCTTTGCACAATAGGTATTGTTATTGTTAATTTGCCAAATACGTCAGTATAGTGCATTTATCACCTGCAGTGTTACTGTTTATCAGTACAAGGAGGCGGAGTGCGTTTGCTTTTACTACTTCTGCTAAGAAAGAGAGTGCTGCTTAACGTAAAATAGGATCGTTTGTTTAAAGTGTCATTTTCATTTCCCCAAATTAGTTAATTTCACCCTAAAGTAAGGTGACATTAACAAAAAAATTTAAACCAGAAAAAATTTCCAAAATTTGCAAGAAAACGCTAAAATATGACTGTCTATGTGACATTCGTATTTTCGTTTGACGTATCTGCTCACTTTGACTTTCGACTCCAACAGTTGTGGACTGCATCTACATACACCAGTAGATCTGTGATTTTACGCAACCGGTCCCCTGCGCAGTTCCAACCTGCCAGAAAAGGTACGGAGTGCGCAGAACAGAACGATATAAGACCAGCACCAGGCTCAAAGTTGCAGCCTGTTGAGACAATTTATCGCAATTGAAACTAATGTAAATAATGGCAAACTAATGTGCATCTGGAAATCCAGTCAAGTTGGCACCAAACGTCTTTCAGACTTGGGCGCGTAAGTTTAAATGGATACTTCAAATTATCAGATCATAAAAAATTAGGTTTATTACAAGCGTATGAGCAATAGCCCAGAGACACCAGCAAGTGGCTTCGAAAATAATCGGTAGTGATTTGTGACCACACACAACTACAGGTTGTCTAAAAATTTATAAAACAGAGCTTGCATGTTTACTAAATTTAATGCTCTTGTGTGCAATTCTGTGTACAATGTTTCTTCGCAATTTAGTTTTATACATCATGCACCATCAAGCTGCTTTCCAGGCTGTGAGCAATCTATATGATTTATTGGCAAAAAGATTTCAGCTTCGCCTTGTTTCAGTTGCGCGACTGGTAAGCCTATCACTGAAGCAGCCAACATGTACTCCACCGAGTGGGAACAGAAGCATTCGTCGGTGCTGCGTTTGTAGAATCGTTCAATGCATGTCTGAAGCTGTTAGCACAGGCCTACCTCACATGAAAGTTCTTTATCGCGAAACTGCCTCTGGGTTTGCATGAGAGATTTCACGTCAGATCTGACCATTAGCTCATGGACATGCATGACGTCACTTGTCAGAACAATGGGTCTGACTGACTTGTTCTCTTGGAGGAAGAGAGATCAAATATCAACGTCGTGACATTGGCAAACCAATTGTTTTGAAATTGCTACAAAACGGTAACTTTGGACTCTTAACTGCACGCGTAATTGCATAAAGTTATCGAGTTGAGCGATCCACTTGGCATTCGCGTTTTTCCTATCCAAGGAAATGATTAAAGCTAATTATTCAATTTCTAGGTTTACCTTAAAATTACAGCGATAGAGCTGTTCATGGGAGTAGTACCACTCGCTCTCTGGGTCGAAATGTTTCGGATGCTTCTGCCATTTACAAACTACTGCTATGTCTGGAATGTGCGTAAATTGCTTTTGATACTGTATAGTAAAATTGCAATGATGACGCGAGCATCAGGTGCGGGTAGAGGTGTTTCTGAAGCCAGAGACGTCTCCCACGAGTAGAGCGAGAATTCGCCGAAAAAACAAGCATCTTACGCGTGAAGAGCGTCCCAGCTTGATAAGTGGCAACGTTGTGTATACAGACCTGAGAGTACAATTATCAAAAATAGCCGGTATAAAGTGAGGATCAAGTCACAGTTAAGCTTCATGAAGGGAAATTGAAGGTAACAGTGTTTAGTATCACCAGATTGGAATTGTTTTTCTAAAATTTTTGTTTAGAGTCAGTGAAGCCAAGATATTTCACAAAAATAAGCAAACAAACCAAAACTGCGTTTTGTAAGAAAATTTAACAGAACAAGAAACAAGAAGCAAGTATATTAAAAAAACAAGCAGGTAAACCTGAAAACACAAGCCCCAAAAAGCAAAGTTACACGAAAACAAGCCTAAATTGCGTTTTACAATTAATTGAAACAGAAAGTTCCATGAAATTTGAAAAACAAGCAATCCGCATAAGCAAAACCCTCAGAAACCAGGCCAAACACAGCAACTCTCAAAAAAAACATGCCCAAAACCAAGCAACCCGTAATTTTTTTAAACGCAAGTTCAGAAAGAACAAGCCCAAGTTCAACGGGAAACCGGCAAATTGGCAGCAATGCTCAGAATAAATTATAGCACACGTTGCATAGGTCCGCGTCGCTTATTGAAAATACATGGGAAAAAGCAATTGCTGCTGCGGTGCACTTGTCGACATAAAATTTGGCAACACGCTCATATGCGAAAATATGAAGCATTTTTCAAGCCGTTCACCTTCACAGCCGAAATGCATTGTTCTTTAAAAGCTTAAAAGCTGCTTTACGGTTAATAACTTAGCAGTGGTGGCACTCCTTACGATTAGCGGCCTACCCATTGTTGGGTAAACTTTACAAGCTAAACTCTTGTACTGTATTAATAAAATGCTAGATGTAAGCGACGAAACACAGTCCGAAAGCAGTCGTTAGAACAACTTTTCTTTGATTAAGCGCTTACAACATGGTCGTTCCACGCTTATTAACATCAGGTGGTTCAAACCACGCAAGTGCAATTGACTTCAACTGGCGAGTGATGATCGGATTGGCGGTCACGTGCGACTCGATAAGCAGATGACTCAACGAAATCGGTTGTTAATTGTCCCCCAGTCACTGAAAATCGTTCGTTCAGTTCCTGTAACATTCAAGTACGTTAAAGCGTGATTAAGATGAAACATGTATTCAGCAGAAGTTGCAGTCAGGCATCATCGTCACGTTGGCAGCCTGGACGCAGTGTAGATTCGTCAAAGATCTTCTATTTGCATGTGCGGTTAGCTGTCCAGTTCTGTTTGACAAACTTTGACCTGCTCTCAGTGATTTTTAAGAAAGTTTATGGCACAAAGGATTCAGTGATAAATCTTTCATCAGATCATCTTGATCTTTAGGGGATCGGGTGTAACATAACTGTGCTTACCTGAAGCAGATACTGTACACGTTTGGAACAGAGAAAAACGTTGAAGTTTTACAAAGCCGTATTTGAAATCAAATCACAAGTCAAAACGATTTGAATGAAATCATGTCTTCTAATTGCACAAGCGCTGGTTAAGCATCGAGGATGCGCAGGTCAACGGCAAAATATTAGGTTCAGAAAATACATCTCCAGTCCACTGTGCCTTGTTGCTGCTCGCTTCCGCATCACTGCATGTCTTTGAGAAGCAAGCGTGCGAGACAGATCGTCTGCTTTTGCGCCGCCGAAGAGCGAAAAGAACAACTGCAGTTGAGCCATGGGCAATAAGAATTGATAGAACAAGATAAGAGCGAAGTCTGTTGCGTGAAGAATGTACAACTTATGCGCCAGCATTAGAATGAGGCGAAAATGTTCCTGAAAATACAAATGAGCACAAGATTAACTGCAGGAATGGCTCGGCCACCACTCTATGCATCACGCATCTTTAATATAGATCAGTGGTGTTCAACGTTTTTTGTAAAATCGCCCCCCTACAGGCACTTTGCTTGAAAATCGCCCGCTTCCTATAATTTTTCTGAAAATAGTATTTTGTTCTGAAAATAATTCAGAGCTAATGAAATATAAACGGGCAATCCAGTCAGCACATAACAAAACGAAGCAAATGCACTTGTAGAACAAATGTTATTAATTTCCGAAAAAACAGCTCATTCCAACTAATGCGAACCTTGCAATGGTGTTTATCTGCAAGCTTTCTCAAAGCAGGTTGCAAGTTGGTCACTTTGAATGGAGTTTCCCCGATCTTGCTCATGTCAAGGTGATTGCGGTATTTGTTACGCGTGTGCAGTACTTGGCAGAAACCTTGCTCAGGAAAATACGTCGTGGCAAAACCCAGTAATATTAGATTCACTTTTCCCGAAAGGTGAGAAGTTCCTGGATGGTGGAAACGCATTCGCTTATGCTAGTTAGCTGGCAAAAAGCTATTTCATCCGTAACTTTCTACGCAGCGTAACTTTCGGCGTGATCTCCATAACAGAATGACTTCATAGCAAGCCTCAAACAACAGGTGACGAAAAGGATATTTTGGAGTCTTTAGTGTAGCCAAGATTGGGTGCTTGGGCTTACTTGCTGGTCTAAGTTACTCCTTTCCTAGCCCACTGTTCTGTTACACTCTGTCATAAGCAGGGATGTAGCTCTAACAAAAAAGGTGTGGGAACGCACCCAAAAAAACTTGCCATTTTGAAACAGCTTCGAACTAATTTTAAACCAAAACATGAAGATGGTGTAGGAACGCCGTTCCCACGCGTCGCGTCCCACTACACCCCTGGTCATAAGTCAGATGAACACAGTACAGCTATATCCACAGACGCCAAAACACTTGAACTGACTGAAAAACACAATAAGCACGTTTTACAACTTACGGCTAGCTGTTCCTTGTTTTTCTAGCCGTTAATTTCTACGTAAATTGTCTTGCAATAGTCATATTTCCAGTAATTTTACAACAGAACACCTTTCAGTAGGTCTACGTTGTTTCACTCAAGGTACTAACTAAAGCTTATAAAACGCATGATAATGGACAGCCATACTTTTTGCCTGCGAAACAATGGTTTGGCAACGCTTTACCGAAGGCCATGAAGACTTGTTTCAAGGCAATTTTGCTAATAATAACACATACGGTTGGAGGGATTTGTTACAGTTCACGATGAAAATTAACTGCGCCAAACTTGACCGCAACTTGCAATTCGCTATCGCCTCGAAAGTCGATGCGATGATTTAATGGTAGCAATGTTATGATTGTTGGGCCAATTTTACTAATTTCACAGAAGCTGAAGTCTTCCTCTTGAAAAAATGGAGTTTGACCGACTGGGTATTTTCAGATAGCCATATCAGTGTTGGTTGCTTTAGACCACTATCGGTATAATAAAACTAATTAATGCATACTATATTTATTGAAGCTACAACAACTGATATTGATATGCTTTTGCAGGTTTAGTTGCAAAT
>JGI24158J21664_10003205_pt1 | contig 20394 bp, 13 predicted proteins | sample Ectturendosymbi3_FD_21664 | JGI IMG/M metagenome (IMG submission 21664) | reverse complement strand
AGCTTGGGACATCAGGGGTGGCAAAGAGTTTTCCCAAATTTTTTAAACTTTGTCCAATGGTTTACAACTATGCTCAACACATTTTTTTCCAAGGGGGCGAAAAATTATGTAGGGGAAGCCCCCCCCCTGTTTACGGACCTGCCTCTAGGTGAGATAATTCTCCTAAAGCCATCTTCTGGTGCAAATTTCAACATTTTACTGGTGGCATTGGTGTTGGAGGAAATTCGTAGTTTCAAATTGGTTATATGCTGATTCACACCTGTGTTTGCTGCCCTGGATAGATGCAGATTCATCACCAGATGAACAGCATTGATGGTGTTTTTAAGCTTGTCTGGGAGTTTTCAGAGTAGTGTACAATGAATTGGAAAAGTATTTTATCGGTGATACCAGAGCTTGATTTTGGAGGTATTCTTTGTGAATTTAGGGGTTAGCCCGCCTGCTTCCACTTCCGTTGAACTGTGTCACAATTTGTTTCATAACCTGAACAAGTGGGGTTGATGTTTTTTCTTCACATCAACAGTTCAATGTCGAAATATGTGAAACGGCAACACTTGATGAAATTCTACTTGCATTAGTCGCGTTAAATATATTTTGGGGCAATATGTTTCAGGACCGGTGTGAATCTATCATGCAGTTGTAAGATCGTTTTTCACGATAGTCACCAGAGCGACCTAAGATGGGAGTAATATCATGGCATATGCCTTTCATTCATCTCATGTTTTGTTTTTGAATTGTCGCTTAAGCAATAACTATTGTTTTCCATGTAAATACACAAGCTTCGTCTGCAAACGTGGTTGGTATTTAGCTATGTTTACACTTCTATTGATTTGAGTCCTATCGTGGGACTTGAGTTAACACTTCCAAGTGGAAGAAGGACCATTCTACTTCTGACCAGTCGGGAATACGTTGTGGACATTGTTTTTTTTCTGATCTATGGATATCCAAAACAGTGTCAAACACTAGTGCGCAACATGCTTTAGGCTAAATTTTTTAAATACTTTTTGTAGATATTAGAGATGGTGGGGACCTCAACAGTGTTCTCAGTTATGTGTAGCTTGTGAAAAAGGAGGTCTATTTTTGGGACCCGCTTCAAACGTTTTCTGAATTAATGATATAAAGCGCTTATAAACTGTGGTTATTCCCTGAAAGATCACATAGTTCGGCCAGCAAAAAGCTACTTTCTTGACCCACCAAATGTAATCACTGTTTTGTGATACCCAACGATTGTAGCTGGCAACCTTGGGTATTTAAACATTTGAAACTTTCTGGCCTCCCCGTATTTGACTTCCCACCCAAACGCCTGGTCTAAACCCGCCACTGTACAGTACAGTGGAGCATAACTGATGTTGCAAGGTAAATTGCTTTGTTACTCAAAGCCCGATTAGACAGAAACCTTGACACGGGAATGGTTGAAAGGGATTAAATTCCCAAATGGAAATTAGGATATGTCCACCCATCGCAAAGACCCTCAGAAAAAAACACGACTGGCGACAAGTCTGCGAGCACATTTGAGATAAACCTGTCGAACACATGTCAAATAGCACTAAAATTCAAAGGCAATGGGACCACTTTCTGTTTGTAGTCGTAAGTAAAAATTTGTGGCTAAATATTGCAGATTACAAGCAAAAAGCTGTCTGGAAGTTTTTCCTCAAAATAGAAGGTCTGAGGGAAAACGCAAAGAAAACAACAACGCTGGGGTCAGTGTTTACCTTTGAATCTGCAGGCTTACGTTTTGCACAGTGGGGTGTTCATGATCCAACAACGACACCATAAACAGCTCTGTATTTTAGGTTTTGTGCAAACGGCTTAGCTTGAACAAATTCCTGGTTCTCAACACCGTTTCAACGTATTTATAAAAGATCTATCTTCAAAATTTACTGAAGCTTCAAGCAGTAGCGTAGCCAGCCCAGATTTCAGAGGGCCAAATATTTTGACTTTAAGCGAGCAGCAGTATTTTTTTGGGACACCACCTCTCAAAGCACAAAAGGACAAGACATGTTGGAAATGTTTAGGGGGATCATGGCCCGTTTCTCCCCTAACTACGCCTATCGCCTATGGCTTCACGTACAAATCCTCTGCGTTGTTCCGTGTTATTTTAGGCCTGCTTGCTTGTGCTTGTGCATCCCAGAAGCATAAAGGTACAACAGCGGGGTTTTTGGAGGCCATGTAGAATTTGTCAAAATCAGGTTAGCGTTTGTGAAATTTACAGAACAAACTAAAATGTTTTTCAGGGCAAACTAAAAATCATCAACACTGACAGGCTGTCAGCGACAGCGTGGGGAGAGTTGTTGAATTTAATGATTGAAATTGGAAATTGTTGACGAATTGGAGATGAGATCCCGAAAAAAATTGCGGGAAATACGGTTTTGGGTGGTTTTCGATTTTTGAAGTGCGGATGAGCTTTCTTCGTCTTCACTCCACACTTTAGAGAAAAAGCGCGGAAAATCCGAGAGACAGATCATAGACTGCCTACCTTGTCTGTGTGTAAAATCGGTAGAATTAACTGACCCTAAAGCAGCGGTTCCCAAACTTTTTTAAGGCATTACCCAAATCGAGGTAGCGATTATGTCTTATTACCCTCAATATTTCGCAGTGATCACTCATAATACAGAACAACATTGTGGTTTTGGTTCCGCGGTACCCCCCACAGAATCGCATATTACCCCTGGGGGGTAATTACCCCGAGTTTGGGAACCACTGCCCTAAAGGTATAATGATTGCTGTCATCTCCGAACATAACCTTTGCAGGATTAGTGACTTTTATTGGGAGCTAGCAGCACAAATCTCTTTTTGCCGACATAAACGTTGAGGTGATGGCGCAAGTTAAACGAAGTGGTGATAAGAAATATCTAGGGCAGGGGTCGGCAACCTTTACCTAGTCGTGGGCCAAAAGCAACCCCTCAAGGTATGGCGGGCCGTACTGATTTTCCACCAACAATTTGGTTCCCTTTGCTGTTTATGATGTTGTCAAAACATGGGAATTTATCGAATTTTAATCAGATTAACACCAGATTTTCACAGTTCATGACGATAGCTCAAAATACGACGTACAGTAGGCTACATTCATACCTCAGTGCGGTTTCTCATAACTTCTTCATAAGTGTGCAATACAAGAAATACAAGGAGGGCAGTTTCATAAATTATGATACCACTACGCGGGCCATACAGTTACCACAAATTGTAAAGGGCCAGCGGGCCGGATGATTTGCCTTGGCGGGCCGTAGGTTGCCGAAGCCTGACCTAGGGGCTGTAGCTACTAGCAAGGAGACGCACTTAGTATTTACGAAAAAAGTAACTAATGCGTTGTACAACAGATTTGGAAGATTTTTTATCCAAATTCAAATAAAATCGGAATGTATGATGTTGTGTTCAAGTATCCATGAAATCCTTGTGCTTAAATCTTTGTAAACGTTTTGCATTTAACTAAAACTCTGAAGTATGATGATCAAATAGTCTACCTCAAACTCCATCCTTCTGTAGTTCTTTTTAAATCACTATCGTTTACGACCACAATGGAATAGCTACATTTGCTGTTTCTCAGTGAAAACATGACTTAAGTAATAACGAGGCATTTTTTTGTATTCACACGAATGAAATACTGCAGCATATGTGATGAAATAACTCTATTTAAAAATTTTAAATAGCAGCATTACTGTGCAAAGCTTTTAAAATTGCAGCCGTTTCAAAACAAGAAACCAACGACGTATGCATGTCAAATTGGTACTGCGGACCTGCAAACAAATTTTTACTGTGTTTTTTTTCGTATTGTAATGTAATTGTCCCCTCAAATAATTATGAATCACACGGCTCTGCTGTTAAAAGAACAAGTTGATTCAACAGTCCTCTCAATTTCTTAATTTATCCGTTTACTTTTTGAAAATTGTGTAGATGTCTACGATGGTTAGCACGAACAGCTCTTATGAAGAACAAGACAAGTTCTTACATGGTTTGTATGCATTTGCCATAGTGCTAATCTTCACAAAACATACTTTTTAATATAGGTGCAGACACTGATGCAAACACCACCATAGTGGAACACATTGACGGTGGAGCAAGGACAAATGTTTATTTAAGACTCAACGTTTGTTTGCGTGTCTGCATAAGTTGCCGGTCCAAGTGACTAAGTTGTTTTTGGTTGGTTATTATCTGACACAGCATTTCCATATTTGCCATGGACCTTGCACGGCATGCAAGGTGGTTAGGTATTAGGCGACATCTCCAATCTTTGTTTTTATGACTATACCACAGAACTCGTAATCAATCGAGTCAAACTTTATTTGGCTTTGTAGCACTGTGTTTAACCAATGGATTTATTGTGAATAATAATCACAGAGGTTTACGTTTTCTAGTTGACCACACTGTAGTTTGCCGTAGCATTTCGTTTCCCATCGAAGCAACATTCATATCCCATCGAATCGTCGATTAAACTTTAGAGGAGTTGATAATAAATAATAGTTGTGTTAAATTTCCATTCAAACAAGTGACAAAATTAGCGACAATTGTTGGCAATATTTTCGTTGTTTTTAGATCGACGGCTCACGTTTAACAACCAATTTGCGAAAAATACGAAAGAAAATTTAAGTTAAAACAGAAGTTTATCAAAGTTGATTGATGGAAACCATGGTATCAAATCGGCATACCTCTGATACTTGACAGCCAAAACTTCAGCTTAATTTCATTTACAGAGTTGCATAATTGCTCTGCAGATGTTTTTGAAATGTGTATGAAGAGGTCGGTCCAAGCCAGTCGCGACCGATCCAACCCTGTCGTGCGCTTCGCAACACCAGACGAACTGCGACAAAACGTCAATCTGGGAATTCCGAAAGACGGCCTTGGCCACAACGAACTTCTCAAACTTTGTGAGAAAGTTTTCGACTACAACGTGTTCACAGGTGAGACAATCGCGGTTTCGTTAAATATGCAACTTTTCAAAGTATTCAACATGATTTGCGAATCAGAGCCATGCTATGCTTGCTTAATAATGTATATACCACTGAGCATTAAAATATCGATGCTCTTGTTTTTGCCAAAAATGACTAGTTACACTATTGTCATGTTGTTTTTTTAATTCAATCTGTATAGAAACATTTTCATCAATTGCGAATCCGGCACTCAGGTTCGGCGCAGTCTTGTGTTTGGCGTACTGTACAACGGGTACAGCAGAACAGGCAAAACGGAAACGGGTTACTTAGTAAATTTCTGCCAACACCAACGTCAATAATTCCAGTTACGTTCTCGGGCTACAGCAGTTCATCTGAACTGCACAAACGAGATGTAAACGTCCATCTTGTGGTTTCAGCTGAGGGTAGTCTTTAGCATATATCCATTTAGATTTTTTAAAATGCTGCAAGTCCATTCGAAGTTTCAAACAAAATTTCGCACTCCTTGATGTTATAGAGACCCTGTACCAACGTCAACACAGCGTAAGTGTGCAAAATTGCATGGGCATATTCACCGACAACTTCTGCATCCTAGTTAAATGGCAACTCACCACACAAGCTCCATCATAAATCTATCCAAGTCACTTATTTTGAAATTGAAAAATCGTTACTGCATTGGCAACATTCCAAAGAAAACTAAGAGCAGTTATGGCAGCACTAAGATCAGTCAATCCAACAAAATTCTCATGTACGTTGCCTTCCTGAACAAAACGCAAAACTATAGAGAGCTGTAGCTTTGACGACTTTACATCTGATGCTACGTCAAGTATGATTGCCACAAAGGAAGCAGAGCTGATCTACTTCTTTCGTTAGTTCATGATGATATGTGATATAGCGTAACTACCGGTAATGTCATTTTGCACAATAGATATTACTTGAAATACAGCTGAAGCATTCAAATGTTCATTCACAAGTGGATCATGCTTTCTGAGAGAATTTTAAAATAATATGGAGTTGCTCCTGTTGCCTGCGAAACTGGATTCACCTTGCAGTGAAAGTTCTTGCTTTGTTAGGTACAACACTAAGAGTCCATCAATTAATTGTTCTTCAAAGTTTTTATATTTTTCTGTACTAGCTCATTGCGTCTGTTCACTTCAGGCTCACGTTAACTGTGAATTACAGAATCAGTTCTCTGTCGACCAAACACCCTGTAACCTAAAAAATTGTAAAGATGAACCTGAGATCTTCCATGCTTTTGTGTTTCTGAAGTAAAATGGCTGAGATCAGAATAAACCTGCCTATTCCACACATTGCTTTCCCTAGTAGACAGTAGACAGAGCCAGAAAAACAATTTAGACGTATTTCATAGCCTGCTCGCCAGACTGCATTTTCAGAGTGTGGTTTTAGGATATGTCCCACACAATCTTCGCTTTTGTCTCTACGGCTACGCACCATATATTGATAGGCTGGTTTTGGCTTGTCACTGTTCATAACTTGCAATTACTCTTTGTAACGTCTGAAGAAAAATGATCTTTCTAATACATCTTTGATGGTGTTTACCATGAAGTAACATGTAAAACTAACTTACAGTAAATCAATTCGATTCTGAGCGAGTAGCCTGAACTGCAAATGCACCGAACGATAAGATAAAATGAGCAAAAACGTCAAATGAGTACTAAATGCTGCGTAAATAAAAGCACAAACGCAAATTTACGTGACATAAGAGACAAACTCTGCAGCGACAGAAGAGATACGGGATTATCTATGTCAAACCATTAGGCTCAGTTCGGCTGAAAGCTGACATACCAATCAATAGCAAAGCGTCGTCGAAAACGAGCACAACTTATTTTCCTCTCCAGGTCACCCGTACTTCTTCAACCAGCAAATAGCCGGTTTGGATCCTTATGGTCTGGCAGGGAACCTGATCACTGACGCCATAAACACGAACGGGTAGAAATATTGATTTTTGTCGTTTTTTTCTAAGAAATTTGATTAATAATAAAAGATGTTTTGTCTTCAAACATACTTACTTCAGGCAGCAGAACTACGTCATACATACGCAAAAGTAAAAACGTTTATACCAAAACACATAAAAGTAGGCAAAAATTATGTTGTGTACCTTTCAGTAAATAAACTGTAATGAAACTACTTTTCTGTAAAGAAACTCGCTTGCACCAAGACAAGTGCAAGCTCAAAACCGACGGCGAGGTGGTAAAAACCAACAAATTCAAGGAAAATTGTGACAGCAATGACAATCGCAATTTATGAATGTATGTGATGTCACCGGCAGGCCGGCTTGAAATTACGAAGAACATTTTAGATGACTTTAATGAGAAGGGCAATTATTTTAAGTTATGCAATATTTTGCAAAACAATAACGTAAATGTTAGCATCAGTCTCAACGAACAAATAATGTGGAACCAATGCTGTGGCAAAGATGCATTCTTTTTAAAAACTGTTGCAAAAAAGTAGTCAAAATATTTCAAAACAGTGTTCAATTCATGTTTAACAGGAAATTGCGATTTTGTTTTTTTTCAATTTTATTTGTTTTGTTATTCAAATTTTTGATCATGGCTTTTATAGCTTAAGCTGTTAAGCTGTAACATTGCTTCTAAATAACTTGCGTTGACGAAGACGTCTTGGATATTTTAGTGTTGCCTTTTAATGACGATTTGGAGAAAATTTATGTTGTAAGGCAGATTTCTTTAAGGTGTTTTAGGGACCCGATTCGGGTCCCTAGAATTGAAAATCGGTTCCCTAGAATCAGAGAAAATTATCATCTGATCCACAGAATCAGACAAAATAGGGTCCCTAGAATCAGAGATATCGGGTCCCTACAAGTCCATACCGGGTACCTAACATTTTCCTTAAAAAAAGCATGTTGTCAGGTAAATTGAGCTTTTATGGTTTGTTTCATTTGTAATGTTTCACCAAAAACAGTTTGCTCTGGGATCCAAAAACAAATACGCTCTGTGGTGTAATTACAAGTTGGCAGAGCCAGCGTCCAAATAACTATTAGTATGCAATCTTAGTTTCAAGCAGACTGGCAGTAAATTTCCGTTGTGCTCTGCTTTCTTGTTATGCCTGTTGAATGCAATAGACGCATGAGTGCTAAACTTCTCACCAAACTCAAAAAAGCATGTTTCCTTTCCTCATTTTGTTTGCAGACACACGTACGAAATTGCTCCAGTACTTACTTTGATAGAAATGGAAGTGATTGAGCACATGGCAAAGCTGGTGGGTTACGCAAACGCAGAGGGAACATTCAATCCAGGTAGGAAAGTGTTCACTCAAAACGATTGTGGATGTCCGACAGTCAGGTGATCACTACCTAACGTCACGCGACCACTTGCGCGTGCTCAGCGGTCACATGAAAGGTTTTGCGAGCATTAACGAGTACAGAAAAACAAATAAAACGTTACTTTTTTTTAAACATATCGTTAATTAAGAAGATTTTCGCTGATAAGCGATAGGTACATTTGAATATTCCAGGCATGGTTGGTAAAAAAAACACTCAATGTGCGTAAACACGCTGTCAGGATGACTATAAATCTTCAAAATTGCTACAGTGTTGCATTTCGAACTTGAAGGTGTTTTAGCTCTTGACAATGCCAAAATAGACATCTTTTGAAAAATCCGAATTTCTGACTGCCAGGTTTGGGAATGTTAATTAAACCAAGGGCCGTGCCCTACGCTGCTTCTTTTGTGATGTTTGATTTTGCTCTGTCCTGAGTAGAGGGAAACTGTAGGTTCTAGGACTGATTGGGCTATTTCTTTGTTTGTTTATTATGTTCACCGCTGGAAAAATGCCCATTTTATCAGTCAAGCGTATCATTAAAATGCCCCTAACGTCACACGCACTCTTTCAGGCCTTTGGCCCGTTCAGCCGAAACCCTTTGCCCGTTTCCCTCATGTCCCCAGTTTGCCCCCCTAGTGTGTTCCCGTCCTCCTAAGGCCCCTCATGCTCGAAAGCCATAAGCTAGAGTTTGTATTTTGCCTGGTTGAATTATTCTCCACTTCCTCTCAACAACTTCGAGTGAAACGTACATTTTTGTGACATGAACAGACAAGATCTGCTTATTGTGATTTTGGGTGACGGAGACTGACCTTCGCCTGAACGTCTGCTTCTTTCCGGGGCTTTCCCAAGGAGCGCAGCGACAATACAATCAGTGTCCGTGGATTGAATACCTTACCTCTCGATTGAGAGGCGGACACTTTACCACTGATCTATCACCACTCAAAACTCTTTCGGAGCCTTTGTTTCCCTATTTCGTTTTCGCTAGCCCGCGAACACCGGCGACAAAGCACAAAACACTGAAACCAACACAAGTTTCAACAAGCAAACGAATGTTGTTGAATTTTTACGCTCACCAGCAAACGCATGTCATTGGCACGTATTTATGGGGCGCCGTTCGTAAAAATATTATATCTGACAGATTTAGCACAAAAACTGCTATCTCTGCGTGCATTTAGCTATCTCTGCGCGAGATAGCTATCTCTATGCGCGCAGAGATAGCTAAATGCGCGCAGAGATACCAATCTCTGCGCAGAGATAGCTAAATATGAGCAGAGATAGCAGTTTTTATGCTAAATCTGTCAGATATAATATATTTACGAATGGCGCCCCGTACGTATTAGCTCTCACGGTTGGCTGACTTGCCTCACCAGGCGGAACATACTCGAATATGCTCGCCATGAACTTGGCTCGTATCAAACGATTTCCTGAGAGCAAAACGACGGGACTGAGCGGTTTACCGAAGCTGGTTAACTTCTGTTCTGAGCAAGCTCATTACTCAGCTAAAAAAAACTCAATGCTGCTTGGTTTCGGTGAAGAGAACAGCGTGGCAGTTAAGTGTGACCAGCGTGGGAAAATGATACCGGAAGAACTAGAAAAGTGTGTTTTGGACGCAAAAAGCAAGGTAACATGCACATGCTCTTCTTTTTTATATTTCATGAAGGCAAGAGCGTTTCAGCAAATTCCAAAAACGAACAATTTTTATTGTTCCTGAGTTAGTAATACTGTATAACTAAATTTATGTCGCCTTATATTTTCGGAAATCTTGCCTTAGCTGAAGTTTCTCTCATCAAAAAAAATAGCAGAAAAACTATTCATTGAAATTGTTCATTAATGATTCGGTGAAAAAAGTTTAATAAACTGTTCCTTGAAAAGAAAAACGTGTGCATTAAAAAAAAAACAGTTGGCGAATTGCTCATTGAGAAGATATTGACAAAATATTGATTGCAAAAAGTTTTTCAGTGAAAAAATATTGATAAAGTATTCAGTGAAAATAGACAACCTGCCTGTTGTTTGTCTGTACAAGAATAATTTCAAAAAATTTTGTTTGTGTACCCCAGGTGTCGTTTCTTCCTGTAATAATAACTTTGTCTGTTTGTCCACATACAAGGGATCAACTTGTAATTTCAAACTGCGCAAACACAACCTCCTCATTTTGTATTTTCTAGGGCGCGGTTCCGTTCTTCGTGACAGCAACAGCTGGAACAACTGTACTTGGCTCGTTTGATCCGTTTAACGATGTAGCAGATATCTGTGAGAAGCACGGAATGTGGCTGCACATTGATGTGAGTATCCTTGTAGGTTCGAAAATAGTTTCCTGCCTGTTACGTCACATTCACACAAACTTTGAAAATAGAGCAGCTCTTCTATTTAGCTCTGGTGCACGCTAGAAGATGAAGTCTTGTTTTCAACAGCGTGCTATTAGTAAGTTGGGCCGACATCTATCACTGAATCCTCAAACGATTTTCTATTTCAATTTCCTTTAAGTTTGTACTGACGCAGATCCTTCACCACCAGTGAAACGTGGTTGTGACACACTGTTTCGTTGACTATTAGAAAATCCAGAAGTCTTCGGTCAACTTTTTTAAAGGGGACATCTTTAAAACAGTGACAGGAAATCTCAAAAAATTACACGCATTTTTCTTGCACTTCTCTAAACCACTCCCCGTTATTTTATGTTGTCCCTCGATCATCCACGAGTTGGCCAGGCGCCGGGTTTCAAACTACACTCAAAGCAGGTCCACTTCATCTCACCTGAGATATATGTACTGTCTGGCTGACGCTGTTGACATTTGAATTTAGAGCAGTGGATCAAATCTTTTCACATTCTTGTGCGGCCCAGAGTTTTTTCAATCATGCAAACAAGATTGTGTGACTTCTAAATAAGGCGGAGGGTTGGGCGGAGAAATGTAAGAAAGTAGAGTTTTTCTTTTTTTCTTCAGGGAGCTTGGGGAGGTAGTGCCTTGTTGTCGAGAAAGCACCGGCATCTCTGCAGTGGCGTGGAAAGGTTGGTTGTGGCTGCTGTTTGTTTTTTTATAATTATAGTGAAAGTGTGGAAAAGTTCACTTACTGGAAGCAACCTTTGGCAAAGCAACCCTGTTTCCGCCGACGCATAACGGCCGTTAAACAATGTAAATTATGCTGTAGTTTCTACTGCTTGATCGGCTTTCAAATCAACTTTTGGTGCGATTGAAAATGAGCTGATTTATCGTTTGTTTCTTTAGTTTTAGCCTATTGCGTTTAAACATTCAGTCGTTACTTCTGGCTACTGCCTTTGTAAACGCCCCGGAAGGTGGCGCCGACCTACAGCGCAGGAGTGAAAACGAAACGCAAGATAAAGGATCGCGCGCATTTGCTCAACGTCAGGCCCGAGCGACGCGTAACGCGAAATACAGGCCGCTGTGATTCACAGAGGAGTCGGTACTAAGCAGAACGCCAGCAACATCACCTGAAACCCTGCGCAGACACGCCGGGCGCATTTGAGACGCTGCAGTGAAGCAAAAGCACGTTTGTTGGCGCGGAAGCATTTTCGTTTTTTTGTGAAAAGTTTTATCGTGAAAAAAGTTTTATTGTGAAAAAAGCGCCATAACGGAAAACAGTAGGGCTCGCTCCGCAGAATGTCTGAGAAAATTTGTTAAATTTCGTTATTCCACGTATACACTGCGTCGACAAATTCGTTTGAGACGGATGCAAAAAAGAACCGACACTTTTTACTGCAGCATGCTGTGATAGGACTGTCGTGGAAATTCAACAAAAATGATAGCGTGTTCAGGTTTTCACTTGAAAAGTGCATGCGCCACACTCACAATCAGTGGCAAAACATTCCGACTCTCAATTATTCCAAATATCTACTTTGGACCTTAGCAATGCAATCCCTTACTGGTTAATGGAAGCACAGCGATTATATACTGTAGATTCAGTGGTTTGATTTGAATCATTCGCCCACGTGTTAGGTTTTTATTTGCTAAAAGACGATTTTTGTATCATAGGCAGTGATAGACTGAGGTCGGTGATATGTTTGTGTAATGATGATCAACATCAGTTTGAAGCTTCGACGGAGTGTTTCATATTTGTTTTTGTTTTTTTCACCACACATACTGTACAACTCTAAATCGTATCGAATTTTTGTGCTTGTTAGCCATTAATGTCATATATTTCAGAGCAGAGGGTGGCTGTTTCATGCAAATCGACATGCTCTTAGAGCAATCGAAGCCTCTTTTCTCCCTGAGCATTGTAAAAAATGTACCGAATGTAAAATGTACGCAAGACAGCTGGTCCTCGTGCATCATTCAAGGAGCGAAGGATTGCGTTCATAGATAAAGAAATATTCCAACCTTTCCCGAGTGACAAGCTCAACATAGTTTTTCTCCATAATTCCGGTTCAGTCGCGGTGCCAACTTTCCTTTCATGGAAAATAACACTTGGCAAGCTCGTGCGGAAAAATCAGGTCGCTGTAACGAAACCAGACCAGAGTTGTAAATGGGCATCACTTTGAAGCCTGAACCTGGCCCGAGGCTGACAGTTATTTTTGAAGTGAGATTTATGCCCGAAAGCCAAATTTACCGAGTGGTTCAAGGTATGCCCAACTGAAGGGTATTGTTGGCGTAGTAAAGTGAACATGACTAAACAATTCACAATTAACGCGATGGCTTCAAGAGTAACTGGAGACAAAATTGTCCGTACTTGCGAAAAAAATTGTTTGCAGGCCCGAAATTGGGTCCAAACTTTTAAGCCCGAACCCAGCCGTACCTGAAAAGCCGACTTACAACTCTGAACAAAACCTTTCAGCTCGCAAGGTTATCTTGCGTTGTAAGAGAAATGTCTACTTTGGTTGTGGCTAAACTAGTTTACTATGATAATCGTTAAAAATTGTTAGTTATTTATATGCTGTTACTAAATGCTAATAGCTGCTTTTTATCTGAAAGGTACTTGCTCTCTTTCTACCTAGTCAACGGAGGAAAAGGTGACAACCAAAAACAGCTGATTTTTTCATTAAGTTGTTTCTCTCTTTTTTTGCATCGTAGATCAGACTCTTTCGCTTGGAACCCCCACAAGCTGATGAGCGCTCCGATGCAATGCTCTTTGTTGTTCATCAAAGAAAAGGTCAGTGCTTTTTGCGAACCTTTGTGCTATAGAAGTATTTTTACGAAGTTAAAATGAACTGGTGATGGAAATGAATTCAGTGATAGGAAAGAAGTCTTTTTTGCCGACCAAAATTTAACCTTCAGTCAAGTGTTTCTCACCGACTGTTCTGTGAGAGCCGCATGTGGCTCCCAAGCGCCTTGGTGCAGCCCTCAGCAGTCTTTCAATAAAGCCTCTAATATTTTGTGTAACAGACTTCGTTCTGCTATAAAACAAAAGGTATCAGTGGACTTGTCTTCCAACTTTTTTTAGTACGGCGCTCTAGCAAAGTCGTGAGCCTGGAGTTGGCTCCGTTCCGCGAAAAGGTTAAGAACCACTGCTTTAGTCGGATAGCACGAAAATATACAAACGCTGCTTTACAGCCATGCCGTTGCACGCGAAAGGGCCCATCATCTGAACTTAATAAAAATTACGAAGAACGCTATTTCGCAACAACAAACAGCGAGTTATTACAACGAAAAGCCTTTCCGAAAACCTGATATGTAAACGCAAAGAAAAGTAAAGGAAAAACACAAGCATTACGAAACCACTCAGGAAAAGATTGATTTAAAGAGAATTTCTGACCGGAACCTAATCGTGCGGGTTGGACCATGTGCAACTATACTTCCTCACTATCTGAGGTTACCTGATATATACTACTTAAAAATTTCCAGCTGGCTTAACAACCAAAGCTATTTAGCTTAGCCTTAAGCCGTACGTTGACTAATTTTTGTACTAATATAGCACCGTAATTGGCATTTTTTATCCAGATGGAGTTGATTACTAGTTTAATTGGCCTACTTTAGTTGGTGAAGCTAGCGTGACCTAGATTTTTTAAAGTGGCGTACTGGTCAAATTCTTTTTGCCTGATTAAATCGCGCAAGAATTGTTGTTGCGCCAGCCATTAGAGCAATGCTCTGCACTTTTGGCCAACTTGCTTTATTTAAGTTTTATGTCTGCATGATTTTTGGCGCACACAGTGTTTTGTGTTGTGCTGTAACATACGCGCTTTCTAACCGTCGTGCGGTACCTGATAGTGTACTTTTACATATGCTCACGTAAAAAGAATAGGGATAGTGCCGATGGATCCTTGGGCAGCTACAAACAAACAAACAGTGGCGACGATGGACGTTTAGCAGCTACAAATTGCTATCGCAGATGTAGAATTTTTTGAACGAAAATTTAAAAATTGCATTTTTGTTTGAAGATGGCAGAGCTGCGAAAGCTTTCTAAGAATGTTTTGCTCGGGATAGTTTCTTGCGAAAATTCATAGAGATTTTCTATTCATGAACTGACGTCACAGAACTTTTAAAGATACAGTTTTAAAAAACATTTTTTTGTGTTTCTTTAATCAGTTAAAATATCACGTTAACAACGGTAATGTGAGAAAATTGTTGGAATTAATTAATATTTTCCTTTACGATAGAAACGCCGGAAAGAATGCCGGCTATATTTGGTTGCACACATTTGTCTCAGATACAGTGACCGAGTTATATTGAACGACGCTGAAGTTTTGTTTTTCTTCTTTCACAAAGGGTCATCAAAGGGCAATTCAAACTCTTCTTTTACCTGATGTGTTTTAATGGCTGGTTTACTGGTATTCTGTCACGCATGCTGAATAAACCTTTCTTTTGTCATAAATATAATCAATGAAGCGTGAAGCCTTGTTTTCTTTGAAACTGACCCGAATGCACAACTGAACGTTGTTTTTGAGAACACAGCGAGTTGGTGCGGTTGTCAACCTAACAGCAAACGGGAATGTTGTGAGATGAGGAGGCGAAATAGTTGGTTAGTCATACTCCATATTTAAATTCGCAACGGTTCCTTCGCTTGTACCCTCGGTTTGCACGACTTGAACCTTGCCGAACACCTTAAAAATGTTTTCGCGTATGTTCGTACTGCCCAGTGCTAGCAGCACAGCAACCAAGACCTGCCCCAAGAACATCAGCAAGGTCCTTTTTTTCCAGGGGAGTGCACTGCAGACTTTGCGTTTGAGCGTAACTGCTACCTGTTATATGTGCTGGTTGTGTTGGATGGGCATTTATCGAGCTAAGGTGCCAATGCAAGAAAAGAAATTACCGAAACTAAAATATCGCGGTAAATCTGTATCGCGTTGTGTCTATATATCTGCACTGTAAACTGCATAATCGCCCTGCTTGTTAATGTCGCTAAGCATTCACGTAACTCAGCTGCTGCCATGCTTAGGCCATGGCTAATAGCTAATTCGGGAAAAGCAATATTTCATTTTTGCAAAAACCTACAGGTAGATTTTACCACAAACATTTACCAAGCATAGCCGTGACGTTGAAAAGATCATTGTCGTTATTAATAACGCTAACTGAACCAAAATGCGTTTTAGTCACAAAAACACATCGTCTGACTTGCCACCTCCTAGCCGGGCCTACGAGAGTGTGGTACAAGAGGTAGCCCGCATCCTACCAGTGGCGTGTAGCCAGCCTAAAATTTTGGGGTACCAAATCGTTTCACTGTAAGCGAGCAGCAGTATTTTTTTTGGGACAGCGCCTCTCAAAGCACAATATGCTAGAAATTTGAGAGAGGCCATGGCCCGCTTTACCCCCGTGGCTACGCCCATGCATCCTACCCGAGTCGGGTGGGTACTGGGACCCAGGAAGATGAAAGCACGCACGCTAAGTTTGTCTGGAATCAAGCCCAAAATTACTTGTGTAAGCCAGCCGCCAGCATAACATTTAATATATTTCTAAATCTCAGCATAGTAGCTGTTTTATCTAGATTCTGATTACTATACAAACAAGCTATACAAGTTTCGACGAGGCCCCGGAAGCTAGAGGGCGGTATCGGCCTTCGTACCCCGTGGTAAAATTTTTCTCAGAGGCCCTGCCTGCCAGATACTCCTTGAGTGAAGCAAACAAAAAGTGGAGAAAAATAAACAGTCTTGGCATCTCGTCCCATCCCTTGTTATGTTAGCGATCCATCCCTTCTGAATATAATTGACTACCTGAATGTATCTGTCGCACTACGTCTGTTGCAGTTATAACTAATGGGCGTCGCAAGGAATTGCAGACCAGCCGTATATTTCATAGTGTTTACTCCAGTCCAAACGATGTGTTGGTCATATGCAACATCCTAAAAGGCTCAATGATATTTTTGTGAAACTCATTCAACTTGGTTCATGGCTTCGCAGAACCATTCCGTTCAAAACGGGACCATTCAACACTTCAGCAACTTCGAAATCTCGTTCTTGCCCTTTTAGCTAGTCCACAGTCGAACCATCAACGAACGGGAGCAAAATCCACCGCCTTAATCCGCGATTGATCGTTTCGCAGGGTCTGCTTCTCAAAAGCAACTCGCTGAACGTACCGTACCTTTTCCAAGACGACAAGCCCTACGACACTCATTATGACGTAGGACGACAGCTAATCCAGTGCGGGAGAAGGGTGGGTATCTCGTGTTGGAATCTTCCGTGAACAAAACAATGCTTTGATTTGCCAAACACGCTTTACTTTTGAGGAATAGACGTCGTTTTATTGGAGTTGTCGCAATCCGTTTCTGTTACGTATAGATGCAAACATGTTCGCGCACATGACTTTACCTCCCTGTTCTGATCTTGTTTGTGACGAAAGCAGCTTTTTGTTACTTCAGCCAGCGCAATGTGAGTCCAACGTATATCAAAAATTAAGTGTTGAGAATGTGCAAAACGTGCATTTTCCTGACTTCGTTGAGGGATATGCTTTGAGAGATTTCAACTGAGCTGCGAGCAGCTCGCAGCCAAACCAAGCTCGCAGCAAAAGCAGCCAAACCAAGAGCTGCTCGCAGCTCGCAGCCAACCCAAAATTTTGATGGGGACAAGTATTTTGTCTTTTGGTGAGAAACAGCATTTTGTTGGGACACCGCCTATCAAAGCACAAAACGACAAGGTATGCTAGAAATTTTTGGGTGGCATTGACCCCCTGGCTCCCCTTAGCCACGCCTATGGCTGCTATTGTGCTCCGCTCATGCTAGCGCATTAAAAGTCGCGAAATGGTCAAAGTAATTTTTATATTTTCAGTGCGACGCTTTGAAGTTGTGGCTTATGTGGAAAGCGAAAGGCGAGTCTGGTTTCGAGAAGCAAGTCGACAAGGCTTTACGAAACGCAGCTTACCTCAACGAGGCCGTCAAAAATCATCCAAATTTCCGGCTTGTCACACCTGAGGTATGACGGGGGAAAATTTTGCCAGATCTTTTTCTTCACGCAATGGTCATACTCCTATCTAAATGTTAGAAAACGTTCTGGTAAAATTCTATGATACTGCTTAGATAAAGATTTGTGCGACCCCGCAGAGATTTTCAATTGGCATCCTTACATGACTGTTTTGTTCAGGGATTCCATCCGACTTGCTCGTGAAAGTTGTTGAAAACGAAGGAAACGTTTTCTAAATCGTACGTTTTCTAAACTGATATCACCTTCACGGTAGCATTTTCTCCATTCTGAGAACAAACACATTTTGATCAAGGCAATTTTTCTTGCGATCACAACTTGTAAACTTTTACAATTTACAGCAGAACTTGCCGTTTGCTCATTCACTGTACATTAAGATTAGAACTTTTGAAAAAAAATGTTTGTGGTCGTTTTCAATGTTTTTCTTGAACAAATTCTCAAATAAAATTATTTTCATTTTTAGCCTGAATTTACCAACGTTTCGTTCTGGTATGTTCCACCGAGTCTAAGAGGTCAAGAAGAAAATAGAGAATTTTTTGAGAAGATTGGAAAAATTATCCCAACTATCAAAAAAAGGTATCGATTTGATTTGCTGATTATATTTGCGTTTGGAAAATCAGTGAAGTTCAGCATCGCCCAACCTGCGAAAGAACGTGAATTTACATTGACCAGTTCTACTCCATAGCGTTTCTGTAAGTCGAGCGAAAAAAGATCACTTCAAAAACGATTTGCAATGAAGCTGAATAAGTGCAAAATAAATGGCGTCCGCGATCGACAGCTCAGCAGTACTGTGTCCACTTCTCGATCGAACTTTGGTGTTATCGTTCGAGTGAACACTCTCGCTACAGCGGAGTAGCGTTCACTGGGCGAGGACGTTCACGTCAACAAACCCTGTGGCCAGCAGCAAATTCAGGCTTTGGCTTGCAGCATTTTCCCGAAATAGAATAGCAGCGTGGGTTAACTTTCTACCAGTTTTTTTTCACAATGTTGCTGGATTGTTCGCTTAAAGAAAAATTTAAATGCCTGAGAAATCATTTGAACCAAACGTTTTTACTCGAAAAGCTGCTCAGTTTTGAAAATCGGCGTTTACAGTTTATCTTTTCCAGAAGATCCACTTTAGAACAAAAGGGTATTTGATTATCTCTTCAAGCTGTTTCGCTTACGGCAAAAATCCATTTGTGACTGTCAAACTGTCAAAGAGTTACAGTAGGATAAGGAATCTTCAGTAAAGCATAAGGATTGATAAATGTTACTACTAAATACTGGGATAACGTCGACGTCGGCAACTGCGGAGTTAATATTTATGTCTGCATCAGTGGATTGACAGACACATATCATTCTTTTATATATGTAAAGTGCTAAAAATTAATTGTTGGTCTTGAAATCCCGCTTTTAGCACTGTTTCACGCTAGAAACGGCATTCTATTCGCCGTATTCTTCATTTGAGTACAGAACAAAGTTATTGGCATTTCCTGCGATGAGCAAGAGGAGGCGACGAAAGTTACAGAAATATATTTCATTCAACAGATCCAGAATGTGGTGGATTCAGTAAACATCAACGCTCATTCAAATTTCATGTTTTTCACCTGCTTTTGCCCGTGTTATGCTGTTTTTATTTTGAAAACTATTGTGGCTCTTGCACAAAACAGTTTTGCGAACCTCCCAGTGCTGTGTGTGGTATTTGCGGAGCACTAGTCATGCACTGTTTCCTCAGAGCAAAAAATGTCTGACAGGTGACATATTTAAATGACATTGTCACGCTTGTTCTGTGTGCGACTTGGTGAAAATTTTGGGTGGTTTTATGGCGTATGTTTTTCACCAAAATTACCTCCAGTTCCTGGACGTGTGTTGCTTCGTAAAGCCAAATTGTGAACAACGTTGTATTATCCCCGACCCCCGGTGGTTCACTAGTCGAGTGCAAGACGGGATAACGTTGAACCTACAGTGCCTGTACTGTTTTTAAGGAAAAAAGAATGTATTCTTTACCTTTAACGTCAAACAAACACTTAATTCGTGGCACGTTACTTGGGATTTTTGAGATATTGTCAATGGATAGAGGTTTTGTTTAGCTGGGGAAAGGAATTATCATGAAATACACCTGTTCAGCATAGATAGCAGAAATGGAACCGCCAACCAATTTTCCACTACTAGCTTTGCAGCACCCGCTATTGGAGACAACGACAACAACAACAACAATTTTATTTTTTAGCCTTAGCGCAAGTACACGTGTCAGTACAGATAAGGCCGGGAGGCGGCGAAAAGACACTTCGGTCATCCCGTCTGCCACCACCCAATCACTTGTTGTCAAAGACCCTAAACGAACGCGCGCACTAGGCCTGCGCTAACCAGGATAAGCGTAAGCAAAGACCATAAGATTGTTTTAACCTTACTCAATCATGCTTGTAAATACCAAATGATGAGCAAGACCAAGAAATAATAGATACGATCCACATGCAAGATAAGTTTCAAGTAAACGTTGCTCTGTAACATCACTAGACTATGAATTCATGGATTGCAGGTATCATCTGTTTATATAGTGGCTAATTAAAAGATTGGCGTATTTTTTTTAAAACAGCAGTAAAGGTTTTGATTTGATATCCGGTGGAACTTCTTGCCAGATCTTAGGGCCCCAATAAACTATTGATTTTTTCCCGGCTTCCGTTCTAATTTTCGGTAATGCATAGTTGCCTTTATTGGAGTGTCTGGTGTTATAACTGTGTGTCCAATTTACTCGTTCAAAGTTTTTTGAAATATGGTCCGGCATATGCTCATTGTTTTCTATGCTATGCATGACTTTAGCAATTTCCAATTTGAAAACATCGTTTAGCGTCAACAGGTTTAATTTGTGGAACAACGGCATCGAAGAAGCTTTATTATGACTAAACGTCATAATACGTACCATACGCTTCTGAAGTTTGATT
>JGI24158J21664_10003203_pt1 | contig 20399 bp, 10 predicted proteins | sample Ectturendosymbi3_FD_21664 | JGI IMG/M metagenome (IMG submission 21664) | reverse complement strand
CATTTTGTGCTTTAAGAGGTGTTTTTCTAAACAAAATAGTGTTATACGCCTAAAAGCAAACATTTTGTCGCCCCCCAAATTTTTTGGCCCCCCCAAATTTTTGGGCTGCCTACGCCACTGGACATAGTAGCTATTTCGATCAACTGCAAATATTTCTGACGTGAAACGATTTCCGCGCAGGTTTGCCGTCATCAATTGCAAGCTTTGTTTGGTGGAAGTTCGATCTAAACTTTGATGATAACTTTTCGTGTATAAGAAAGTACAACAAAAAGATTGAGAAAGGTTCAGCATATTATCCCATTGCACTTCAGCATCGAAGGATTGCTAACCGTTGTGCATAAAAGTATGCGCACCGAAAGACAAATACCAAAAATGATTCTTTGACAACTATTCTATTCGCACGCAGCCCATCACACACGTCGAAATAAGACGAAAAATGCGGGTGACGACATCTTTATCGACCACTCTGCTAAGGTTGAGCTGAAGAATTTTTGAAAGCGCTTGCTCTGCTGGCACTTCGAAACAGTAGCACGCTTCAAGTACGTCTTCGCGCATTTGGGGACAGTTGCTATTCCTTCATGATCTGCAGACACTTCGAAATCAAACAATAACAACACAGCCATTGAATTATTGACTGGAAGGAAACCAGTCAGATACTTAATTTCAAATACGCCAATGCTTCTTTAAAACTTTTTTCATGATGGTGTTGATGTTTTTGACCAAATCATTTTAACACGACTCTCACCCTGGTACTATGTTAAGGTAGAAAAAAGATTTTTGAGGTAGACCGCATTTTACCAGATGCGAGAGCTTCCCATCAGCGTGGATTGAATCTCTTATCACTTCCAAAAGCAAAACAAGCTCTGAGCACTTCCCCACACAGTTCGTTAAAGATGAGAGGTTTTGAAAATATAGTTCTGTGGCAGGAGGCTGGTCGTGGATCGACGGTCGTCCTTTAACTTTCACTTACTGGAATACGGGAGAGCCGAATAGCCAAGGTCCGGACCAAGTTGCTGAGGACTGCGTCGAAATGTACGGCGACACTGGCCGCTGGAACGACATCGCTTGTTCCAACCTGAAGGGATACATGTGCACTGCTCCGAAAGGTCGGTTGTTTCAGAAACAGGAATGACCGCCTAGCGGTTCCTAATGAAACAAACAACGAATTTAGAAAATTTTGCAAAATCGTTGCCAATCCACGTAACATATTCTTTGCGAATGCTGACAACGAATAAACTCAATTGCTTGTTCGATAAAACTAAATTTTCTACAGTGTATTTTAAATGTTCCGTGGTGTTTTCAAATTTACTGATAGTTGTAGCTCCTAAGTCCTAGAACCAAAAACCACTGTGCCCGATTCTCCAAGATTGAATAATTTTCATAGGGACTGGTTAGTACAGTCAGGAACACAAGCGCACTTGCTTTATTCGTTCAAACTGACACCATGTTCTTGGCCTTTACTCATTGCTCTTTGAGCTGGAGTTGTTTTTGCGATTGCGGTACACTGGTTTTGAAATTCATGTTTGTTTTAGTGAAGCTTGTTAAAAATAATAGATAATCTCTACTAAGAACTTTGTATTTAGCTATTACTTCAACATTCCTTTAGGTAAGTTCTCCAGATTCTTGTATAGTTTGCTCATTGTTGCCATTCAGACCACATCATTTTTTTTTAGTTATCGGAACGGATTCTGACGGCAACGTCATCCACTACACTACTCCAGCGCCACCAGAAGGTAAGATGACTTTTTGAAGCTATCTAAAGCTACTAAGGTATTTTTTCGCAATAAATTCGGAAGTATGGTAGACTTTACAGTGTGAAAATGCAGGATGGCAATTTACAGCTTTTGCTCCTCTCGGAATGACAAATGTTCACTTCACCTCATGGCAATGTTGGACAAACATCACAAGATAATTTTATACTTCAGCTATTCAGCAGTCAGGTTAGCATTACCACTCTTAGCTCGAAAGCCAAGTTTTGTTGTTAAAGGGCGATTCCAGAAATGAGCGGAGCAACATTTTTCAGACTCCGCTCCTGTCTCTGGCTTAGTGACTCCTGCTCCGACTCCGATAAAATTTTTAGCATCAACTCCGACTCCTATTGGAACGCCGGAANCTTCCCAGTAACTCATAACAAAAAGATTTACCTCATGAAGCAAAAGCTATGCTGTGACTATTTTGCCTTTAGTCGAACACGTTTGTTTTGAAGCAGTCACGTGACAAATACAATACAGAAAAAGACAACATGTTAGGGTTTAGGATCATGGTTTTGCCTACACTTCACGCAATGTGGACAAGCAACGGCTAACAGCTTACCAGCGCTTAAATTATGACACCACTTGTCCATGCATGTTAAACTGAGCCTTTACAGACGTTACGGTAAACTGAGTAGGTCGTCATGCGTTTCAAACTTGTTATGCGTTTCGAGCTTGTAATGCAGGGGTGGGGGGTGGGGAACCTGCGGCCCGCGTGCCAAATGCGGCCCTCATGAACATTTGATATGGTCCGCATCAGAATTTTCGTTACCCAAGTTAGAGTAAAAAATCGCGTCAAAACGAAGCTCCATGATAAGTAGGTACTTAGATAGTAGCCTGAGTCAAGAGAAGTCACTCTTCTTCATAGTCAGAGAATGTTAAGATAAAATTAATTGATTTTACTGCCCGCCAGCGCTGATGTAGAATTCACGCGGCCCGTGATAGTAAATAGGTTCCCCACCCCTGTTGTAATGTAACCACTTCAAACAATAGTGTGCACAGCTACTGGCAATAGAGTTGCAGGAAAGTTTTTGCTTCATGAGGCTAAACAGACACTGCTTATATTATTAACGGGATCCACATATATCTTTAATGCTATGGGATCCACATAAAGTTATCAAATGCTACTGTACTGGTTTATGTTTTAGTAATTTCCCGAATATCTCACAATTACTGTAATTGATAATTAACTTCCAATCTTTACAAAATTGATCTTAAATCTCCTTGGTCAGCAGCTCGTCACTTGTTTTATATATATTGATTCCTACTTTAACCGTGTGCTCAGACAAGTAGTAGTATAGTTTATTGGCGATAAGGGAGGTGATATATTTACATTTCTAAAATAAACAGTCTACCAGGACACTGAAAAATTAAGAACGGTTATCATGTCAGGTGTCCCCAGGAAAGCTAACATTAAAATACATTTCAGTTAATGTAAAGGCCATGTGAAAAAAGATAACAAGCGACGCAGTCGAAGAAGTGTGTTTGCAGCATGATCAAAGGGACTGCTGGGTCGCTGCCGGTTACACTCGTTAGGGTGCACAAAACTCTGAACTATGGCTGCGCTAAGCCATTAACATAAGCGTAAAAGCAAACCCTACCAAAAACGTTAACAAGAATAACATTACACAAAACTTACAGTACAATCCCTTTCAATTAAACGAAAGTAATAAAGCTGCAGAACAATATAGTCTAAGGTTATCTTTGAGGTGCAACTATCAGGGCAAACTGCCAAGTTTCTTCAGGATAGCTCCAAGATTGGAGCAGAGGTTGGTTAGGCAGACAAATATTTTACTGTACATTACTACTAATATTTCAAATCTTATCACTGGCCTATAGATCATTTTGGCACACTGTTACATCCTTACAATTTGTTTTGCTGATCATTGTTTTTGTCATTTGTCTTGTGCTTTTGCACACATCATTAGCCCAGCATTGTCATGGTTGCTGCATAGATTCCAAAATTACCGAACTGCATATATACTATTTTCCATAGGCACTAACTTCTAAAGCCATCATTATTTTTCCATAGGCACTATTTTCCATAGGCACTAACTTCTAAAGCCATAGTTAGTGGTGAAATGCTCGGTACTCCCACCCAGTGTCACACTGCAGTGATATATGGCGACGTTGGTCAGAAAGCACGTTTCCATCACTTCCATTCTGTTGACAACAACAAGCATCACTACCGAAATTTCAATAGCTTCTTGAAACGTTTTGGTGGACTTCTGGACAGGATCCAACGTCAACTCCGGCTCGAACCTAAAACGTTGACTCCGGCTCCTGCTCCGGCAGGAGTCCGCTCCAGCACTCTTGCTCCATAATCACCTATGGGCGGTACATCCCACTGAGGAGCCACCTTGTAAATCCAATTCGACTCCAGTGGTGAGACATTCTTTTTGAGAGGGAAAAAATCTTAAATCCGTTTCAATAGTGTTTGCCCAGATTCTTTATTAGTGTTCCACAAATGGTCAAAGCAATAAAGTCATGCTAACTTTCGTGTCCGAATTAATGCACTTTTACATTCTCACCAACCGTTGTTCGATTTTTTAGTTTTCTCTTCTTTTTCTGCCCGACAAGTGACGAACCTTCTGCCTTAGCGAGTTTGACCACAACTTTTTACATGAAACGACCAAAAATAAAATGTAGGGCACCAACTGCAAATGGTTGGCCATGCACCATCGCCATTTCCCACCACCCGGCGGGGTCTTCCATCACTAATCAAAATAAGCTGAAAGCCGTTTGTATCGGCTAGCGTTTGGGTGTTTTTATTGTTCATTTTATTTTCCTATGATTGAATCAGTGTAAGCTAGTTATTTTTAACAGTAAGGTGAAAAATAAATCTGTCTCATTTCTACACAAGCATTTTAAAATTTTTGTGATAGATAAATTGTTTTCTGAACTTTGTCAATGTAACCATAAATTCGAATTGTCAGATTTCTTCATGCTGACCTTGAGCTAGTCTTGAGCTTAAACTTGTCGCACAGCATCAAATTCATAAGTTGACGAGCAGGCATTTCTCGCCATATTTTTTGTAAGGTCGAAGAGGAAAATCGCTTTCTATCAAAAACTTTTTTTCGAACTTCGGTGAACTTAACGCTGGTGTACATACACTTAATAACTTATTTGTCTGCCACTTCGCCGCTTTGATTAAAACTAATTTTTATAATATGTTCGTCCCCGTCCCGTTTTGTAGCGCGTGTAACGTTGTCTGGTCATGGTAGTTACTTCTAAAATTGAATGAACATGGTTTTCTTTCTTCGTTTCGGCAATTTGAGATGCTCTTGTTGCATCACAGAGAAACCGATCAGCAACAACACTGGCATGATTATTGGAATCGTGGTTGGAGTTTTAGTCGTGGTCATTCTCGGAGGTTCGCTTGCCGTCTATTGCCACAAGAACAAGGACGCTGCGTCCCGGATGGGTATGTATCGTTTCAGAAAACGATTACAAGATGGACCACACCTGTGCTACCCCCTGATGGCGGTTTCTTTAGCTTGAAACATTTCTGAACCGGTTCCAAAATGGTTGGTTACCGGTAACCCAGCGCTTTGCTTTCAAAAACCTAAACTGGTACGAAACCGCAACCGCTTCGATAAGGAAACAAAATAACCGATATTTGCTACCGGTTCAACAATCTGGGATTTGGAAAATTGTCGCAGCTTGCAGGTGACATTGGCAAACCAACCACCGGAATAATGGTAAACGTCACTAACCTTTGCATTCTTAATTTCCAGAAAACCGATGCTTTTTTGAAAAAACGCCTATGAAGCTACCCACACGCATGACTGCATCCAATATAGTATGCAACGAGCCATTTCTGTAAACTCCATCTTATAGAAACATCTTGCCTCGAAGTCACCACCTTACATTCTGCGCTTTGGCGATGGTTCATAACCTGAATCAGTCGTTAATGCACCAACTTTTGTTTTTTGAACTGCAGCTGATGGCGCTGCGAGTATTCCAGCTGGCATCGTCAACAAACTTTATTCAGTCACTGGAAATGAAAAGTCTGAAGCATCGAAATCTGACGAGGTAACTCCGTTCTCNGATTTGCCACGCCTTCNGTTGTACAAACGTANTGTTCCGTTATGAAAATAAGATTTTGCTTTTCTGCTGTTTTAATTAAATTTTGTGGCGCGATGAGAATGGAGGTTGAGTCTTTGAAGAATGTCATGTGGTACCTGAAGCAGTTCTGATAAACCTTCAGATTGTAGAAGAAAACTGAAATCACAGTAAAAGGCTTGACAGCAACGGCAAGTGTCTAAACAAGAGTTAGCGCAGGGGTGTCAATCACGCGGCCCGCAGACTATGTTTGGCCCGCGAGGGCGTTTTGTGCGGCCTGAAATGCTTTTTGGGAATTTTCAAATAATTAACAATTAAGTTATTTAGTTTATTCACGGATGGCTAAAAGTGTTCGGTCAGGGGGTGAACAAGTTCCTTTCAAGCGAACGTAGAGACAGCTAGAAATGATTTGCCTATAATCTAAGGATACCTTTCGCAAAACCTTGGATGTATAAGATGTTTGTAGTAAGGTTCAGGTACCGCCATTGCCACTTCGGCGTCAAAATGCGGTCCTCAGGTTACTTTATAAGTCCTCATTTGACCTTCGGAGCAATTTGAGTTTGAGACCCTGGCTTAGGGTTCGGGAAAGTGTTGGCTCGTAACAGGTTTGTGGAGAAGTTCGAGTGTTTTGTGTTGGACTCAGTTTGAAAACATTGGTGACCCGGTGTAGGATAAACTTTAGTTGCAACAGCAACATCTTCGTTACTGCATACATAGTGCACAAAAACCTTGAATTCGTTTAACAGTTTTGGCGCAGTTTAAATAATCATGCATTATTTTTAATCCAGGCACCTGCAGTAAACTTCGAAAAGAGCAACGGTGCTACAATCGACCACAGCAACGCTTAAAACTCACTCTACTCGCTGCACTTCTACGTTTTTTTTTTCCAACGGAACGTGTCGTTTCTTTTACGCGTTGTCGTGCGCGCCTTTTTTCGACAATTTGAAGCGAATTTTAATTCCTTTTTTACCTAAATCTGCGAATGCTCTCCAGCTAGAGCGTTTGCAAATTTTCGTCGTTCTTGAGGGTAGAAAAAAGTATTGATTAAAAAAAATTTTTGAGTATTTTGGCTTTGAGGCAAAGCGGTAAATGTTTTTAACATCGCGAAGCAACCGCTTCTTGCGGCAGGTTTTTGCGTTCAGCTTATTTCGGTGTTTGGCTGATGATAAGTTTGCAAATTCCACTGAGCTAGGTATTTTAGTTACTTTATGAAAAATGTTCCACTGCAATTCACAAATAGAAGATGTTTGAAACAACTTTTGTTTTTTCTTATTTGTCTAAATATGTGAAAACAATTGATTGCGCGTTGCAGGTCAAGCTTGCAAAACGAAAAGCTCAACAATGTTTGTAAGATGTTATGAAGCACAAACGTGTATCCGACACATAGAAAAGTTTGCGAAGCATCCTCAACTCACTTGATATAAATGCCTATGAAATTTTGCAGCCATTCTGTGCGTTTAGCAAACAACAGGACATATATGACAATGAAAAGTACAGTATTCGGAAAAGATGCGATTGGTCCGTTTTCCATCACAGAATAGCTTAAATATTTTGATCGAGTACGGCACCGTAGGCAGTACGGCACCGTAGGCAGTACGGCACCGTAGGCAGTACGGCACCGTAGGCAGTACGGCACCGTAGGCAGTCTCGCAACTTATCGAATTTAGTTAAAATCGGAGAGGTTCCCCNAATCAGAAGCGGCCCTNACGCTTGCCGTTCGACTCATTCTTTCGACCTAACTGTCTTTTTGGTTGCCAACCGGATCCATGCTTTTATTACATTTCCTTACAACACAATCGTGCTTTTCTAAAGATTGTTTCGCAGAAATCTCTCAGGGTCGCCAGCTGCCGTAACACAAGACAGTTTTGGGCAAATTCCAACCACCTGCGCCTGCCCTAATTGCTTCTGCCTATTTGCATGACGACTGTACGAACACAGACAAAAGTCGAAGTTTTCCACCAATGGCAATACATTTTAAAGGTGATAGGGTCGTGGTTTGTGAGATCTTGAGTCCTCACTTGTCATTCTTGTTTTTCGGGTTCCTTGGAGACATTGAACCTACTCAAATATTTTTATTGCGTGCAAATCGAAAGTTCATGCGCGGTGCTTGGCACTGATTGGTTGACCGTGAAAGCTCAGAAACACATAACTTTTAAGGAGAGTTCACATGTTACGTAAGCCCAAGAGGCGGGCGGAAGGGTTTTCAAATGCTTACGGCTGCTTATTTGGTAGGGGTTGCTGAGATGATTGGATAATCAAAATTTCCTAATACTCTGTCCGGGTTGGTTTTGTTTGTGACCGAGTAACACCACAGCAGAGCTTTTAACCCAGATGGCATATACGCTGCTGCTTGAAATAAAGCCGCTTATGCTGTGTTGTGTTGTTTATATGCGGTCAGCGAATGCGTGCGTAATTACAGGGAGATTGCTTTGTGCTTACGGTTGCTTGCAGATGATGGAGGAGAGGTAAAAAGGTGAAAAAATTGCTTAGGTAATATGTTAACGTTTCCGTATTCGGTACTCGCTGTGAAGCGAATGCCGTGCACTGACTTCACGACCTAACCGCACTATCAAATTGCCAACCATTCCGATTGCGATACGCTTAAAAACAAAAACTGAAAAAAGCACGCATTGAAGACGACGTTTCGCCAATCATTCATTAAATAGATTCAAATACAAGAAACCAACGAAATCACAGAAAAAAATTGAAAATATAATGCGAAACCTCTTTTTCAAGTTATCAGGTGATGAGTATCAGGACAACTGCCACCAAGGACAACTCCCACCTAGGGACTCGCCACCTAGGACAGTGCGTTTTACACATTACATACGAGCTATCAAATTCAGTTTTTTACACTAACATGTTGCGGCACGATGAGGAGTTCTCGCGGCACGGCCATTGGGAACTACGTGTGTTAAGGTATTATTCCTGCAGCATACTGCAGAAAAAGTGAGTTGCAACACTGCTGTTACTGGCATGTAACTCACAAATCAAAAGCTAGAGTAAAACCATGCACAGAACTCAAAATGCACGGAAGTAAACGAGTTTGATGAATGCTTCGAATAAATACGATGCAATAATGTGCATGAGAGAATTGTGCTGTGAAAAAATTGAAAAGGCTTATAAAACTAAGTCAGTTTCCGCTGACATGTGAATGTTATGGAGATGTAATGATATTGATACGACATTCTCTACTCAAAGGTATAAAAGTTGAAACAAAAGTTAAAGTGGACAAAGGACGAAGAAACGTTCGTTATGCACATCTGTGATTTCAAAATTTTGACATAAAAGCGGCACCTTGTGAAGTTCAAATAGTTTTAATTGCAGAAGCGTAGACAGTTCAATATGTGCTAGATGCTTGGTAGTTGTCCAAGGTGGCAGTTGTTCTGGGTAACGATTGTCCTAGAGGTGGAAGTTGCCTCTAGGTGGCAGATGTCCGTGTGGCAGTTGTCCAGCGGTAGTTGTTCAGGTGGCTGTAGTCCAAACGCGTATCTAACGCGGGGCCGTCACGAATAAAAGAAATACCAAACTTTGGTGTACGTCTTTTCATGCGGTTAGGTCTTAGGAGCAGCAGAGAAAGTGCTACTTTATCAGTATTCCTATGAAATAAATTGAATTGTAGTGACAAAAACAATTTGTCAATTAACGTAAATCTTTCTTGTCGCCGGTATGTTACATTGGGAAAGGTAAAACAAGTGCCACATAAGCGATAAATTATTACAAGCTACACATTTTAGCTACTAACATTCACTGTCCAAGTGTGTTCATTCATAAAGAACACCTCTGTTTGTAACGCTTGTTATCAAATCATGCAACTGTTTGAGGATGTCATGACGTGATTCATTACTCTTACTATAAATTCCCACAAGGAAAATCAAGTTATTTAGTGATAAACGTCGCGAGCAGTTTCAAACCATAACAAACACAAATATTTTAAATGAAATTTGATAACTGACATGAAATGCACTACTTTCTGTAAATAGAATTGTTACAAATTCCAAGTAACTATTTTCCGCCAAGCGACTGAATTGAATCCAATCGCACAATCGCAAATGTTTTAATCGGAAATCGATTCCACGTAACACTGCGCATCCTCAATCCTAAAATCTCATTATGAGAAGATTCTACTTTTTAGTAGAATCTTCTTCAGGTAGATAGTTCTCGCACATTTTTTCCTCTCAGGGGCCCTGGCGAATCCACGTTGAAAGAAAGGTGTACCGACTAGTGAAACCTTTACAACTACGCTTCAAAGTGTGTTTTTTCCGGTTGGCAGTTGTCCTACACTAGATAGCAGCTGTCCTGGTGTCAATTGTCCGGTTGGCAGTCGTCGCGTTGACAGTTGTCCAGTGTGGCAGTTGTCCCGATACCGAAAAGATCACGAGCCTCTAACGTGCATGTACAACTTACAAAAGAGGATTGTCTACAATCGGTGGGTATTGTGTTGCTTCACGGCGTGAGTGTTATGTAGCAACTACGTTGTAAGGCCAGAAAGAACATGTCGGTAGGCCTGTGGGGGAGATAGAGTTAATCTTCGCAAGAGATTTTAAGTGGTCTGTGCTTTCCAATGCTGCTGGTTTCGTGTAACAATTGCAGATCTCATTGAAAACATGGAATATGTATAGATAGAACGTGAATGAGGTAAGAAGCCTGTTTATTTTGGGTGCGTACATGTGGAGCAAAGAGACCTTGCCAGTGGCGTTATTTCGTATGAGTGTGAAAAACAAAGGCATGGACACTACAGGGCTGCAGCTAAGTGATTGATACTGATATCGTCAGTCATGCAAACTGCCACAATCATGCACCTGACAATTGCCGATAAGAAGCGTTACATGTACAGAACGAGGTCAAGAGGTACGTTTCTACTCAAAGAATGAGTAGTAAATTCTTAGCGGAGCTACACAATTCTATCAAAGGATGGCAAATAACATAATCTTTGAGACATGTACAAAGTCGACACAAACAGAAATCACGTTCAAGTCCTTCCGTATGTGACAGAAAGGTAAACAAGTAGTATAGTGATCTTGGCTGGTGATCTCTGTCAGGGGTGGATATTAGAAATTAAAAGCCCGAGGCAATCTCTCCAAAAGGGGCTCTAAAACATCGCAAAATTTGTGATATTTTGTCTGTACAAATATGTGGTCTTAAAAGAGAGGTCCTTGGCTCCTATACTGTTATATCAAAAATGTTCACGTTATATCAAAAACGTGACCCTGTATTTTGGATATGCTACACAGACACTTTAATCGTTGAAAGAAAATTAATTATATGTCGTCTAGTCTGGGAATTTGCTAATGCGTAATGCGTGAAAGTCCATTTCAAATTTCAAATTTTTTGAAGTCATTTGATTTTAAGTTGTTCTTTTTCTATACATTAAGATTGTTGAGGGGCCAGGTTGGGATCCTTCGATGGTTCTCCACACGTTTTGACACGGACGTCCAACACTGATTAGATCAAGTCAGCTGAAACTATGCAGAAATCAATGAGCGACCGCTTACGCAACGAATGTCTGCACCAGATGTACTTTTGCAAATCTCTGTCCTGGAAGAAAGTGTTCATTATGCACAGTGCGTTGTTAAAGCATAGTTGCAGCATGAGTCTTCTGTTATCATTAACGTCAGCATCACCATGTCGGCCGTTCACACCTTTCCATACCCTGGGGGCATTCCTAGCGTGGGCATTTAAGTCTTCCAAAAGAATCGTGGATTCGTTAAAATCGTTAGTTATAACCCATCGCAGGGCATCACTAATTTCTGATGCAAATTCCTGGTACACTGCAGGTGAGTTTGAGCCATGTACCAGTATCAAGCACAGGGAGTGTTCAAACAACTTCAACCTCAAGATGCACACCCTTGATCCCAGTGGGATCTATTCATCAACACAGCTTGCAAGCTGAGGGCTAACAAGTCTTCCCACTCCAACCTGGGCAAACTCTGCTGGGTCAACGCCGGAGCTGAAGAGTTTCCACCCGTTGTACAGCTCAACAGTGTTACAGTAAAGACCGGTGGCGTAACTGACGGGGGGACAGGGGTGCGCGCCGCCCTCCCTGGCAAGCTAACTGTAAAAAATGGGCCCCTTTTAGAGATTTCATGAACTGCAGAATATGAAAGTGCTTCTACAAAATTTCGGAAATCCGTTCGTCTTGACATTTTAAATACTGCAGTGTTTAGCAAACTAGCAGTCATCAAATGATCAAATGAATCGTAATTTCAATGTTGTTGCTGTCAGTGGTGTGTTAAAGAGGAGACGAGCAAAGCACTTGCCTCGGGCCCCCCTTTTTAGGGCTCCCTTCGAGGTGTTTTGCGTTTAAATGTTCCTTATTTTTTGTGAAAAGCTTATTATCCGCTCTTGTAATATTTTTCAAAGCACATCATAATTAAGTATTCTGCTCTCAAAGGCCCCCCAACCGCAATAGTAATGTGTAAGTACTCTGCTTTCAAAGGGGCCCGCAGTAGCAACTATAATGTGTAAGCACTACGCTTTCAAAGGGGCCCCCAATAGTAACTTTCATAAACAAGTACCTTGCTTTCAAAGGGGTCCAAGAGCAACTGTAATGCATAATTAATTTGCTTTCAAAGGGGCCGACAACAGCAACTGCAATGTGTAGGTACTCTCCTTTTACATGGGCCTCGAACCGCCACTGTAATAAGTGAGTAATGCTTTGGACTGTGTAATGCAGTTCTGAATACGTTTATGTCTGAAAGCTATTGTGCAGGCTACTTTCCCATGAGATTAGACAGTGACCTTGAGATAAGAATACAGCGAAAGTTGTGTAATGACACTGCAACTTCCTTTTTTGTCTTGCAAAGCCAATTAACAAAGCTGTCTACACTGCTTTGTTGCTTTTAGCATCTCGGCCGAAGGTTGTAACTTATTTGTCTGGCCTTCCCAGCCGGTACCGAAGCTTGCAATACCGTCTGCGCAGCGCACTTTACGCCTCTTTGAAGTGAAACACGAGATTAAGTGATACAAATCTACAAATTAAAACAGATTTGTGCGTTTTAGCCAGTGGTTCTTACAGTACGAATCGCGACCAGGCCCGTAAGCAGCTTGGGACACCAGGAAGGGCAAAGAGTTTTCTGAGAGGGGCCCAAATTTTTTGAACTATGTCCAATAGTTTTAAACGATGTCCAACACATTTTTCCAGGGGGGTCGAATTTTCTAGAGGGGATTCGCCATCCCTGCTCCCCCCTGGTTACGGACCTGGTCGCGACCCAAACAAGGGTTGCGATTTCGTAAAGGGTCAGAAAATAGGTCGCGCCGAGGCGATCAAAACCTACACCTGAGTTGTAATTTTTCAAACTTTTCTGTTTGTCTGCTTGTCTGTTTGTAGTGTAGCGTAGGTACTTGAGAAAAGAGTAAAATGTTGACAATGAAAACGAACTAGCAACCTACTGCCAAAACTCGTCCATACAACCGACATTTTTGTCATTGTTAACATGCACTGTTTGAGGCTTGGGTTGCAAGATGTTCACCAAACTCAAATTTCAGTCACGATCGAAAAAGGTTTGAAACCTCTGGTTAATTAACCAATATGCAATTATTATCAGGAGTCGTCTGACAAACATTCACATCGAATTCGCTATCATTTCTCAACTTTTTCTGAGCATTGCGAACCCTCTACATGGCAGCTTGGAACTAACGCTATCAATCCAAAATTTGGTGTATATCCCATCTCTTTGCTTTGTGATCTTTGCTGATCTTTGTAATGTTGATTATGCAGTACAGATTGCGCTTTTGACAACGCAATACAAATAGGTGCAGCATATTTATACCAAGTAGGAGTATGGATGAAATCTAGTGCTCAAAACCGTAAAGGGAAAGCACAGCAGCCATTTCAAAGTTCTGCTACAAAGTCCAGAAAGGTGACAGAATATTTGCTGCTTCCATCACACCCAACAACAATTTAACTGAAACAGGTCAGTCTATAATGCATTGCTAAAAATTATCCAATTTCAACGCCAAGGTTTTCTTGCCTTTGCTGCTGCAAATTAATCGATTATTTCGTCAAAAATAATATAATTTAAAATGTCACGTGTATTAACCTAGGAAATATCTAACGCCAGTGACGCTCCATGAGACGTTCTAGGTCAGCAATTTTGTGACCTGAATTTCGACAATTATGTCCACGAGTATGTGTAGTTTATAGGTCAACCAGAAAAAAATACATGCAGCAGTAACTGAAAAATTCACATTTAAAACTAATGTACTCAACGCTGTTGCACAGTTTCAATCAAAATCTTGAAAAAGTAGTCAGCATTTAATTGCATTTTCTGGTGATTCCTCTTTAACCCCCGCCATGTCGATGATGTGCGCAATCCAAAAACGTATTAAATTTATTTTATAAAATGAATCAAATTTCAACAGTCAAATCTTGCTTTAATTTTACTGAAAGCAGACGGTTGTCCGTCTCAAGCTAAAGATATCTCGCGAAAACATTTGACACCTTGATCAAAACAATTCACATGCTTTTGTGTGCCACTGAGCACCCCCATCCGACGTTTTAGCCATTTACTTCAGAACTTGGTGTTAAAATGTCTTCATTTTCTTCCGACTGCCGGATTACTATTTGATGATATGTAAAAGTAGTTATAGCTGGTGCGCTGTTTTAGTGTTTGGCATTACCCCTGTGTTCATGGGCGTCTGCAGGGGGACAAAATGGGCATTTGTCACCACCTGGAAAATAATTGGGACTAAGAACAAAATCTTTCTAGAAAACCTGAAGTCAGTAGTTTAATTGACTTCTTGCAATGACAGTTTATCTGCCGATACGCCACGTGCACTGCACAAGAACCGGTTCACTGTTCTGGTATCATGCAGTGATGAGCTTGCATCTCACTACATCCGCTTCATTGTCTGCAGAGGGAGGTTGTGAAAGTTGGGAGCGGGTAGTTCTAAAATTGACCTTTATTGCATAACGATACCATGGCAACAAAAGCTCACTTCTTACGGCAGCAAGGCATTTTGTCGCATGTGGCTGTTGAACGCAGATATCTGTGGCAGGTAATGCAGCGAGACAATGACTGCTGGTAGCAGTCAGTCACTTAGTTTTATACGGTGTGAAAAGAAGCATTGCTGCCAACGAAGCGCATTTGTGGGACTGTTGCCGTAACATGGGGCATTTTTTGTGGTAAAGAAAGGGTAAAGCGTTATGTGAACGCCCATTTTTATCGTATCGTCAGCAACCTGAAAACGACAAGTAAAATGTCAACTTTGCCCAGCCCTGCAAAAATTTCTGCGGACGCTCATGCCTGTGTTATCTGTGTTTATGATCTAACATCTGCTTTTTACTGTGCTATGAACAATCATTTTGTATTATTCGAGTACCTCTGTGGTTAGCGTGTCGTTGAAATGTGCAATTCACCACGAACGGGATGTGCGCGAAGACTTACACCAAGGGATGTAGTACTGACAAAAGAGGTGTGGGTAGCCACCCAAAAAAGCTAGCCGTTTCAAAGCAGCTTCAAACTTGTGTTAATGCGAAACGTGAAAAAGGTGTGGGAACCCCGTTCCCATGCGTTCCCTCCCCACTACACCCCTGCTTACACCCATATATATGTGGCGCGAACAAGCGAAGACTTACCCCCATGTATATGTAACGTATGTGTTTTGGGGAACGAATGATTGCATACCCAAACGGTGGCCAATGGGTCCCTTTCAGCAAAGTTTGCCCCCCTGGCTCAAACTTCTAGTTACATCACTGGTAAAGACCCTTCGATGAGATGCTAATAACACCCAGGGTATATCCTTTGACTTCCTCGACTAGTTCGTGTTCCATTCCCGTCAGTTTCAAGTTGCTAATTTATGGCAAGATTGCCGTTTAGGCGTTGCTTTCAAGTCTCCCAGAGTAGAAGCACTCTGCGCGGTACCCACTCCCCTCCTCCCCAGTTGCGTTATACAGCGATCATTACTGACAAGGAAAAAGGCTATGTATTGGGCTATCACGTTTCTTAATTGGACAGGATGGACAACGTTTTTCTACATTTCTGCAACAGAATTGCGGCATCGGCCTTATGCTGCGTTAATTATGCCTCAATGCTGATTGAAATGAATGTCGCGAGTCAGGGGCATTCGCGACTTTGACGCTTATTAGCGTCAACCATTTTTTTTCAGCGGATTCAGCAATGGTGTCAACAAGCATTAGCGGTGTCGAAAGTGTTGCCGACGTATCCGGATTGTGCTACTCTGTGATTGTGATCAATCCTTCAAAGAATAAGGTATGTTGAGTGAGGATTGCGTGTTCGTATTACGTCATGATACGTAAACCAGTGGATACGTCAAATTTCCTGTCTTAACATTAATGCTGAGTTGCTTCCTCTTTCCTTCCAGACCATCACACTGTGAACACGGGCTGTGGCGGAGAACGCCTGTGAATTTGCGGATAGCTTAGCAAAGCATACAATAAATCAGAACGAATCAAACGACAATTAACAAAACAAAATAAGAGTAATTAGCATGGATGCACACTGTAAGATGTGGATTGCGCTATCTTGAACTACATGTAGTCGACTGAAGGTGAGGGCTTTCTTGATTTTCTACTGAATCACTTTCGCGGAAAACCAGTTCTTGAACATAACAAACCAGGTAGCTGTCTACGTTTTCGGTCTTAAGAAAAACGTTACATATAAGAAATGTTGTTCAACGGTTTGAAGGCAATTTTTGCCGGCAGGTTAAGACTATTTAGCAGTACGTGCAGTCGTAGTAGCAACAATATTTAGTGTATCTGGCAGTCTTGGCGCCAAACATACATTAGCGTTTAGGTTAGGTAGTCAGTTGATATGTGATATGTGCCAGTAATGTCTGTTTGACACTAACACGGACAATCATGTTACTGTTTAGTAGGGCAGCCTTTCTGTACAGTTCTGCAGCTGCAATCTTTCTACTGCAAACGTTATGTTACTCCGAAAATTTTTACCATTTATAACCTACTGTATTAAAACCTGTTGAATAGACAATCAAACACGATATACGTACTTTAATCCCCTCTTTTCGTGATGGTTTTAATGCTTAAAGTTACAGCAAATAAATATTTCACTAATTGACCATAAACTATGGAAATGTCGGGCGCCATTTCAATTCCGTAATCAAAGAGGAAAACAATTATGGCTCAAAGAAGAGATTTTGCTCAATCGTCAAACACGGATGAACATCTTCCGAGTTCTGCGACTTCTGCAAGTAACCAAGTGAAGTAACTACATCTTCGTTACAACTTAGCAACGGAGTGGACTGTTTATTTTAACGAACTTCTGCGTACAGTGTTTTCCTGTCTTTGATTCTTTTGTAGTAAGTTTATATCTTGCTGCGAAATTACTAACCCTGTCTTCTTCCACTACAATTTTCCTAATTGAAATTAAATGACTGTCTATCTATCTACAAATTTCCCAGTTGAATTTAAATGACTGTCTTTTCGCAGCCAACAATCAATCTCTGAGATCTTATCAAAGTATATCTTTCGCCTACTACGTAGGTATCATCAGCTTTTATTCAAATACTTAAATGTACAGCGTGTTCTGGTGGTTTAATTTCAAAACAGAAGCTTACTCCGCAAACCAGAAGTCATATTTGCTTTTTTGTTGGTGCGCATTAACCAAGTTCATGGCTTTTATAATGCTGTTACTACGATAAGCAGTTTCATGAGGTATTGCGTCCATCTCTTATTTAGCTTTCTTTTCGTTGCGTTCACTCTCGTATAATGGAGTGGGATGCCTTTAGTCTCCAACCGCATTGTCAATCGTGCACTTACCAAGCAGTAAACGAAATTCCGTACCCACGCATAAGTCATCACATTGACTGAAAAGGTATTTCCCGAACGCACGATTGGACGCCTCGTTCTCGTCTTGCTTAAATTTCGTGACACACGTTGCAGCACAGCGGTAGTCTGTAACTGTCTTGACGCATTTCCTTCTTTACCTATCACGAATGTTTAAATTAAACGTGAAAACTGCAAAGGTTTTATGTGGCAAAGTTCAACCAATTTCATCTGACCGTTTATAATTGCTTACATCTTACTTTGCTTCTATTAGTAGCTTTGCCCTTGGGAGGTCTGCAGCCCAAATGACCGCGGGTCCTTCTCAGCCTCCCACTCCCCCACATGTCCGGAATTTCAGTGCTAAAATTTGTGTCCGGAAATAATTTTTAAAAATGGAATTTTGACAGTAATAGTAAATTACGTTTAACGTTTTGGACTTTATCGCTTGTAATCTAGCCTGTTGTTTAACACTTCTGTGATATTTTTCTTTTGTAATTAGTGATGCTACTTTGCAGTGGATTGGTAGTTGTAAGAACATCCTGAAAAGTGCTGTGTAGCGCTTGTTTGTTGTCGCGAAAAGTAGGCATTGAGACTGTGAGGAATTTTGCCTCATCAGCATGGGCGTCGGAAGGATTTTTTCCAGGGAGTGCCACTCGGGGATTTTTCCTAAATTTTTCCAGGGGGGGCCAAAAGTNGTGAAATTTGATTTTTCCTACTCAAAACTAAGAAAACAACCTTTTTTTGGTGAAAATTTNAACATCAAGGGGGGACTTGCCCTTCTTCCGACGCCCATGCTCGTCAGGTATGGTAGCCCTACAGTGTCACTTATCTATGCTTGCGTTTCTTCAAAGTTACCGTGCTGTCGCCATCTGCGCTATGCTTTTCTATTACCGCCACATATCTATCTTCATGTTCTTTTAGGTATCTGTGCGTTTTTTGTTAGTGCCATGGATGTATGCTAAGTCTACTCCATTGCATATGGGGGTGATGACGTTTTACAATACAATGTATAAATCAAAATATTGTAAGAGACATATGCTTTAGGATGAAACAATACTGATTTTCTTGTCTTTGAAGCTAATCTTCGTACTGCACTCCAACGAATCATCTCAAGAAATAGTGGTTACACAGTTACCAGTATTCTGGAGCTTGGTGTCACTATTTAACCTATAGCATGTAGCGAATATTCGGTTCACGTACGTTTTAAAGCCAACTTATTGGGACCAAAGTGACAAATGCCGGGCCTATATTTTGCAATGTAAAGTCGACGGAAGAGTAATCTGTTCTAGTAAACTTTCCAAAGACGCATCTCAACAAATCTCTTTGGAAAAGCTTCCTGTTGCTTTTTACTGGTCACAAGCAAATAGCTCTAGGTACTAAAATGGCACTCTTTCAAACAATAAGGACCATCATTATTTGTTGAAAATCCACTAACATTCGACGAAACTGCAGTTCAAGTGCTTTTGAAACTACTTACGGCCTTAGATTTTGAGATCCTTTTAGTGCCGTCAATACCTACTCACATGCTGATTCATGTGACAGACACACATTGGATTCACCTGACCATGACCATCCAGTTTGTTTGTTATATGTCGCCAAAGTATCTCACAGTTGTCCATCAACAGCTCAAGCATAAAAATTGTGCCATAAGCTCAAGCATAAAATTCGTGGCTTAAGGAATTTGTTGAGTTATTGTAAAACATTAAATAGTTTGTTGTGTTCTCGTTTCCGATACAGCTGAATCGATTTGTAGTAAGCATCCATCTTATAGCGAAATCATCGTACATGTCTTCATGCACATGGGCGTCGGAAGGATTTTTTCCAGGAGGGGGGCAAAAATGGATTTTTTCAGGTCGTGACCAAAAGCATTTTTCCACCGGGTGCCAACAGTAGTAAATTTCATTTTACCAACTCAAAACGAAGAGAAAATATTTTTCTACTAAAAACTACCAGAAAAAGAGCAAGTTTCAAAATCCAGTGGGAGGCTTTGCCCCCCTTGTCCCTCCTTCCGACGCCCATGGACATTCACAGCAATTTTCTCAGTTAACTTGAAATGTTTATGCTTTAAATCTACTGCGTATTCGCAAGTGCTCACTTATGAAAAAGCTCTTCGTTATACGACGTTGTGACGTCGATATCGTAAAATGTTATCATTGAGTGAGTATGTCAACAAATTGTCCGATCAAGCTTATCAACCATGGTGAAGGAAACTGCATGCTATATACAATCTATGAGTTTTAATTCAAAATTGGCTTAGATAATTCACATTCACGTAACTCTAAAATTGACCCGATATTGGTGATATTTTTTGCGGCTGTTTGCAGAAATCAATGTGTTCACCACCCTCCCCCAATGGCAGGTGCTCTGTCATGTCGCGAAGAGAATTCGCAGGCCATATGCTTGGCTGAATTTTTTGCCCTAGTTTACTAATAGGCAGCTTTCACTTTTGCAGGTAAAAGGCACCGTCCGTACACACGAAGAAGGCAGAATCAATGTCTACAACGCCTTTATATGCAACTCAACAGGTGTTGCAATTGGTTCTGCAGCCAAAGCCCGAGTTGGGTTTGAAACAAAATTATGCGGTAGCGCAACGCTTTCGTACAAAGGTAATTCAAAGCCATTATTAGATGTATATTCTGAGACTGGGTATAGAAAGCGTAATCACCTTTTATAATTTTATAATCACAATAACAATTGATTTAAATCAAGCTAATTCAGAAAACGTATATGATTACGTGACCTCGGAATATTGTACATTGGAATCATTGAAGGTCAAAAGCAAAAATAAATTTTCTCTGCTTCACGTTAACATAAGAAGCCTAACAAAAAATTTGGAA
>JGI24158J21664_10003200_pt1 | contig 20408 bp, 12 predicted proteins | sample Ectturendosymbi3_FD_21664 | JGI IMG/M metagenome (IMG submission 21664) | reverse complement strand
ACTTATAACAGGATGTTATGCAATGATTTCACTGGTCCGGCCCGCATCAGATTAAATATGCCTGAAGTGGCCCTGGAACTGAAACGAGTTTGACACCCCTGACTTAAGGCTTAGTTGTGTCTTCATTTAACTTTGAGATGGTTCAAGAAACACGAAGAGAAATGTTCATGCGGTCATTTTCTTCCAACCGTGTGCACTGCTGATATTGTGAATGGTAGTAGGTGTGTAATATAATATTAGCGATGAGTGTCCAGTTTCCATGTTATTGTTTTCATGCTAGATGGGGTACGTCCACGGGCGGTAAAACGTTTACACGTATGTTAGAGATTGATTGTGATTATAAATAGGTCGCTCGCAAATTTGCAAATCATACGTAAGTTCGACTTTAGTTTGGGCTTTCGATGTTGTTTTTTAGATTTGAGTCCCAACTTGCGTCTTTGGTAATTATGATAAAGGTATTGGAATGCAATTGCCTTCTAGTCCGTATTTGGCCGCTATCGGCTGGTACTTATTCGAGTTGCGCCTGTTTAGTTTCTTGATCCCGACAGCCATGGTAGCCTCTGTATTGACGCTTTAGTTGGCGTAACGATGACCTCGAATTTCCAGGTCATAATGTGCGAGTTGGTTGGCCTATTTTTTTACAACCACGTCACCCTGGCAAAGGATGGTTTATAACAAATACGGTGCAAAATGAATATCTGAAGCAGATAGATGCGGTTTAATTCGAATGCTTCCCGTGGCAGATCGGGCCCCTTGAGGCCCTCCAGCCCGTATTGCCACTTCTGATGGTTTAACATCAGATTGATGTTTTGAGATAAATTTCCGATGTCTGATATTTTGACAACAAATCTGATGCTGACTGAACTGTTTTTGTTACCCACATTTTTATCCTTTTAGGATGAAAACAAGTTAGATTCATGATTTTTTAATTTTTTTCATCAATTTCTCAACCTCATGTGTGTTTGGGGTAATCTTTCCAAACTGAAGAAGCTCCCTTCACTGCGTTGGGAATAACCTATGCATAATACGCATAGCTGTAATGTAAAAATCTGATGTTAACAAGACTGACTGCAGTGGCAACACTGGCTTTGAGTATTGCGACACTGCTGTGTAGTCGGCATGTGGATTGGCCAACGGTCAAGTTGAGATCAATGAAAACTCGACCTTTGCATTATCAATACGAAATCTGATTAGATGAATACAACCAAAGTTAAATGAATAATTTAGACAAGCTGTTGATGAATTTTTATCGAACTCGTCATATACCGGCAATTGACTCCATGGTGCCATAGTTGGCTGGAGGCAGTGTTGCCACTGGGGTCAGCCTCGTTATCACGATTGTTGCTTTTCTCAACATCAAGATTTGGACAATACAGTTTCACACAAAGTAATGCTTGTATTATCATTTAACAACGCGCGATAAACCTCGTTGAATCCGAAACAAAGCGAAGTGTCATCTTTAATTGGAGAAAAGAACTTCACTTTGGAACGAGAAACAAACACACATGATGGGAGAGTTTTATAAACCTACCTAATTTTTATCCTAAAATGAGAAGCAATGTGGCAAACAAAAACAACAACAGCCCAGTCATCATCCAGATTTGTCGCTAAAACATCAGAAATTTCTCTGAAAACATCAGATCTGATAAAACATCAGAAGTGGCAACACTGCTGTCTATGTACACTTATCCAAACCAGATTGGTCATGTGTCGAGGACAAAATTCTTGAATTAGTGCAGTGGTTCTTAACCTTTGCAAACGCACCGGAACCTTGAGGAGTTTTCCAAGCCTTTGTCGAAACCATTTTGCCTAATAACCACGCTTTTAGTCATGTTTCACATGACCAGGGACGCCGGAACGTCGATTGGGCTTGGGGGGCAGTAAAAAAGTTGGGTGCAATGGAAATTTATGAAAAACAAAAAATTTGTTACCAACTATGCTTGCTACTGTTCAAAAATGACCTAAAAAATAATGAAGGAAACTGTAGAAAATTTGTTTCAATTCGATCGTGATATACCATAAAATTCCGATGATACTGTTCTGACAAAGACGCCTTTGCCCCCGTTGTCCCTCTTTTGAAAGGTCAAGGGACAATGTCACCGCTTTCCGGCGTCCCTGCTTACCGCTATCAGAAGTCTGTCCCGAAGCAATACCTGCCAAGATGTCTGCGCTCAACAGTCACATGCGGGCGCGGGAAAACGCCTAATATCGCAACTTGCAATGAACATTAGAAGATTTGTTGCCATGTTATTGTTACACAATAAAGGCCCACAGTAAAACAATCCGATCGCAAGTTTGGCAACCTGCCTCTGCAGGCAAAGGAGTTGAAATGAGTGACCTGCAAGCTCTCCACTGCATGACACCAGAACACTGAACCTGGCTCTTGTGCCGCATGAGCGTCATACCGGCTAATGAACTGTCATTCCAATAAATAAATCAATCAATCGGAATTGAGTTGCTGACGTCAAGTTTTCTAGAAAATTTTGGTTCTTAGTCCCAATTTCCAGCTGGGTGGGGCAAATTCCCATTTTGCCCCCCCCCCTGTGGACGCCCATGGTTTTGATGTACCACGAGTTCAAAACTGTTGGCTTGAGTTCAGTGTAAAAGCGCTCCCATAATGGTCATTCTTTCCGCATTTACATGTTCAGCAACAATGCTGACTTCAAAACTAATAACAGAAATTACAGGAAATCATTCTCAATTTTATGTGTGCGCGAATAGCTGCAATAAATTTGTTTCAAGTTAATCTTGACAAATCATGAAGTTGCTTATGAAATCTGTTATGTAAGGGCACCTGTGCTCCCGTTGCCCCCCTTTCAAAGGGCAGAAGGGGCGGTGCCCCCGTAATGCACCCCCGTTCCGGCGTCTTTGCACATGACCTTCGTCGAACTAGGGTTGCCAAATGACCGGTATTTAACCGGCCTGGCCGGTATTTTACTGCTAATTTAGCAGTGGCCGGTAAAATGCCGGTATTTTGAAAATAAGTAATTTGCCGTAACTTCAAAAAGAACGATCGCAGAATTTCTCAAATTATATAGGTTACAGTTCTTTCAACAGTTTATTTGCTGTTGACGCAATCGTTGGTGCGATTGTCACGTCACACACACCGAAATGTGATGAGTCAGCAAAAATACGGGCAAATTATTAATTGTGGCTTAACAATACTGATTGTCTCTCTGTTTTCCCTGTGCCGCTTGCGAAATTTGACACAGCTTAGATCTGGCACTGTTGACAAATCAAAAAGGCCAGTATTTTTACAAAACGCATCTGGCAACCCTACGTAGAACCTCTGAAACGGCTCCGTCGAACCCAGGGAACCACTGAAATTGATTTGTATTGTCTTTGTCATGCGACCTAAAACTCTAAACCAGTGGTTCTGGACCAATTTTCCCTCTAAGCTGTGCGCGCGCACACAGCTTTAAGAGACTGTGCACACGCATAAATTAACTGCGGGCAGATACATCATGCGCATGAGGTTTTGCATGAGGAGGATATTAGTCATTTCTAAAAAAGTGCGCACACACCAAAGTTTCTGCGCACACAGACTACAAAAAATTAGAGGAACCATCGTTCTGGACCTAGTATGGTTTGTGGCCCTTTTCCAATAGGGTTTTGCAATATAACGGTAGACTTATTTAGTAAAGGCCTCTGCTCGTGGCTCCCGGAGAACGGCCATGATGCCGTAAAGGGGGCCCCAGTTGAGAAAACCTGCTCTAAAACCTAGCCCAAAATCTAAATCCGTGTCTGGCTTAAAGTACGTAAAAAGCATTCCAATGAAAGTGTCGTCTTTCCCAGCAAACCCAAAACAACAATGCTGATAGCCGAAACGACAACCGTTCGCATAGCAGGAATAGACACTTCCTAATCGACCAGGTTAACTGTACTGCTGGTGTCAAACTCCACATTATATGTCGACAAATCTCGATACAGTTCGAATGGCAAAATAGCCCCAACAGATTTTGCCTCTGGCGGCAAAATGGACACTACTTTTCTGTTTTTCATGCTTTAAATTCCTATTGTGAGTAGGCCTACGCAACATGTGATGCTATGGTTATGAATTAGGTCACAAAAATTAGTGTTTTTGTTTCGTATTTAGCCAATGTCGTATTCTGATACGGATGGATATCAGATACTATGTTTCTAACATTTTTGGATAAGGATTAGATATGGATATGCAAAAATTTTTCGAATATGGATCAGGAGTTAACCATATGTTCCTATTGCAGTGACACCGAGTAGTAGCATTTTTGTGGTAGATTTCCATGTTGTAAAATACAAGTTGTTACGAATATTCGAAACGTTTAGCTGTACATCTGATAATTTCTTGCGACACGCAGGTTAAAGAACCATTGTTCTAGAGCAGAGGTTCCCAACCTGGGGTACATGCAGTAGCGTAGCCAGCCCAAAAATTGGTGGTGCAAAATGCTTTATTTATATAGGCGAATAATATTGCCTCGTTTGTTTGGGATACTGCCTCTCAAAGCACAAAATGACTACATGTTCCAAAAGTGTGGTGCCCCCTAGGCACACTCTGGCTACGCCTAGGGGTACATTTAAGGTTAGCAATAGAAGAGAAATATTTATTTACATATCTTTTATTTCCAAAAATTTATACATATGTCAGTTGATATTAAAGCCGTTATATGCCTATATGTCTGTGATTAATCATAAAAATTTTGTCATAAGAAATTTTAGGGGTACATGTTCATCTTTCGAAGTGTTGAAGGGGTACATGCTCATCTGTCGGAATGTTGAAGACATGGTCAGAGAAAGGCTGGGAACCCCTGCTCTAGAGATTAGATTTCGGACGCATGATCGACTATTTGTTAAATTCATACTTTAAAGCAGGACCGGGGAAGCTATTTACTATCGCAGGCCATATAAATTGTGGAATATCACGGGAGGTTTGCAAAAAATTTCAACTTTATCTTACGATGAAAAATCCAACGAAGCACACATGTTTTTTCTTGCTTTATCGCGCAGATCCAACATGCTTTTTCAATTTAATACGCAAATTTAACATATTTCTTCACTTTAATGCGCAAATCCATCAAAATGGTAAATATATTCCTGAGGTGGGCCACATGATATGGTCACATGGACCGCATGTTCCACACCCTGCATTATAGCGTTATTGAAAGGTGGTTAAATGGCTTCGTTTTTTATTTTGTTCATAACATTTGTGAATGACTAACTGCGCAGATGACAACTACCCCTTTACCATGAAATTGCTTAGACTGCAAGTTCTTGATACAGAAGTATTACAACTGGACATTCAACTCGGAATGTTGACGACTGACAAAAATCCTTGCCTGCATGTAGCCGAGATTATCGTAATTGCAGAATGAGCCTTAGCTCGAATCATTAAGGGCTTGAATAGATTGACCGCCGAACGCTCTTAGTCTTAGATGGCTGGGCTTAACAAAAGTTTGTGTTACGTCTCATGCTGAATACTTTCCAGAAAATTTGCCGGTTTGTAAACGTATAGCCTACATTTAATTGCCGCGACTGCTTTACCGATAGAGTCCTCAAAAGCACTTAGTTCTGTTACGTCTGTTCCTATTTCATGGCGTTTTATAGAATTCTCAATCAGAAAATTTTTATCGTATGTCAAGTGACTTCAGATATAACACATTTAGTGATTCTGTTCTGACCCTGTTTGAAAGTTCTTTCTATTAAAATTTGAATTTTTATTATTGAAGATGGTTTCTTTAACGTCTTAATATAACTAAAAACTTGGAGTACATCTGAAATGCCAACTTTTCTTTGCAGCGGTTTCCAGTTCATCGGTTTTGCCTACACTTGAAGGAGTTAATGGCTCGTAACCGAAGCGACCGGGCCTGGGTTTTTAGTTCAGTTTCGTTAAACTCGCTTTCGTACATTTTGGTGTGTCATGAATGGCCTGCGAGCGCCCACCTCGTTGCTTGCTACTTGAACTCATTCATTAAAGCCGAGCACGAGGACAGGTCGCAAGTGCCATTTTTCAAGTCTTCAGTATGACAGGTCGGGATCGAACCCAGTCTACCAGCTTTGGTGGCGTGTGCTCAACCATCTGTACCAATTAGCTGGTACTGGACAACCACAACAATATACAACTTCCCATATTGGAGAGTTACCGACGTGATTCTGAGACATCTGTTTTCCAATTAACGTCTTACGCTCAGCGGTAACATGTTACGGAGCTTTTACAAAAAACGTAATCTTTTCGAGGCCGCAGGTCGGTTGATTCTTCAGAACATTCTTTGATAAAGCTTGTTAATTCATGTACCTTGGCTAATTCAACTACTTTGTTGGGTTTTACACTGTTTGCAATTTGAAAATCGTTGTGACTTAAGCACAGAGATGGCAAAACCCATGTACTCTGCTTTTTCCAATGAAACCTGAGAGCTGACCAGTGGTGTACTTCAAGAAATCGCTGTTCAATGTTCACCCAATTTTGTAAAGGAGTTGCGATTCCCATGGGCAACAACGTATCAATGGTTTTGTTATCTTAGTGAAATTTCCTAAAGTTGTCAACTGCCTTAATGTTACGTAACCAACACTTCTGTTCAGGGTATTACACCAGTTGTGGCGATGTGATTACTGATTACGCCAACACACTGTTGCCGAAAGCCAGTTGAAATTTTCGGAGGGAGCAAAATGATTGTAACTTGTTGTACCTAACAAGTAAAAAAGTTATTGGCGATTTTTCTGGGTGGAACAATTACCCGCTTTTTTTCCCCGGTTGCTGACATACCTACAGTGGTCGTGTGCCACTTGTCTTATTTTCATTATTCCTGCAGCAAGCTTTTGTTTTTGAAACTTCGTTACCCATCAACATTATTAAGTACTTTTTCAAGTACCCTTACTGTACTTGTTTCGCCTTACTGTTGGCTGTGAAATCAATCTGTGGATCATGTCACATAGCGAAGTCGAAATACCGGCCTCGACCATCTTGCCGCTAGTCGTTCACTACTATCGACGCGTGATGACTTAGCCAGTGCCTCCAACGCGCGAATGTGTTCCAGTAGTTTCCACTGAGCATATGCACAGATCTCAAAGTGGAACTCGTACCGACAAGAAAGGCCGGATAATGTTTCTTCCCTTGCGGCATCCGGATCCCATCGCCGCCGCCGCCGCTGCATCACGTGAGATCAAACGGCGATCTTCGCTTAGAATGTGTAATGTGTACAGCGGTCGATCGCACCATACACAACGAAATCATTTGCACCAATCGAGGGAAGAACGGAAAAGTGGTCCGCACCGACGGGTTCACAGTCGCGTCACGATCAATGGTATCAAAGGGGTGGGGGTTTCAACAACTGTGATCGCATATATGAAAACGAATAAAATTTTAAGCGAAAAACAAGACGGGAACCCCACAAAGGGCATCGCTTCAGCATCGCGTGCACGCGTTGAAAAAAAGCGCCGTGTGAACACGTACGAGAAATAATTTGTAAGACGCAACAAATAGCAGCTGAATTGCTGCACAACCCGAGAGAAACGTCCAGTCAACAACCACTAACGGTCAAAAGTAGTTGAACGCTGCATGCCACGTTTCAACGTGGAGCTGCACACGCTGACATTGCTGCATTTCATCGCACTGAGGAGACCACTTGATGACGTCAAGTCATTGACCAACATACAGAAACATACGCGAAAAATTAAATACTTGCGAAGCAGCAGCACCGGTTGCGCACTGCGAGCATGACAGCTTTACATGGAAACGACACTGTACATGAATTGAACAGCAGCGCGTGGCAATAGCATGGCGTACACGCTTTACAATCCTCGGAGTTGACGAACCGCGTTACTTTTACACTTTCAAAGGCAACAATTAAAAACTAGGAGCTCCGGTGTTAAAACACAACCACGCTGCATGTTTTGAGCGGAAACGATAAAAAAAGAACCAGCGCTCAAACATCGAGAAGTTCACCAAGTGGTCCACGGTACTAATTTGACGACGCGATTAGATTGCTTGTGGTTGTACCTTGCAGAATGGAAGTGGACTTGGTCTTTACCACAACCACGGGCGCATTTTCGTTTCACTGATGCAAGCCAACCACGAAACCTCACAAAATACGAGCTCGCCTCTTTCAAGTTCGCTGGTCTGGTTTTTCGTTCCTGGTCAGGTGCACTCCGCGTGCAGCTGACCGTAACCGACCGGATCCGGAAAAACAGCCGGCGAGAAGTCGGATGACGTTTTAATCACGTATATGAAACACAATGATTCAGTTACAAAAACAAAAAAAAACAAGCGCACGTTTAAGCATTTCATTCTTGCAACTGTGATTTGCAAAGAAACTTCACGATCTGAGGGGGCAGCGCTTTGCCAGAAAAAAGGGCATCTTATCCTCGAACACCAGAAACTGCGCAGCACGGGTAGATATTGTTTGGACTTGATCCAGCACCAACGTTCGCATTGAGGCAGTTGACAAAAACTTTAAACACAGACTAGCTCGGCAACACTGGCGGAAATGAAGGATGACGCGTCACACTGATCAAGATTCGGGAAACGTGATGGGACCGATCGAACCGTTCGGCGATGCCTTGCGCAGGAAGGGGTGCTGCAGCAGTTGACGTGCAGTGGCCCTGGAAGCCGGGTCGCGAACAAGCATTCCGTCCAAAAAGCCTTTGAGCATGGGGGAGGCCTGAAAACGAAGAGAGCGATCAACGAGAGTCAGCAACAAGGATATCCAAAGAAAAAGACAACATTTTTGATGCATAAAGCGAACGGGAGACTTCCTCGGGTCGACATTGCTGGCCAAAGTCCAGAATCACAGCAAAAGAGAAACTCCTCTGTGCAACCTTCTTAAAATACACTGCGCGACTTTAAAGCAAACAACATTTAATTATAAGTGTCTTTTTTATTATTTACCAATTACGGTACTTCATTCAGCACACACAAACAACTCACTTTATGAGGATTTTTAAGCTTTGGGGGAGGAGTGTCTCGGATGCGCCTCATTGCCTGAAGCGGAGCTTCGTCGAAGTACGGCGGTTCTTTGTCAACCATCTCCATGACCATTATTCCAAGAGACCAAATGTCCACTTCTGGACCGTACGGTATTCGGGAGATGACTTCCGGCGCCATCCAGTACGGGGTTCCGACCAACGACTTTCGTTTCGGAACCTCGGCAGATATTTGCGCACAGAATCCAAAGTCTGAAAGCTTCACCTGACAACACAGCGCTCAAGTTTTAGCAAATTTTTCGAGCAAGCTATATAGGATAATGCTTTCTATTATGACAGAGATTCTGAAATCAAGACGAAAGCGACAAATTTTAATTTTACAAACACAACGCACAGTCTCGTCGCCACGGGGGGGGGTTGGTGGGCTTAGACCCCCAAATTGAAATATGGACACTGTACATTAGTAGTTTTTCAACGAATTTTCGATGTCAAGCCCCCTGCACAAACGTAAAGCGCCCCCATTGAAAACTTTCTGGCGACAGTAACAACGCATTCACTTGCCGTACCAATCGACAGCTTTACTTCAAATGCATTTTTTCTGCGTGAACAGCATATCTTCCTTTTTTTTGTTCGAAACCCTGCTTTAATTTCATTCGATAGCAGCGCACAAAACTTTGACAAAAATCAATTACAGTGACAACCTACGCTCCAATCGGTAAATCTCACCATAACGAAAAATAGGCAACTTGAAATTTTTCTTAAAAATAGGAAAGACAAACTTTCTGATAGCAACATAATTTTTACAGTTAGACAGGAATCTGCCACAGCATCCTGTCAATAACTGATGCATACGCACACGTACCCTGCTTGACAATTTTTAGCGCCTCCTTACGGGAACGGACCACCCTTATAAAATTAAGCAGCGTGCTGTCTCTGCCGTATTCGCTGCTTCACTCATTTGCTTATGTACACAGCAGCATAAAGAGGATGACAAACAAAAAATCGTCCGCACTGAGCTATTAATAGTAAAAAAAAACTAATAAATAGTCATTAAAGCAAAAACAACAATACACCAATAAACTGATTTCATAACTTTCACAAAAGACTAACCTTTAAGTCTCTGGTAAGCAGTATGGAATCACTTTTGATGTCCCGGTGCACGACACCCTGTGCGTGAAGGAAAGCCAAGGCGTCGAGCACTGAAGCACAGACAGTTGCTATCTGCTGCTCGCTCAGGCGTGTCCTTGTCACAATGTCCGTCAGGGCACCACCTTCCAGATACTCCATCACAACCCACAGTTCATCTTCCACCAAAAAGCTGCTGTACATGTCCACGATGTTGTCATGGTGATAATCACGCATTATGACCACCTGAAACAGAACGTGCAGGAAGCGCATGGGCAAGGGTGTTCAGATTCATGCAATGGTCGACAGTGGCAGAACTTTGGCGCGCCGGACAACTTCCCTGTTCCATACAAATGACAAGGTTGTTGAATGGTGCTCGGTGTCCACGCACGATTGCAATTCATAATGAATTGTCAAGAAAAAACACTTTTATTTGCACTCGGGGTTCTGCCAAGATCTTCCCTCGAAGTAACGAGCGCTCGCATAATGCGACACTGCTTGGAACATGACAGCTGCTGCCAAAAATTTCGGTTCAACGCCGCGAGGCAGATAGAAGCGCGGAACTATTGCGCCTGTTGTAAAGAAACGTAAGTCTGAAACATACAGTTGCGGGAGATCAGAAGCATATAAACACACCAGAGTTCGAGTTCAGCGACAGGTTATTGCTGTAGTTTGCTGCTAGCAGCTTTTGCTCCTGACAGTCGCCTCACTGCTATTAGACAAAACTCGGAACTGGAGATGAATCACAGGTATCGAAACCACTATTTTCTAAATCGAGTGAGCTAATCGTGACCGTTCTGCGCTCGTAATGTCAGGGAATGCTGCGAATGAATCATACGATTTTCGGTTCAGCATTTGCAACATAACAACAGACTAGGAAAACATTATCTTGCCTTCAAAGCAAAACCCCGAAATGAGCAAAACAAAACAATAAAGAGAATGCAGCGTCTTTACCTCATTAAACAATAATTCGCGCCTCTGCTGTTTCCGCACGTCCATCTGCTTCACTGCCACACGTCGCCCTGTGCCTTTCTCACAAGCGATACATACGATGCCCGTTGAACCTTCACCAATCTTGATGAAGTTCTCCAGACTCTCCCGGGGGTCTCCGGGACAGACTACCACCTAGAAGGCCAAGACGTTTATCTCAAGCCTTTGCAAAGTAAATGGTGACTGTATCAAAAAACATACAAGCGCCAGCACTCTACGTATCGAGAAAAGAAAGCCGACACATACTCGAAACTAACGATAGGGGGAGGTGATTATTTCGTCCAGAATTCAAACTAATTTGACGTTTATTCAAACTCAGAAAACAATGTAAGCAAAACGCTGTATTTCTCTGCCTGCTCTGGGCATTTTCGTCCTTTAACACTCGGTTGTGACCTCGTGTTTTCTCAGCACTAGGAATGCCACACGGGATTATGAAATCACGAGTAACAGTTACGGTTAACTTTAGCGCTCGCTTCCTTTTAGGTCAAGAAGCACAGGCAGACAAGGCATCTAAAAACACACCTCATACTTATTTTTGTATTTAATCAATTTACTTTTGTAGTACTGTATGTTCGGCTGCATGTAAGTTAATTGCTTTCGGATTATTTAAGTATCGCACGACATGGATTTGTTTCGTGCGTCGAAGATATCTGTCTCCGTGAATCACGGGCAAAAATTACCTGTACCCTTTGGGCCAAAAACCAATACAACAAAGGGTGTTACGAATTTATCTATTATGCAAATTGTTGTGTATGGCTTTGCATCGAATAAAACAGCTGATGTAGCGCGACAACATATGTTTTTAGCGGAAGAACGCCCGACAAGTGGCTAACGGGCTTTCCACATTTGTTTATATAGGATTATTTTGTCAATTCCACGTGACACAGTCACTTCAGTGGCACTGGAATCAAATCTGAGCAACAACGTTCTATTATTGAACTGTTCTTTGCTACTGATAAGTGAATGCATCAAATCACCTGCAAAGCTGCTCGGAACTGATCATCAGTCACAGTATTAGTGCTGTGCTGTTTGCCCAGCGCTTTCTGGGCGGCTGGAGGTGCGATGGCCACTGTTTGATTGGGCGGTAGCGGTGGTTTGCTGCGATGATGAAGCATAGCGAAGTGTTTAGTGAAGCGGATCAGGTAAAAGAGGTTCGGGCGACCAACGCGGAACACTCGCATCACATTAATGTAATCTTTTCAAAATAAAAGCAGAGCCCGCAAATAGTGCAAAATGCGTTAAGTTGTTTCATTAGGAAAAACCAACACGCAAATCATATTTCGCAACCAACACTTTTTGTTTTTGACTTCATATTTGAAGTCCTAAAACTGAACACATGAAGTAAAACACATGTCTACGCGAATGTACCAACATCTTCTCAGAAGTTATCTTCACAACTTGAAAAATAAAAGAAAATACAAAGCTACAATAATTGAAAGCCATCATTTCCTTATTAATTGAACTTCGAAACTGATTACACCGAAGCGAAAAAATGGTCAACCCCAGAAAAAGTAATTTAGAACGGATCAACCTTGATTGTGAGTGATGTTTTTTACAATTCTTAAGCAAATAAAGTCAACAAGCAGAAGATACAAAATCCACAATAATTTTAGACATAGCAACATATTTCATTAACAATGCGGCATACACACGTTTGTTAAATTAACACCAATAAAAATTTAAGTCATATACAGTAATTGATGTTACATATTGAGTGCCAAACTGCTAACATGACTGCTAGTTTGGTGCTAAACCCACTGGCCCGATCTTTGCTGAACAAGAATTGCGTTTTGGTTAACTTGGTGAACACTTTTACGAAAAAACACCTAGACCGAGCCAAATGTACATGTTTCAACCGACAGATTGGTCTGCAACAAATAAAGTGTCATAGAAGCTTTTCAGTTAGCAACCCAAAGTTAGACCAAACGATGAGGGTCATGGTGAGCTTAAATAGATGACACCTTTTCACAGCGTTTGTCCTCGCCTTTTTAGTGAGCAAAAAATAAATTATTGAAAATATGAAACGGCTTTAGCTCGACTTCAAAAAATAGTGGGTCATAATGTCTAACTGTTAACTCTACTGATGTTCTTCAACGACACATAAGCCATTCACCAACAGACCTTTCGCTTCTACCCATCTTTATTTAAGAATACCAAATAGGAGCCGAGGCATACAAGTGCGTGTACACAGCATGCCGCCAAAGGCGCCATGACCGCGTGACGCCAAAGATTTACTCTGAACTACAAGCATGAAACAATGTTCGCCAATCATGTCATTGACCAGCGTCACGTGACTTCGCCAAAACAGAGTGATTCCTTTGCCGTCCAGGAAGTCCAATATCATAATATTTAATTAAATAAACAAACACAAGTCCAAGCTCGCCTCACCTAGCATTTACACTTGATTTCTTTTCAGATGGATCCCGATAGTGTGTCTTGTGCGATTTCCCAACGTGCGGATGTGGCGGCTTTCCTCCCGATGGCGTATTATGGTCAGAGCCTCGATCCGACTCATAGCTTCCCTTCTGGATACAAACGAAATAGAAAAAAGCTTGCGGCAATATAACCTACAGAATAAAAATTTGGGAGTAAGTTTATCAAAACACTGCACAAAAACAACAAAACGAACCAAATTCAGACAAGAGCTCCATGATAAAATGGTTACAAGAACGGTACTGGTTGCCAACAATCATCTCGTACACATTTCTAATTTACGCCAAAAGCTTGGCGCATGTGTCATCGGGAACACGTCACCCATCAGTTACAATAACATTTACTCGGGTTCCTGATAATCTTTGATATTTTATTGCATATGATTTTGGACGAATTGAGTGAAAACTTCGTCCACCCTGCCCGTTAAAAATGATGGCGCAGTACTAAAATGACTGAGGTACTAGGTCTCTCCAGAAAGCCAAGGCAATGTACACTGCAAGTAAATACACTGCAGCAGGCCGTGAAGTTCACTTAAATCGGTCTTCGTTCCAATCTTCACCTATGTTCATGAGTGCTATCTCAAGTACAAGCGGCAGTGATGGATTTTTGCGAAGAGTTCACGGTGTGACATTTTGTAACAAAGTCTGCGATGGTGAAATTCCTAAAGCCCTGAATGTCGATTCACTTCTCCGAATGGAAAGGTTTCAGCTATGTTGTTTCAGCCATGTGTCCAGAGTGTTCCACGAAAGCTTGCTGAGGCAAGTCCTGCTGGCTGCACCCATGAGAAAGCGGCCCAGAGGTCGTTCAAGCACCAGGTGGAGTAACTACATCACCGACCTTGCTTGGTCCCGTCTTAGTGTGGAGCCTGCGGAACCACATGAGATTGCCATAAAACCGTGAGGTATTTCGAGTTAGCACTGTTGCCCCCGCTAACCTCCCCAGAGAAAAGCTGGTGTGAAAATGAATGAATATCACTGGGGGTCGTTTGCAGTGGTCGTACGGAGCCATCATGAAAAAAGACAGCCCAGCTTCTAAACAGTGTCAAGTGATAGGTCACCAACTGATATGGTGTATCATCAAAAACGCCGTACATCATTCTGAAGCTTGGTATTGTTCTGCCAGAGCACCAAAATTTGAGAGTGGACATACTAGGATCTACTTTTCATTAGTTACGATTGGTACGAAAACGACCTAGCAACGTGACAATGTACCACTTATAAATGAACACTTTTAAGACACACAAGATAATCAGATGGGTAACTTTTCTAACCAGAATTATGAATTCACACACGAAAAAAGCACATCATAACTAACTTGTCTTCCAGATTGCTGGTACGGTCGCTCTGACGCACGTTCATCTGACCTATCGTCCGATGGCCGCCTGCTGACGTCAGGTGCACTTCTGAGCTGAGCACTGTGCTTGGACGGAAGACTGCCTGAGCTAATGGGGATTTTTGGTTTACGAAGGTGTGAAGTTTTGTCATTTGATCCACCTATACGAAAGTTTCCATTTTTACAAAACATTGACAATAAAGTCATGAAGGAATAGACATTCTCTTGACAGTGGACTAATTACCCTATTTGGAACGGCCTGTTCTACACAGTTATGCTTGATCAGAAAATTTAAAATCACTTGCATTTCCAACCGTGAAACTAAAAAATAAAGATTCTCTGTTTGGTAAATTAATGGTCTAACGAAGAGGTGCAAAATTTTCTGTGAATGTCAGTGGCGCGCAGTAAATTTTTAGCACACACACATGCATAAAGTATAAAATGTAAAAAAAACGTTCGAGCACTCCAAGTTCCGCATTTTTGCACCCCTGGTCTAACGCGATGTGGTAACACACCAATATGAAGCAAATCAGCCCCTGCAGGAGAGTTCCGTAGCTTGCGGTTTGTTTGAAGTGTGCATTATTCAAATGTTGCATTTTAGTATGATTACGACATTTCGAATACTGGTGCAATCTGTAACTACATGCACATCACTGGAGAAATTGAACTGACAACTATCATAGTTAGTGGTTGACACTAAAAAATGTAGGATTGGGCTTTCTGCGATAGCAGCGCAGTTCCTTCAGAAAAAAACACTGAAACCAACTTTTGTAAAAACAACTAGTTAGAAAAACGTTTTTGAAACTTACAGGTCTTCTACAACAAATGAAGACTTTTGAAAACAAGGCAAGAAATCTGGTTAATCACAGGCAAACAGTAAAAGACGAATAGACGGGATGAAGTTCATGGGTTCTGTGCGCAGCCCTTTGGCTACATCTACACTACTAGATGCACATCAGCAACCAGTACTCCCAGCCGCATTGCTTACCAGTAAGTGCGCTGTTCAGTTTTTGGTCTTTCAAGATTACTTTCTCTTGTGACTGAGCATTGTCCAAAGAGCTCGGGATATTCTGATACGGGGGCTCAGTCAATGCTCTCGGCTTCTGAACGTTTTCATACTTATGTTCAGTGGCATGTCTGGGTACATTTTCATAGGAATGAGATTGGCCATCGGCAACATCTGAGTTATAACCCGCATGCCGATTTGACTGCTTAGATCCGTGACCTGAGGCATGCTTATCTTTTGTGTAGTAATAATCTCTTTGTCTGTGACGCGAATTGTCTGGAAGAGTTTTCGAGCGTTCTGATCTGACATGCGCTTCGTTTTCATAATCTCTCCTGCGATGATAGTCCTCAGGATGACGACGTTCAGCATTCCTCACGTCTTGGCCGTGAACAAAATGATTGCTCCTCATAGTAGATGAGCGACTGTCTCTCGGTGAACGAGAGGAAGAATCACGAACATCAGCATCGTTTGGATACCGATGCTTATGATCATCAGGATATCTAGCCGTGTCACGGTATCTACCAGATCCATCGCGGTCTCGGGATGGCCGCCTGTACTTCTCCACATACTTAGAATTGTCTTGACTTTTTTGGTGACGAGCATCTTCATCATGCCGCAGCTTGGACGATCGTCTGTCGTCATCATGTCGACTTCTGTCTGAGTATCTTCGGTCACTTGTGTACGAATCTCGGTGGCGATTTTTTTCTCTCTCTTCACTGTGATACCGACCACTATCTCTGTTATAGCTGTCACGGCGATGAGATCGACTTTTGCTGGAGTCAGCTTCAGAGCCACCAGACGATCCAGTTCCATCTTCCCGCAGTGGATCAGGTATTCTGTATACAAGTAAATGCAGCAGTTACATACAAAATGTAACCAAGTTGAGAATTTAGACGGTACTAGACCAAAGGTTCCAACCTGGGGTACATGTACCCCTATGGGTATATTTGCTTATCCGAAGGGGTACATTTAAGGTTAGCAATACAAGGGAAATATATTTACGTATCTTTTATTTCCAAAAATTTATATATATATCAGCAAACATTATTTTAAAAAGCCATTATGTCCTTATTTTTAAATATATCTGTGATTAATCATGATAAAATATATCGTCATAAGAAATTTTAGGGGTACATGTTCATCTGTCGAAATACTGAAGGGGTACATGCTTATCTTTCGAAATGCTGAATGGGTGCATGGTCAGAGAAAGGTTGGGAACCCCTGTACCAGACAATAACCAAGGCACTTGATGAAACGATAGCTCAAAAACATGTCTGCAGGTCACGATGGTCAAGAAGTCACTTTCGAACAAGCTTTCTCATTATCAAAAGACAAGAAACAGTATTGCATATTTGGTTAATTAAATCAAGAGCAATAAAGGATTGACAATCGAATAATACGACAGGAACAACTGCACAATAATGTCATTACTTGGAATGCAGAAACCCACCTCTGGTTTAAATTAAGTCGTCTGATTTCTGGAGGACTTTCTTTCCTTAGTGAGTTAGATCGTGTCACTGAAATGGCAGACAAATGAGCTAGTGCACCATTTCTGGCTTTTTTCTTTCCACCAGTGATGATTTCCTGCAACACAGATCAACCATAAAATATATTAGAACAATGTTAGCATATGAAAGAATGATACGCATGCAGTAAGAATGGTACTGCACATTCCCCGTTATAATTCCACTGTTCAAAACATTGGAAATGCCAGCTTCTGGTTCACCAAAAAGGTAGTTTAAAAAGCAGCAAATTTTACATGGAGTAGATAGTTGGGGAGCAAGAACAAAATGGAGCAAAACTTCCCCATACTCTGTTGATCAACACAGTACATGCACTTGTTTTCATTTATATCATTATGATATTTTACTGATTACACAGTGATTACTAGCAAAATTGGACAAATGCTAGCAAGCAATCACATCATTTCAGTAACACAAGTCTTCAAAAATCTCACTTCTTATGTTCAACAAATCATTCCCAGTACTTCTGGAACGAATTTCGTTGGTATAACACAAAAAAAGATAAATGGTGCAAGTATTAATGAACATGAAACCATATCAAACAAAATTTAAAGAGACACAAGGCAGAATGGCACATGTTCAGAGATATCTCATTTGATCCTTAACATGTTTTCAGTCGAAGTAAAATACACAAAGGAAATGAAAACAGAAGCAAGTGCTTTGCAAAAATTCTTTGAAGTCAAAAAAGTAAAATTCGGATCAGGTTAAGGAAAATATATTAAGACACGATTAACAGGTACATAGAAAACATGAAATGAAAAACATTAAAATTGGTGAAGAGCATGGCAAATACTGAAGCAATAGCTTTTGGGTCTTTTTTCCATGCAATTTTTTTATATAATTGTCAAATTGATATGTTTACCTTAGATGTGATTCCCACAGGACTCACATAATACAACCTTAAACAACTCAACCTCACCAAACTATCTTAAAGAATACTGTCATAAAATAAGAAATGTACATTTCAGTATCTCACTACTATGAATAAAATCTCACATATTTCATAGATACAAAATCCGAAACCAAAAATTTGTTTTCTGTGAAGACTCGAAAACTTGCCGAGTCTTTTGAGGGTTTGAACAGCTCTCTAGCACAATCGACTGGCAAGTTAGGGAGTTATTAAGTGGTGCGAAATTAGCAGCTCAATGCATGATTTTTAGGTACAATATATTTGTACACCAGCAGCAAACGTCTTAACAACAGTTATATAACCTAAGAAGCATAGCTGTACTTGTATTACTCTTTCAGAACTCTTGACTTTGTTAAAACAGCCATTGCAAACATGTAGAAGTTAGTCAAAAAGTCTGTGTGTCAGAGGATCAGGCAACAGAAAACATCTGCTACTCCTACATGAAATGGAAAAAGCATAAAGTTTTAAAACCACTCATTAAGACAATATGATTGAATGACCTCAATCTCTCCTCAAAATCTCTTGACGGGAAAATGAATTTGACATCAAGGCTACAGAGAAGTTGACCACCTTCAATAAGAAGTTGTCTTCATGGAAGAAAAGAGTAAGAAACCAGCACTTTGCTATGTTTGGACTGTTGGACAATGAAGTTGATGCCATGAAACTAAAAAATGGCCAAGTGGTTTAATTGATGATCACATGGAAACCTTAACATAACATACAGTTGCTTTCCGACATGTGAGCTACTCAGCATGAATTTAGAAACCTTTTATGACTGAAATGAATGAGAATGAGTGGCTTAACACTTTGACGTCCAGTATGAATCGAGGATTCTCACGCTAAAGCAACCTGATTGCACGTGGCTTTGCGCGTGCGTAACTCGGGCGCCGAAAGTGGTAGAGAGCTGATCAAAGGCTCAAGAGACTCAGCTAGTCTTCTAGTCTGCACTCGAAAAAAATTTTTTGGTTGGGGGTGCGGATTTTTTGTGAGTGACATTATAAGTGGAGAACTTTTAGGCCACCTTGGCCCACTTCAGCTGGCCCTGGGCCCAAACCGTTAGGTGGTAGTATTTCGCTGAAGTTTTTATTGGAAACTAGGCTACAATCCAAGTCTTTTTATTGGAACCTAGGCTACAATCCAAGTCTTGATATTTTGGATGAACTGCTCAGGTTTCAGGTTCAAAAGTTATGATCTAAAGTAATAAAAATATTTGACTAATTACCTAATCAGATAATTAATTAATTTGTTTATTTCAGATCATAACTTTTGAATATGAAATGCTAGAAAGTCGATCAATAGTTTAAAAGACTTGGACAAAAGCCTAGTTTCCAATGAAAACTTCAGCGAAATACTCAGGTAACATGAGCCAAAATGGCCTCAAAACTACTTCACTTTTGGCGTCACTCACAAAAAATCTGCAACCCCCAACCAAAAAAAATTTTTTTCGAGTACAGATTAGATGAATGGCCAATCCATTTAAGCCCTTGAACAGCTCTCTAGCGTAATCAGCAGAGGATGGCGTTAGTAAAGCAACCAAAAACTGCTGGTATTAGGCCGAAATCCAGGTACGATAGATTCGTAGACCGGTCATCAAAGTGTTACCATACAAGAGCAAAATTTGGAATCAGTGTTTAACACTTTGAGAGCCAGGGTACGATATATTCGTACGTTGAAATCGGCCTAAAACCAGCAGCTTTTGGTTGCCTTACCAACACCATCCTCTGCTGATTGCGCTAGAGACGCAACCCCCAATGAAAACTTCCAAAAAAATCCGCAACCCCAACCTGAAAATTTTTTTAAAGTGCAGACTGGAAGACTGGCCAATTCGTTTGAGCCCTTGAACAGCTCTCTAGCGCAATCGGCAGAGGAGCTAGGGCATTGGTAAGGCAACTGACAACTGCTGGTTTTAGGCCGATTTCAAAGTACGAATATATCGTACCCCGTCTCTCAATGTGTTAACACTTTGAGAGCCGGCGTATGATATATTCATACTTCAATTTCGGCCAAAAAACAGCAGTTTTCGGTTGCCTTACCAATGCCCTAGCTCCTCCGCCGATGCGCTAGAGAGCTGTTCAATGGTTGAAATGGATTGTCCAGTCCAGTAGATTGCACTTGAAAAAAATTTTTTGGTTGGGGGTTGCGGATTTTTTGTGACTGACGTCATAAGTGAAGTAGTTTTGGGGTCATTTTGGCTCAT
>JGI24158J21664_10003199_pt1 | contig 20414 bp, 12 predicted proteins | sample Ectturendosymbi3_FD_21664 | JGI IMG/M metagenome (IMG submission 21664) | reverse complement strand
TTTGAGCAAATTACGTTCTTCTGAAACCAGGGGTGTACACTCCAACATTAAAAAAACATCAGGTGGTACGCAATCTCAAAAAGTTTGAGAACCACTGGTCTAGCATATAGCACAATGCTGCGTCGAAACCATATGACTAAGCCAAAGATCAGTGGCAACCTTGTAGCGAGTTCGTGATCAAGCCAAATAAAAAAAATGGAGTTCGGTGCGGGTAAACCTCCAGTGAAATTCAAAATATGAAACCACTAAGATTTACACACTTTTTCCCAAATCAACCGTTTGTTTTCAACAGTTCATATGTGTTTACGTCTTATCATAAGTTCAATCGATAACGTCTGTGTCGAGGCGTAGAAATAGCAGCTTAAACCCTGGTCAAGAGAACGAGCACAGCCTGGTAATAAACACTCTTGGGTTTTACGGAGTCCTTTTGATGCTTAAGCTTTCAGTTTTGCTGCATCCTCTGGTAGGAAATCCTAGTTTCTGAAACAGTGTGTTATTATGCCTGGACTATCCATTCGACGAACATGCATATTTGGCGATACTGCGTTTGATCTGCAAGACGTTCTTAGAAAGAACGATTCGATCTGGGGTGTCAACAGGGCATGAGGGGTTAAGGACCGATCCTTACAGCACTATCGAAAAGATTGACGTCAACGTTTTATTGTACGTATCTGTTGACAAAGGCGCACGAGACGGAATTAAGAGGGGCATTTGCTTCTACAACGTGAAAAATATCAAAATCACGGCAGTGCCGGTTGAAGTTAGTTTCCCTAGCAAATGAAAACGAACATATTTGTTTCATTCGAACATATTTGCCAAAACACACGAAAAACTGTGGTCCCCTCGGAGAAACTAACGGCAATCGCTAGTGAAAGTTGGGCTGGAAAAAGTAAAAGCGTTGATCATCGGGCTTAAGTAAAATCAGACCAAATTGGAAACTTNTTCAGTGCCGACATTTCCGCCGTCCCACCACGGTACCATATGTATGCACTACGAACAGAAACGAGGAGTGAAACCAGGGTTGCGGAGTCGGAGGTAAAATATCCAACTCCGACCTTTCCAAAATTTCCGGCTCGGAATCCTTAACATAACGTGAATGAAGTTTGGCTGTTAACAATTTCGTAGCAACTAGCAATCAATGGAAATCTTGGTACACAGGAAGATTTATCTGTTTCCATTAAAGTTTCAAAAGAAATTGTACCATTTTAACAGGAATTCCTAACTTAAGAGTGCGATGTAAAAAACGATCCAATTGGACTTTTGGAGTCGCATAAAAAATCCGACTCCTACTCCACCCAAAAACCTCCGACTCCATGCGACACCGACTCCGCAACCCTGAGTGAAACCAGCTTTGCTGCAACAAAAGAAAACAAACTCTAGCAGTGGTATTCTAATAGTTCTTCAAAGTTGTACTATCGATTAAACGATGTACTTTGCAATTGTTTCACCGCCAAAATATTTTTCCAAGGAGACCTACTGTCGATAAATCGTTCAGCAGCCAAATTACCATGCAAAAACATTGGTTGCGAAGATATGGTACCTAAAGATTTGGAAACATGCATGGTAAATCGCAGTTCTACTGGCAGTATGCTCTACTGTAGGTTGGAGTTGGGAAGCATATGACCAGTCAAGTTGTGCTTGTGGCCTACGGCTGTAAATCCAGCTGTTGCGGGTCAGTCGCCAAACGAACCTTTTCGCAGATTTTACTTGATAAGGAAGGTATCTATTGTTTCTCGGGAAGAGTGGAATGCCAAATGCAATGGTGTAAATATTGCATAGAATACAGTTCTATATAGGGGGATGCCCGATGTCGCGTAAAATAAGTCTAAAGAACAGACTACAAGTACGATTGAAATGTACAAAACTCATCAGACGATGACTCCACTAGTCGTATATTTCACCAGTTCACTTTTACAGAAATCACCCTTTATTCTCGCACAAGTAATTCCACTCACAACTTGGATCCATCGCCAGCCAAGATCTCTTGAGTGGGGTTCAACCTGTGCTGCTTAATTAACCACAACTTGTAGCTGTAGGCATAGGTGGCGGAAGCGGGGGGCCGCGTGGGCTTAGGTCCCCTCACTTTTATTTCTGGGAGGGCCTGCCCCCCACTTTGAACACGTATTGGGTCCATTGTTAAATTATATTGTTCAATGAAAAAAAATTGCGGAACTTTAGCAGTATTTTGCAATACATTCATTGTAATTTGACAGGATTCATAATTGTGTGGCAGAATACACCGCTCACAGTCTGTCATCGTGCTATGGCTTGCTCACCGCGTTGGTGTTGTGTAACAGTGTTGCCAGATGGTGTAATACAACACAATTTTTTCCAAAAATGGTGTAATTTAGCATGCTTGTGTGCATGGGCGTCGGAAGGTTCTTTTCCAGAGGGCCACATGTGGATTTTTCCAAAAATTTTTCTAGGGGGACCAAAGTGGTGAAATCTGTGTTTGCCACTCGAAATAAGAGCCTTTATTGCTGAAATTTTCGAATTCCTGCCTCCCTTACGATGCCCATGCTTGTGTATATCGTGTCACATCATTAAAATTGGTGTAACTTCAAGCGTTTTAGCACCATTCTAAATAGTGAAATTTTGCTGACTCTCAAACATAAAATCAAATATTTGACAGATCAGTTTCTGTGTTTTTGTTGTTGCATTGGCAACATTAAATACCTATAATTTATGTCCGCATTGGCAACACAATTGGCATCCTTGCAGACAACTTGCTGGTTGCTACATATGCTTTTTTTGTCTTGTCTTTGCATTCCGGTGTCTAATGCAGTTGTAGAATTGAGTATTCAGTCATGTTACTTCTATTTTCAAGATGTGGAAAAGTGTGATTTTGATTGTGTTTAAGTCAGGTATCAATGCTGCGTCATTTTTGCCCAGTCTGTTTTTCAAGTTGTGTTCTTGTTGTTTTTAACAGCCCAGTGGCGACTCCGGCACACGGGCTCCTCGGGCTTAGCTCGATTCTTCGACTGCGGTTTATACTGGAGAACTCGAGCTTGCTTGCTTTGTATATTTGTGCCACCACCCACGGTCTCACTCATAGGCGTAGCCAGGGGGACGAAAGGGGCCACGGCCCCCCAAAGGTTTAGAAAATATAGTCATTTTGTGCTTTGAGAGGCGTTTTTCTAGACAAAATAGTGTTATTGGCCTAAAATCAAACATTTTGCCCCCCCAAAATTTTTGGCCGCCCCCAAATTTTTGGTTTGGCTACCCCACTGGTCCCACTTCACTACGTTGTTAACTCGGGCTCTTTACTATGGGCCTCTTCACTGTTCATATATTTTCGTTCCAGGTTTGTCCTTTCGCCAGAGGCGAATTTTCATTTTCGGGGCCTTAGGCTATTCTAAATTGGGGGCCCTTCTGGAAGGTTAGCGACGTCTGATGTCATACAAAATTAGCACTGTACACGTACTCGTTACATTCACTGAACAAGATGTTCCAATTCATAAACATATTACTTTATTCTGATTTGCCTCGATATCAAGGAACAAAAACAGTCACAATGAAACTAACGAAAAAGGCAGCGGTGAAGTTATCTGACCACATTCACATTATACATATTTAGTTAGTACCTCACTGGCTTCGTGTAATCTGAAAAATGGGTGAAGGCGTTTTGCTCCACATATTATACGTAACAATAACCAATTCTCGACGCCATAAAAAGAGAATGCCCATGGTCATTCACTTCAATCTTTCGCGCTCGTTCTTCTACCTTTTGTTAGCGGCATAGTAATAAAACGTGCGTTGAACCAAAACAAGAATACAAATATAAATGCTTACGGAAATGCTGGAAATTGTCATTAGTCCCAAAATTTTGGGGCCCCCCGAAATGGAGCCCTAGGTTTGAGCCTTTTTATCCTAATGGTAAATCCGCGCCTGCCTTTCGCGTTCATGTTGCAGGTGACCTGCACAAAACATTATCGTTTGTAGCAGGCGTTCTCTCGACTTCGTTCACTCGCGCTTTACTCTGGCTCATCCATTAGAGCCCGAGCTGCCCTCTGCAATTAAGCAATTTTTAAAACGTAATTCATATCGGACTGAATGTTTTCTGAAGCAGTGGATTTGAAGTCCAATCTAATGGACAGTTACCATTTCGAGAATAATTTCAAACGAACGATAAATTGTCCAATAAATCGGCTAATATGAATGAGCCTGGTACGCACAGGCCTTAGGCGTTATCATTACTCTGTGACGTACGTTACGCAACAATGGAGAAGTTATGATGAGACCTTCTCATTTATTGTTACGTAATTAACGTCAGAGAGCAACGATAATGCCCCAAAATGAGAGCAAATAGAAATTTCAGTGACGCAAGCATCGAATGGTTTTATTCAGTCAGAATAAATCGTATGATGAGCCCGAGTGATGCTTTTGACCTGGATTGCCGCTGCAACAGCCTATTTGGATTTCAGGTGTCTCACTGATACGTTTTTTTCTCAGTGGTGCAATTTTGCAAATTAGGCCTTCATATTGTGTATAGGTAATGACGTCATATTTTAATGCTTGTGACGTCATAGTTCCAATTTAAATCACAGAAATGTTTCATATTTTTCTGACGTGCACTTGTGCCCCCCCACTTTGAAAAAGGTTCCGCCACCCATGGCTGTAGGTGAATTATATCGGTTGAGGTTGACTTCCGCAGTTGAGACATCAGCGTTCACCAAGTGACTGTTACTTTGATGTCGGTCCCAGTAATTCTTGGATTTTACGAGCAGCTAGTGACTCAGAAATAGAAGTTCCATAATCCAGTTACGGTGTTTGGGCTTTTTCCCCTTACTGTATAATCTTGTCGTTGCAGCCTTGTCTTAAAACTCTTTCGAAGTACTGTTGCTTTGCTACTACTGTTGCGATTATTTGGTGCCATAATTTGAAAAGAACCGTAATAGCATTAAATGGCTCTTACAGACACAGTCCACTTACTGTAATAGTGGTTGGGTTTAGGAGAAGTAGCCTATAAAGCAACTGACAATGCTTACTATCAAATAAACACGGCAAGGGCAACATAGAATTTACGAAACTGCACTATCAATTCTTTGAAGCACCTGCAAGCACCTAGCAAAGAGGGAAAATCCTTGTTCAATCTTTTAATTTTGCCATTCATTTCAACATTTTTCCGCGGAAGGTCCTTCTCAGAAGTATGGTGGCCCATTCGGAAACACTTTCACTTTTGTTTGCAAACTAAAATATTTTCGCTTCAAAAACAAAAACAATTTTAATTTCGTTTCGAAAACACTTTCATTTCGCAAATGTTTTCTGAATAAAAACATTTTCATTTTAAAATAATTTTATTTTCGTTTCGGAAACACTTTCACTTTTGTTTCGGAAGCACTTCGTAAAACAAATCGAAAAAATTGTGGTCGTGGGCCATGTGTGCCACCCTCCTATGAGGGCCAGCGTTTCCACTTGAGAAGGCTTGATTTGCAGATTTTCCTGTGTCGATGTCTGGCTCCAGTAGCTCGCGGTAGTATTGCGCGTACGTGAAGACTGGTCTGAGTCTTTCCTTGTTGTGATAACCTATCCTTGGGGAAATGTCTTTGAGGGATTTGTGACATAAGACGAATAACTTGTGGCTTAGAATAAGTGAATGGTATCTTTTTGGCCAAGAGAAGCGGATGGATTGTACGCATGGCGAGTGGTGGTTGTGATGCAGTCAGTACGTACTTGAATATGCTGGCCTGTAGCCTTGTTTGAAAAGTTAAAAGCTGCTTCGTGATTTTAGGGAACCTAAAGAATTCTATTGGGGATCATGTGTCAAAGTTGCAACATGTGCCTGCCAAATTTCAACGTTTTTGGCAATTTAGGCACAAATTTGATTATTGAAAAATTGAAGGGTAGCCTAATTGTTCCAGTTTTGATAACCTCCAAATGAGTGACGGGCTCGCTGTGGCAAAGTTTTCGACACAATTCTATTATAGTGATAGGCAGTAGAAACACTGGCCCTCAACCGAGGGTGGCACGCATGGGCCATGACCACAAAACTGATGCGATTTTTTCGATGTGTTTTACGAAGTGTTTCCGAAACAAAAGTTGAAGTGTTTCCGAAACGAAAATAAAATTTTTTTAAAACGAAAATGCTTTTGTTTGGAAAACATTTGCGAAGCAAAAGTGTTTTCGAAACGAAATTAAAATTGTGTTAGCTTTTGAAACGCTTCTTTTGTTGTTTTTCAAAAAAATGCCAAAAACTAAAAATTTTTTTTGAGTGGCACGTATGGGCCACCATACAGAAGCCACTTTGAATCTTTATCTTTGCCAAATTCTCGCTGCAATTCAGTCCAAAAACTCGATTGCGAATATTCTTGATTTGTCTCATGCTATCCTGGCCTGCATTTACCAGGATCAAATGCTGTTCCAAGCCAAACCCAGAACACACAAACGCTAGAGAACGCCTTCAACAAACGCACGACAAAGAGCCTTATCCGAGAGACACTTTAATTCTGATTTTATAAAAGGGAATTGACCGCAAATAAATTTATTTCTTGGGAAGACTCAGCCTTTAGCTAAAGCTTGACCGTAACTACGCCTAGATGTCATCAGGATTATTCATCTCAAAATATCCTACAGTAGATGAAGAGTACACTGAAAAGTTACTTTATACAACAGTGCTTGGTGTGCAGAAAATGCTTTCTCTTCTGCAAACCTTTTGCAACTGTAACGCCAACGTGACTAGTTAAATGAAAGAACACCTCTGCCAATTGCTCATGCCGATCTCTCTGCTTTGGTTTGATCACAACCTTATGCAATGTCGTATAGAAAGGAGCAGAAGCTTAGATTTGATGGCTTAGACCTCAAGCCCCCAACCCCTGGCGACGGGCCTGTCACAACTCATTTTTCGTTACACTCGTTACGAATTCATGCTCCTTGACACACTTTACTCCAGAATATCACTCTCAGTGTGAATACCTAGCACTTCATAACAGGCGCGCAACCAGGGGGGGGGGGCATTTGGGGCGTTTGCCCCCCGAAAGTTTCAAAACATTGCATAGCAATTTTGACATTTGTAGAAACTTTCAAAGAATAAAGAGAAACTTTTATATTCTAATCATTTTTAAGAAATCTTATTGGAATTTTTCTTTGTCTTGCTCGTTAATTATCTCCTTACAAGAATTATCTTGAGACAGGTTATCTGATCGACAATTTCGTAAATGATTGGTATTCAACCACAAATATGCTGGAAGTTTCAACTTGGGAGATAGTTTAAACTGTTCGTATTTCTAAGGCATTTTTATCTGTTTGTTCGTGTTTTTGCCTGTACTATTTTGCCTTAGACAGGCCTCAATTTGCCCTCATGAAACTTTATAATGTTGGGGTACTGCTGAACCGTGCAAATTGCTGAAACTTTCAAATTGATAAGAGAAATCTTGACATAGCAGTTAGTGCCTCGTCAAACCGCTTGTTCTTCTGCGACCTTTTGACAATTATTTTTGTAAGGGGCAAAGCGGATCACCATTACTAACGTAGTACATTTCTTTAAAAAGTGTTGTTTAGCTGCATTTTCCCTTCGAAACCTGATAGTTTTTAACTAAATTTAGGTTGAGAACTGTTTCACGTTTTAGTGTCTTTCTGGGTTGATACCAGTGCCACGGCTTGGGAAAAAAGGTTTAGTGAAGTGTCATATGAGTGCTAGTCAAGTGTTGAACATTCCTACCTACTAGACCACTTTGGCTCCAAATGACGCATTACAAGACCCTAATTTTTGCAACCAGTGCAATTCCTGAAACTCATTGCCCTAAACGTGCTTCTAAAAACTTTCACACAACTCATGGATGCTAGAAAAAGCTGTTTTGCCCCAAACACACCTGATCCGTTATGCGCCAAAGGCACAAGACACCTAATCCGTTTTGCCCGAAATGGTAGCATTCAAAGATCCCCTCTCCATTAGAAGGAATTTGCTAAAATTAGACGAAAATTAGGCAGGTTTACAACTGTAGTAGCCTATACATCTGTCCCACTAAAGCCATGACTACACTAGTTGAGTACGGAACCAGGTGTTTGTATGAGAATAAAAACTTTACTCTGTCCTGATCGTTCGGTCTGCATCTTGGCTAAAACTGAAAAGTTCTCATTTTCGGAAATGTTGCGAAGAGAACTTTTATCTGTATGGCAGGCTTATGCAGAATCACATGAAAATATTTTCAACTACAGCAAAACTGTTTGTATGACGTTTAAGGCTAAGAGTGCAAGAAGCACAGTCACCCCACAACAGACACATGGGTGATAAAAATCTAAAATCTGTTAACCAATACAAATATCTGGGAGCAGTACTAGATACTGCACTCTCAGATGACAAAGACATTCAGAGACAACTGCGACAAAATATTGTGCAGCAAACAAGCTGCGAGCCTCTCCTCCCGATGTTGAAATGCAGTTAAAAATGTTCTTTTTCGTTCCTTTTGTACGCCCATGTATGCATCACAATTATGGTGGAATTTCAGAAAGTCATGCATGCAAAGATTGCGTGTGGCCTATNATTTTGGATGCAGAGCTCTATGCAACCTGCCCTGGAGAGCGAGTGTTAGTAGTCATGACTCATCAGGTTCAANGTAACATTCCTGCATTTGAGGCTGCGTTAAGAAAAAATATGCACTTGTTTCTCGAAAGATGCAGAAGGTCTAATAACGTAATNGGTGCCTGCTTTGATGCAGTCAGATTGCTTATATTCTTCCTTATTCTTTGAACACTACAANCGCATTTTACTTTGCGACTGAGTGCTCGAACTTTGCAGTGTTTGTTCGTTTGAGTGTGTGCATGTCACAATGCATTCGTACTTTACCTGGGATTGACCAGTTTAGGAATTAGTGTCCCACTCTGCAGTGGTGTTGCACCAAGTGAAGAAATAGTGTTGAGAAAGCGTCTGTAAACCTGTGGCTCGGTCTCCAACGCCGTTACAAAACGTTCTTTAAATAAGTTTCTGTAGCCCGGTGTCATGCGAAATTTCTGAACTCTGCGAAATTTCTGACCTATTATTTTTTGTCAGTTATTTTGCTTCTCAGAGTAAAGGAACAAAGTATGGCGATTGTTTTTTTGATGTGTGTTGTGTAAATTAAACTTTTTGGTTAGATGTCAGATACCCACAACAAGCTACAGTTCGGGAATAAGTAAAACCAATAAAAAATATTGGACTTAATCTTAGACTTCAATTATTTTTCTTTTTCTAACTGTAACATAAACCCTAACCCGACACACGTACCTAAACACCAAACCCTAAGCCCTAATCATTAGTTTTCTCAGCATATTTGATATGTTGAATGTTGCTCTGTGCAAACGCATATGGCGTGAAGTTAGAAATTTCGCTTGACACCGGTCATTCAGCCTCCAACGCTGTTGTAAAACGTTCTGTTTTGTCTGTTTTCATTAACCAGTGTTGTGCACAATGTGTGTGTTTGTACTATGGACTCCGTGTCTGCGGGAAAAAATACATTATTATCATATGTAACCGTTTGCGAAAAATTTGTACCACGGTTGAATAAGCACGATGACCTCATCGAATGAAAATTCATGAAAATTGCCCCCTCCGAAATGAAGAGCTGATTGCGCCCCTGCTTCATAACGAATGTAAGCAAATATCTGCTAACTCGACGAAGAAACTTTGGGTTGAGGCATATCGGGGTTAGCGTAATAAGTGTTACCAGACACGAAGTTTTTTTTATTTTACGTCAAACTTTCCACGACAGATCAATATTCTTGGAATGTGACTGCGACTAGTTCCTTTCCCACCACCGTACCTATAAATTCTCTCATATCTTGAATAAACCCATCGCCTGCTTTTTGTTGGAGGAGCCAAATAAAACACGAAGGGACGAGTTTACAAAACGCAATCCAAACCCAGTAGTGAGACAAGATTTCGAAAATAATTTAAGAAATATTGCATGTGTTTTAAGTGTTAGGCCAGAATTTCGTTTTCCGAACTTTGCCGAGGGTCCTCGCGTACCTGACATTATTGTTAAATAGCTTTTAATACTGGAATTGTTTACAATCAATCACTAAACAAAAAATCGGGAAACACTTTAAAATGAGCAGTGTGCCATTACTGCCACTCTCTTAAATCCAACAAACGCATTTTTTCAGTTTTATTTCTTTTTACAATTGACTGTGATTAGTTTTCCTTTGCCACCACATTGTCCGAAATAGCCTGAAGTTTGTGTCTGGTCCAGGTTACCCTGTATTTTAGGTTATCTGTGATTTGTTTTTATAAATACAGTAGCTTCGCTAATGTGCCAATAGCTTGGTAATATACAGATTGTGACAATTAGAGAATGAAGAGCTGTTTCCACGCCACCGTTGGTGTTAAATTACCTACAGATATATCTTTTCAGGAAAAAGACAAACGACTCGTTGCTGACGCTTCGTAGTGGCTGGAGAGAAAAACTGTTGACATCACTGCTTGCCGAAAAGAAATAAATGCTTGTCAGCAAGACGTTTAAGACAAGAATACGGTTGAGATTTTTTTTCTGTATCGAATGGACAAAAAAATGTAGCGTGCAAAAGTATTATGAGCTGTGGCTTGCATTTAAATGTATTTCGCTTAATACGCAAAACCCGTCAACATTTTTAATAGGGAAATGCCTCTAACACTTATTACTTTGACCTACTATGACATAAAATTCTCTACAAACTTAGTTCTACTTTTTGGATGGCTTCGTTGTCAAAGTTCGTGTCTTGAGTTATAGAGAGGTTTGTTACTATGCTCACTAGTGCGCTCATTGCACCCTGCTTTTTATTGTCAAATATTCTACTTTTTATGTGCAGATATGATTCCTGTATTGAGAAATATAACATAATAAAGACTTTATGGAATATGAGCATTGAATTGTGGGCTGAGATCTCATTTGGCCTCACTGTCCCGAGAAAATTCACCCGGATACGGCCAACGGAGCATGTGTGAAAACTGCCGTTGGCCATAAGCCGGTTCGTAAGCCGTAACCGGATTCTGTGTGAAGCCACCTTTAGTAGTACTGCCGTTTGTGGTTGCTAATGTCTATTTTCCGTTGGTGTTTGAAGCCGCGTTGTCAGAAAATATTCCAAACTGATTGCCACTGTGCTTAATACAAGTGTGTCTGACCAGACAACGTTTTGCTTTGCGAAATGTTCTTTGAAACAAACTGCTTTGACTTCTGCCTTCAGGTTTGGTTGCTGTGGTGCGAAACATTTCTGCACAAATTTTTTTCAGTGTTTAACCTCTTTTTGCTGCTGCCCCAAATACTTTCAGTTTATTCGGTTTAATCCGAACACGTAAAAACGCTTCGCAGAGAGGGAATCATAAAATCAGTGAATGCAGTAATTGTTTTAGGCATGCAACAATGTTCAATGGGGCTTATAAGTGTAATACAACCGAAGAGCAGGCAGCATTTTGTTCATTTACAATAGTACTGTATCTATTATGATACTGTACTTAGCGTCTTAGCTTCTGACCTGAAAGGTACAAAGAAAAGGTATTAAAATAGTGAACAAAGATTTTCGTAGTCAGTTTTGATCAATATGAAATCCAACCATGCAAAAATGAACACTATTCGTCATATATGTTGTTTTCTTCTTTTCATTTCGGAAAATAATGAATAAATGAACTTGCTAAAATGGTACAATATGTACAATAGACGTCTTTTCCTCTTCCACAAATAAAAAATCTACAAAATCTTTGCCAAAAGCCAATCGCTTGTTCGTTGTAAAATGTTGAAAAAATAGTCATTTTGTTTCTTCAAAGCTTTCCGTTTCTGACTTCCACCAGCGCAGAAAGATTGCAGCAAACAGAATTGAGGCGATTACTATGGCGATGGCTACACCAATGGTGAACTGAAAATAAAAATATAATGGAATAATTTTTTAACTTGTCTCAGATTTTGATTACGATTAAACGGACGATGTACCCTATTGCCTTCTATTTATATAGGAAGGCATATTTTTTAAAGAAGGTGATCAAAAGACTAACATATATGTGGAAGTATTTTGGCTAAAGCTCATGTTAGTTAAAGATTTATAGCGCTCAGTGATTTTGTTTTTCGTTTTTAATTTAAAACAGTATTCGATTCCAACAGTCTCACATTGCTGAAGCAATGAAACACACCGCCGCAACGCTCATGCAGCATTAAACAACAAAGAAGGTGTAATTTTTTAACCTTTAATCTGTAAATGTCACCTAACTTTTAGGTCGCTCCTATAGTCTACACGCTGTTGTAAGATTAGCCACATCTAAGTTTGCCAGCAAATCATTTCACCTGCAATGGAATATTGGAGATCATAACGTTCACTGCTTTTGAAAATGTTGCATTATTCAATTCTGCTGTGCACGTATACGTTCCGCTGTCAGATACCTGCACCAGAAAAAGCAGACCAGCGCCTTGAAGTTGTTCGGTGAGAACAAAATTGCCAAACGGAAAATACAGTGTCTGTTCGTGGGAGCAGAAAACTGCGTTTACTCTTTCGCTGCGTCACTTAATGCTCCTACTTCACCAGGAAAATGGAAGTTTTCAGCAACTGGCATCCGTGGATTATATGCAAATGGCTCTTTGTGATGTGAAGCAGGTTTTATGAAATGGAATTTTAACGAAACATGTAAAGTGAATGCTGTACAACGAATGCAAAGCAGCCTAAGGCAAAATACAGTGTATCAATTCCAAAACTTACAATCGTGAAAAATTTATAGAATATAAACAATATACAAATTACCAACCTCGGTGCTTGCAACGCACAAGCTTCCGTTCGTGTGACTAATTAACCGCGTACTTCCATTTGAAAATTCAAGAGATTCGCTGAGGACTTTCCATGTGATTTTGATTTCACTTTCTAGATCGCTTTCTGCAAAAGCGCCAATTATATTCTGCAAAGCAGCTAGCAATTCCCTTTGTTCATTGATACTGCGCATTCTTCCGACTTCGAATATTTCATGGTTGTGTGTGTACGACATGCCTTCACTTCTTCATGCACGTGCTGTGTTAAAGGTCCGTTCACAAATACGTCACGCTTCGAAGGATTGTGACTTTTGTGGCTCTTTGTGACGAGGGGGCTTAAATAAATTTGTGACGACACAAATTGTCTCAGGCACATGAAAGTTTTACACCTCGTCATGAAAAAAGATCGAATGGTTGCTCAGCAATCAGCGATATCTGTATGCTTTTGCCCCTTTCACACTTGCAACCCAACGGTGACTTCGGGCGCGCACATTTTCTTGACCATTCCATCTCAACTCAGCACTCCTGAAGAACCGCGCGCACGTCGATGAGTGTCGAACTACAATCGACTAACGAGGGGTGAGTAATCAATTTGGCTTCGGGGCCACTTTGAGAAGAGGGCCATACGTTTTAATGAAAATAGAAGCAAGTCTCGGTCCAAGTTAACCTCAGCACTAACATTTGCTGTGATAAGTTGGAGGAAATTTCAGATTTGAAGATTTTTCTGAATGCTTAACGCGGGCCACGCAGGCCCGTTGCCAGGATATCGCAGCAGGGGGGCCAAAAACCACAAAGGGGGCACATTTTTAAAATACAATATTGGATGTATGCAGCAACCGGGGCCCAAACATGAAATTGGGGGGCACAGATTTTCAATGGGGGGCCGAAACACCACTGCCACCCCGCTGGCCACGGCCCTGGGGCCACTCAAACGCTGTGGCGGACCACATGTGAACCGCTATTTGCCCACCCTCGACTAAACAAGAAGTGCCATGACCGTGCCGAACTGCGCTGTAGTGGATCAATTCCCATTCATTCACAAAGTAGATAAGAGAAGTCAAAAATAGATAACAGGCGTTATTGTTACATCACTGAGATTTGTAGGTTCTATGTCAGGGGTGAGGAACCTATGTATACTATCATGGGCCACATGAATTGTGCATTTTCGCTGGCGGGCCGCAAAATCAATTAATTTTATCCTACAGTTCTACCTTGTCTCGCTATGAGGAAGAGTGACTTCTCCTGACTTACTACTGCCGTACCTGCTTATCATGGAGCTTCGTTTTGACGCGATGTTGTTTATCACTATGGCTGTACTCTAACTTGCGTAACGAAAATGCTGATGCGATCAAATGGCCATATCAAATGTTCACACGGGCCGCATTTGTCCCGCGGACCGCATGTCCCCCGCCCTTGTTTAGAACAAGGGTGGGGGACCTGCGGTCCGCGGGACAAATTCGGCCCGTGTGAACATTTGATAAGTTGACAAGAACGTGGCAAAGAGAGCTTGTTTCGTATTATGTAGCAGACTAGTGCTAGTTCTTAAGTCGGCATTTGAAGAGCAGGTCTAATTTTAACAATTTTAATAACATGGGAAACAAAACCAGTCGCTGTTCAAAATGCGTGTTATGGCGCATCCTTCAAAAACTAAGCATGTCTGCCAAACTGAGATTATAAAAATATGGAATGACATCAAACAAGCTGACTATTTTCGAAAAAGAGTTGAATGTTTCAAGAGCCATGTTAAAAATAATGCTAAGAAAATTAAGGCTACACCATTCAAATTTCGATAAAACAAACAAATTCTGCTCCAAAGGAGAAGAACAAATAATCTCAACTTGATTCAACAAAGGATAAACTTTCCAACGAGCGGCCAGTAACACATGACTCTGCCTACATCGAGTGCAAACGGGTCTGACATTATTGCACTTGCTATAAATGCGCCAGTTCAATTGCAACTAAAGCGGAGATTGATGTAAACTTTGATTCACTAGCATTGGGTGATCATTCAAGGCAATGTTTCTCAAAGTAGGCGGAATCGCCCCCTTAGGGGCGATTTTGATGGGCAAGGGGGCGAAAAAAACAAAGGGGGCGATAGGGGGGCGAAACAACACAAAGAGGGCGAAAATGCTCCACCACTAATCCACGATTGAGTTAACTTCAATAGCCTACTACAGTATTATGACTTGTTAGTTTCTTGCAAATATTAATTCACCATGATAATCGTTGGAGGTTGTTGCTAAAGCACTTTATCTCTTGAATTTTTACTCTGGATCGTCTACGTGCCCGGCTACGGTGTGGATTATTTCAGGGCTGCGGAGCCGTCGTAAGAATGTCACAGCTGCGGCTCCAGGAGCTCTCCTTTTTATGAACATGGCTCCAATACCGGAGCTTTTGGTTTTCATAAGTGTGACTCCGGCTCCGGAGCTCTCTTTTTTCATGGCTCCGGCTTCTGTTCGCTTTTACACATTAATATTTTGATTGTCTTGATGTGTCTCAAGTTAATGGAAAATGAATCAACTCAAGTACACAAAACTAAGAGAATATACCAGGGATGGCCAAACTGCGGTTCTACGAACCTTTGCATGCGGTTCTTTGAACTTTCCGAAAAATTATAGGTTTGTTTTTTATTTTTTATTTCTATTGCGAAGTGTAGAAATATTTTAAAGTGGTGCTGTAGTAGCTGGCCGGCCGTACAGTATTACTTTTGCAAGTTTTTGCCAAAACAATTATGGCACAGAAATGTAGGTTGCAAATAAATTCGTGTTTTTAGATTTTTATGTTGCGGCGCTTTGTAACTTGGGATTTACGGTATGCGGCTCGTACGTAGAGCAGGTTTGGCCACCCCAGGAATATACCAAACTTTTTTGAGTAATTTAATCTGCTAGTTTTTTACAAGCAACGCTCTTATCATCGGGAAATCAGCAAAAAAACAACAATCACATGTTTAGACGACTCAGAGAACAGCTAATAGCAGAAACGTAACTCAAGATTACGGTAATACAAACAATTCCTGGAAAGGCAGTCGCTGGTTTTGCCGTCATTGCCTGAGGATCTTTTGTTGTTTCTTACGATTAGAATGAAGAAAATGGCTGTTTGGAAAACTACATTTGTGTCCGAGCATTTAAACACAGACCAGTCCCAACTGACCATGTGTTTTGCACGCGTTGCATGTTTTGCCTGTTACAGTCTTGACGATTCGAGCTAACAGCCCTGCCCGGGCAAAGGCAAGCCATGCAAAGAATGCAAAACACAGTGGACTCTCATGTGTTCTTTCAAACACGCACACGTTTGCATTAACACAAATGCGACGATGAACATAAAAGCCCTTTGTTCAAAGCAATAGTGTGACTTCTAGCAAGAAATCCACATTTGACTTTTTAAAAATAGCTGAAAACTTTTCATTTCTTATATTTTACACTTATAATAAGCAGTGATGAATCGCAAAGTAAAGCACAATTTAACCTGCAAAATTAGGAGAAAATAAGATTCGTTACTGTGCTGAAAATATATTTTTTCCACAGATGAAAATTTCCAGAAAAGTCCACATTTGTTCACATTGATTTTTATACCCTTTTGATAACAATGTACTGCTAGGCAAAGCAATGCTAGTTCGCTACCAATTATTTATTACTTTCATGTTATTCTACTGCTTGTAAACGTAATGTTTCCTAGTGAACTTTGCTAATAATCTAGTAAACCTAGCTAGTAAGCCTAATGGTTTCTAAAAGAAATCCTACTTTACAATGGCGTGCCGTGCATTTTACGCAAAAATGTGCAATGGTATCACGTCTTAACATACTTCTTGCTAACAGCATGATTACACAGCTACAAAAGCTATGGATATTTTATTATATATCTGCTCATTGTAGATCAGTTCGTTTTAGATCCTACCCTACTACAGACCCGGTTTGATCATTCTGACTAGAAAGTAAGATGTTGTGGTAGTTAAGGCTTTTCTTACTTCTACAACAGTTGTTCTCAACCATTTCGCCGAGGGAAGCCAAATCTAGACCTACGATTTTGTTTTAGAGAGCCTCACAAAGAAGTTTTATCACAAGTCATTTGACATGATGTGCTTTTTTGCAGTAACGATGTCTGTTATACAAAATATTAGAGGTATTACTGAAAGACACTGTCTATTGAAAGGAATCATTTACCATCAAAGAATCAGACACTAAGCTCCTGAAGAATATATATTTCGCCTACGAAGGAGGCCTCATCAGCTCTTACTCAAATAGAATCTGTTGCAGAAAGATTGCTAAAAGCTGTACAAAGGATGCCGGGGAGCTGCATGCGGCTCTAAGAACAGTGTTTAAGAACCATTTTTCAACAAATAACACCACGCCTGCCATCTGCGTCGTCACAGCCTTAGCGATTAAACCAAAGAAACATCAAAGACTTGCAGATCCATTGTTGCATCCATTGTTGCAGTGTTGCAGTCTGGTGTCCTAACTCATAATAGTCGCGTTCAGTGTGCGATAAAGAGCACACGCAAGTCTATTTGGCATATACGTTCGTATCTAGGAAGGTACCCGAAGCCACCTCTCAAATGGTCATAGCTCCGGCCCCGTTCGTAAATTTGAGCTCCGGCTCCTGATTTTTAATCTGAGCTCCGGCTCCAGGCAAAATGCCCAGCTCTGGCTGCGTAGCCCGGGATTATTTTCACAACAATTCTGAACGTAATACCAGCGTCGTAATGCAACTGCTTAGTTCAGTTTTTTAATGGGCTTGGTTCAGCTTTACTTTAAAAAAATTAAATTCTTTAAATTTACTACCTTGTGTTTGCTCTATAGGGCTTGGGGGGCGAAAACGACATGTGGAGAGTGAAAAGGGGGGCGATGGAATAAAAAAGCTTGAGAAACACTGGCTTAAGGCAAAGACTACTTGCAAATGAGCAGAGAAAAATGCAAGTTGTGATCGAAGTTTGACTAAAACGTATGACAGTACTCACCATACTTTTGCAGTGGTTACGGTTTTTACGTTCTCTTGCGTTAACGTGGACCTAATGTAGCCGAGTATGCATCGAAAATGGACCCTTGCGCCGGAGATACAAGTTTCGGCCATGTGTGGCGAAGATTATGTAGGCAAGCATTTGCGGCGAGGGGTAAATTTCTTGTTAGCGGATTAAGACAATTTCTGGTATGATTGTGGTGCGAAGAGTTTATGGATATTTGTGACAAAATGTGACAAGGGAGGGGGTGATTTTTAGGCAAAAACGTGACGTCATTTGTGAACGGCCCTAAGCTTACGACTGCTTCCTGCACTTTGACTTAAAGCGCGTTTCCAAAGACAGGCATCAAGCGAAGCTCAAGAGAGTATTTCTCAAGCATGCGACTTCACACATGTTTATATTTTGATCAAAATGTTAAGAAACATTAAGCTCACGTGATTGTTGCTATACAAAGAATATGGACGAAATAGCATTACCCACCCTTTCTTGATTTTTATTCTTTGTAATCAAGTTGTTTGTACTTGGTATTTTTGACTACATCATGCCAAGATACAACATTGACAAAATCAACTTTAAATGTTAACGCGCTACTAATTATATCCCGGACAACACAGATAATTGACAAAATTTCGTTTACGCAAAACACTCAATAAGAATTCAATGTTGCCTAAGCAACAAGATCACCACAAAGCAACAGACGTGAGCAGCGAACGAAAAACATCGACAAGAAGTTTTGCGAAAATTCGGTTTTAATGTTACAGACAATAAAAATTTAAAGTGCAAATGAAGTGGAAAGATATTTTGAAACTTATATATTTGAAGTTCTTTGATGGTTTCGACGTAAAGCTATATGCTCCATACATAACTCCTACCAACGTAGCAATAGACGTATCACTGTATCACTAAGTTTTAGTTGAAAGTTGTTGTCAAAACAACCGTAGTTATCCCGCTAAAATATCTAGTTACGCTTGTATTTTATTGTATAGTTGTGGATGCTGTCATCCAGCCTAATTTTTAGTAAAAAATAAAGAAAAACTTTCTACCTTCCGTTGCTGCTCCCTCACCTGAGCTGCTTGCCATTGCTTCTGAAATCGCGCTCTCATTTTTATGACCAATGCAGTGGAGGCAGACCTTTGCACAACACATTTAAACAATTACGTAAAATCCACAGAGCATGTTTCAACATAATGGCAATACTCACGTTTCAAACCATAAATAACAACGAGCCTGCCAAGTAAGGAGTGAAATTGAGTTCATTTAAAGTCACTAAGTTCTTTAAAGGGTTGATAATCATTTTGAAAAAGGATGAAATCAAAAATGTTTCCGTATTTGTCAAAATTCCATGACCAATTTTGGTGGAGCAAGGTGTATTTTGCGATGAATAATAATCAACTATAGCTCATCAAACACCTGGAAACTGCTCTAAAGCTACAACTGTTGCTTTATAAGCATGAAATATAAATATATGTTTGTAAGGCAAGGAGTGTGCATCACATAATTGTGCTGATTTTGGTGTTAGGTAACTGCAACGGTATAGTTAAAAGATGTACAGCACAGAATATTGACGTGAGTTCTACTGTTGTCAACAAATCGTCCATATATCTCCCCTTTGATTCAAGTCACTCAACAATATTCAAAATCTTCTAAACTGTTACTGAAACTTGGCTACAAAAGTTGTTATAAATTGAATAAAGGATTGACGTTAATAACTTTCAGTACTAAAATATATCGACAAGTCATAATGTCGAAAAAAATTCAAGTCATCGTCAAGGAAACACCTGCACCTAGTGAGACATTCGGTGTTTGTTGGCGTATGTAGCAGTGGCTTCACAGAACGTTTTGTATAGCGAGCATATTTACTCACAAAAGCTCCTTGATTTGCATTAATATCCTTGCTGATGTAACATATGTCAATGTATCGTTTCGAAGTAAAACCGGTACAACTTTCATCAATTATTCTCTTTTCTTGCATTGATGGTTCTGTGTTTGTGTCTTTGTCAGTCGAATCGGATTTTCCACCTTCGGCGCATATGTTTTGAAAATCTGACAAACAATTTCTTTACTGATAAGGTTTTGGAATCCGTTGCCGCAAACTAATAAAAAGAAACATCCTAAACATCACTGTTTCGTTTGGTAACTTGTTTATTCGCTGTCAAATAAAAAATGTTACTTGTACCACCAAACGTGTAGTCAGGAATACGTTTTCCCTTCTGTTCCTCAGGTTCTGCACAAGTCGGCGCTTGCCCTTGAAGTTGTTTTCCGGATTTTGTCCAAGCAAACAAAGCCATCAAGCTGCAACACATATGAAATTTCAATGTACGCTTTTATACCTCCTTCAGTTCAATAAAGAGTATTTTTATAAAATTTCCAGTTATCTGACACCCGAATCTAAAAGGGAACTGATAACCAAGGGGTATCTGGCTTCGAAACTTGGTTTTATGGATTCAAACAAACACCATCCGCAACACGAAATAAAGAGTGATTACTTTGTTAAATCAGTAGGGTCACCAACAGCTGTGTGCACGTTGTATTTAAACTTTAGGGAATTCACCAAAAAATTTACATTTTTCACACATAATCAGAGCCACTCAAATGCCAATCTATGTCACCTGAAAAACTTGTAGAACAGTGAGCGACTAGCAGTCTGTGACTACTTGCAAAACAGTGTGCAACAGACCCATTGGCCAAAATTCACGGGTAGTCAAGAAAACCAGTGTAGCAGAACAATTACATTGTTCTCTACATGTAAAAGAACTTAAAGTCACAACAACCGAACTTGAAGGACA
>JGI24158J21664_10003198_pt1 | contig 20415 bp, 17 predicted proteins | sample Ectturendosymbi3_FD_21664 | JGI IMG/M metagenome (IMG submission 21664) | reverse complement strand
AAAATCCGGAAGTTTGGCCATAACTTTTGAACCAGAAATGCTAGCAAGTCCATCAAACCCTCTAAAGACTCGTATTGAAGCCTAGAATCCAAAAAAAATTCGAGTCACCAAATCTGATGGATGGTTCGACTTCCCGGAAGTGACGTCTTTATCCCAATGTATAGAAATATGCATGAACAACCTCTGAATACGCAAGCATTAACAAAAAACCCGTGATCTCAAGCTGAAATTGTTTTTTTTCAGTCTAAACTACTAGTATTCACGAATCTTTAGAGGGTTTGAACAGCTCTCTAGCCTATTCTGACAGCGAGTTATGGCCGTATCCAAAAGGGGTGTTATTCCACCCTGGTTACTTTTTTTGGGGGTAGGATTTTTGAATACTTTTTGTTTTTTGTGGCATAATTTTTCATTCAGATATGCTAGAAAGCCAATCAAGGGCTCCAAAGACTCGTAAGATAGCCTAGTTTCGTAAAAATATTTGCGCCAAAACGTGGGCCCATTCGATGGGCGTCCAGGGCCGGGTAAAGTAGGTCATAAAAACGCGAAAACACCCCCACTTGTGACGACACCCCAAGAGAACCCCAAACCCAAAACTGAAAATTTTTTTTGACTCGGAACTACTAGACTTGCTGAATCCGTAGAGGGTTTGAACACCTCTATAGCAGCAGCAGGTGGCGAGTTATAACCAAAAACGTACGCGCCAATCTATTGGCTTTTGCGGTCGTTAAAGGGAATTTTGTGTCATTGCAGAATGTGTTGCGATATTGACAGAAAAACAACACGGAAGCAAGGAAAAAGATCGCCTGTTTTATCTACAGCTGAGCCTCAACGATAATCTGGTTTTACTTCGACAAGTGTCTTTTTCCGTCGCTTCTGGCAAGCTTCACGTTAGAAAACTTTAGTGCCTAGGTCAGGGGTCAAAGTGTGGCCCGTGAGCAGGTTTCACATGGCCCGCGTCTTTGGTTTCAGATTGTGTTGTGCCCGTCGCAAAGGCGTCTATACCTCAAACCCTAAGCGAAATGATCGGACTATGCTAACCTTTAAAATTTCGGTAGGAAAGGCTGGCCCGCGGGCACTTTCATGTGATTAAATTTGGCCCTCTATGAAAAAAGCTTGACACACATGGCGTAGATGTTTGTCACAAAACAATGCTGCATCAAACGGGACTTTACACAAGCGGAAAGTTCGAGACAAAACAAATGTTTTCGTCAAATTGTATTGAGACGGAATCGTACCACTGCAGATTAAAAAAAAGCTGGCTGTCACCCAGGCCCATATTAAGGGGCATTTGGGGGCAGTGCCCCTTAGTTTTTTTGTGCGCCCCAAATTTTGTTGTGTCCACAAAATTTTGTGTTATATTTATTAAACACATAATAGAAACGAAAGGCTTGCTCCCTTAAACATGTATTTTCTCCCGAAACCTTAAACCTTGCCACGAGCCTGCAGTGCCACCCAACGTCCATCAAGCAATTTTTTTATCTAAAATTGTTTTTTTACAATTTTTTATCTAAAATCGTTGTCAGGTACAATTGTTTTGCCTAAACTTTCCATTTTTTGCTCTTCATATAAACCTTACACGTTGTGTGAAGGTCACAAGGCCGTGACCGGAAGTGACGCAACTGGCACTTACAGTGGAACAGTATTCAGCTACATGGCTGGCCAAAACAAACTCGAGGCTCAAATTCTTGTCTACAACGAAGGAGAGTTCGTGAGATTTACTCAGGTGAGTTAAGCCGTTGCGATAACGATAACATGCATAAAAAACGTTGCGACCGGATAAAGACTCTTTGCTGTCCTGGTGCCCTATTGTTTTTTCGTGGATAAACAAATATGCAGAAAGGTGGTTCTGGATAAAACAAAAAGTAACAAATAATGGCGGTTTTTAAAACCTGAATTCTTTCTTGAGTGGTTTCTTAAAACTTGCCAACTTGAAAGATGTGTTACGGACAAAGCAAAGTTAAAATTTTGTTTCTTTTTCACAAACCGTTTTGCGTTGATCTTAAGAGCTTTTGTGGGTTAAGGAAAAAAGATAGTTTTGTTGATTGTCCGTGCATGCAACAGGTTTTGTTTCTCGATATCACGCTCACATGGAAGAAGAATGCGTTCTTAGTTGGTAAAGACTCATATGCATGTTTATCTTTCTGCATTCTTCCTAATGTTAAACTTCATTAAAAAATTCTGTTAATCTTTTTTTTGTTAATGCGTTAACAATGATAAACAGTTGATCGGAGATTGCAGCATAACAGATCAGTTTTGTAACAAATAATAACACAGCAGCAATACTTAGTCTTTCCAGCATTTTGATCATTTGCTCATCGGGACAGGGCCGTCCCTAGCAGATGCGGGGCCCAATGCAAGACCTGGGCGCGGGGCCCAATGCAAGACCTAGGCGCTGGGCCCCTCTGAGCAGTGATTTTATGACGTCATCGTGGTCAGTCAACCGTGTTACGATCGTGGTAGAGCGCAGATACGCAGTACAGCACTAACACGAGAATTGAGCACGTTTCCTAACGTTCGAGAGGAAATTTGCTAGTTCTGACTGGAGCGTTCTTTGTAATTTATATGGCGTTTCTACTAAATTCTCAAGCGCAAGGTGTATCTGGCAAAAATGAATAATCTACCCAAACACCGTGGCGCGGGGCCCAATGCAGCTGCATCGGTTGCATCGGCTTAAGGCCGGCTCTGCATCGGGATATTCATTCGAGTGCTCATCGGGATATTCACTATTTTTGAATCTGACAGTTAAAGTGTCAACAACATAATCGTAGCATATTTCATGCCAGCGCGGTAAATTGCAGAATCATCGTCAACATCAGTCGCAAAAAGTGTTGCTCACTCAGCATGAATTTAAAATTTTTCACCAAGAAAAACAGTTCTTTCTTGCTGTGTGGTTTGACGCGATTGGAATCATTGAAATCGCATTATTAGACGAAAACATCATTTAAGTTCTGAAATTTGTAAATCATTACCAAATTTCTTGCCTGATAATTCTTTTCGTGTTTTTTACTTGTTTTTTTTCATAGTGAGATAACCTAAACTTTTGTTTTTACTTGTTGGTTATTGTATAATACAAGCTGAGGTTTGATTCAATGTTTTTTTCGGATCAATTCAAACATAATTCGGGTTCAATTGAACACAATTCGGGTAAATTTAAACGTAATAAAAGTGCTTTGCGAAAGCAAATTTTCAATAACTTTCAAATCACTTAATTAAACGCATGCTCTTGCGTCTTACGATACGAAAATCTTACCCTGGCTTCATTTTTGGGGGGTTCATGCTTTTGACAGTTTTGCACCTCATATATCTGACCTCTTAGTTATATCTGACCTCTTAGCAGCAGTGGAAAAACACCCGTAAAAGAGACAATAGTATTCAGATTCAGTCATTGCAACTGGACTGCGACAGTGTAGGTTTATAATTTAGAGGGTGTTCAATTTAACAGACACGGATGTTGCGACTTGTGACAAAAGTTTTGGATTGTAAGTTTACCTTTCCATTGCGTTATTCAACCAAGCAACAGTTACACCGCAAAACCGAGCTTCCGATGTGACGAAATACTTAGTTTCCGACCGTTTGTGACCAACTGGCAAATTGCATTCGCAAACTGTTCGGTAGGAATGAGCTTTTCATTGATAGCCTGTCCAACTTCTAATATTTTCAATGAGCGGCGAGAGCTGCAGCACGGTGAGATTACGCTGTTCATGGTGGTACGCCGCTTTCTGTTTGTTATTGCTCATCGAAAGTCTTTTTGCATGTTCTGGTTGTAAATTACTTGCTGAGTCGCATAAAAATTGCATTTATGGCAGTACTGGTACGGCAATTTTCGAAACATGCGTTGAAACTATAGCCCACTGGTTACGAAAAGGGTCGCATGAGGTTAGACTACAGGCGCCAATGGCATTGGCTAGAGACTTTCACAGACCGAGTGACTTTCATAGAAACGTTTTGATCGTTTTCCACCACGCAGTGATGCTGTTATGCACCAGGTGTTGTGAGAAAATTGACCAACAATTTGAGCTTTTGACGTTACCTTAACTGTTTTACCAGTTATGCACACATGCAGTTGTGCAGTCCAGGGATCCTTAAAATGAAAAGTAAAAATGGAGAAATTTTGGAAAAATGAGGGATATTTTTAAACAATTTTTTTATTTTGAAATTTATTGTCTGTTTAATTTTTAGCAGAAGAAAATGAAATTTTGAAACAACGTGGCGAAGAACAAATTAGGCAGCAGTGTGCAAATGCCAATTACATTGCATTGTAACGGGATTTCACCTGACGGTCGCTCCATTATACATGCATGCAGTGTTGCTGTACCGAAAGCAGGACCATAGGTGAATACTGCATGAAAAAACATGCCATGGCAATCAGGATATTTAAAAATGTTTCTGTGGAAACATTTCACCAAAATAAAAATAAAAACGTCATAGCTTTGGTATCACAAGTAAATCGAGAAGGGCGTTCCCTACAGGGAAAAAGGTAAGAGAATAACATAGCCTACCTCAGCGTAACTTCTGCGGTAATGTTCATCACTTCTTCGTTTGGGTGTTTCTACTGCTGCTGCTGCCACCGCAGTATTTAGTATCCTAGTTGATAAAAATCTCTGCTTCACCACATCAAATATGCTGTCGATAGAAAAGATGCAGATATAAAAACGAAATTTCTGATGGTGTAATTCAGGTCTTCCCAACCTTTCTCTCACCATGTACCCCCTGAGCATTCGGACAGATGAGCATGTATTACTTCAGCATTTCGAAAGATAAGCATGTACCCCTTCAGTATTTCAACAGATGAACATGTACCCCTAAAATATCTTAAGAACAAATATTTATCGTGATTAATCACAGATATATTCAAAAATAAGCACATAATGGCTTTTAAAATTTTTAAAAAATAATGTTTACTGAAATATGTATACATTTTTAGAAATAAAAGATATGAAAATATATATTTCTCTTCTATTGCTAACCTTTAATGTACCCCTTCGGATAGGCAAATATACCCCTAGGGGTACATGTACCCCAGGTTGGGAACCTCTTGTGTAATCCATCATGCTCTGAGCACTCGCTATATGCATGGGGAAATAGACATAAACATCGCTTTAGCTGGTGTGAAATGTGAATTTTAACGAAGTTGGTGAAAAGCGTATAAAATATGGGCAAGTTGAACAAAAATTATCGCATAATACCGAGCAAAAGAACAAATCTTGTCAGGTGGTTAATGCAACAGCATACCGAATGCTGCCTATGAAAACCGGTTATGTTGAATAAAAAAGTAGATGCGCTATTCATCGGGACTAGAAAACATTGACTGCCACAAATTGTAACTGCAAACGATTTTTTAATAATAGAAGAGAGTTTGCAGATTTAAAACAAATATTTAGGACATGAAAAATTGCTGATTTGCGGTTTAAGTTATGAATATAGGCAAGACTGGAAGCAAAAACGGGGCCTGCTACGTTTGTGCTGCGTTTTTCCATCCTATCATGCTATGAAGCAGCTATGTCCAACCAAGCCCGTAACCAAGGGGGCGAAGCCCCCCCCTAGAAAAACTTTCTCTTCCCTAGAAAAACTTTCACCCCCCTGGAAAAGTGTATTGGACATATTTTAAAGCTATTGGACAATGTTAAAAAAAAATTTCCCCTTCTTAGAAAACTCTTTGCCCCCCTGGTGTCTCAAGCTCGTTACGGCCCTGTGTCCAACCCGCGACCCATGAAGGTTTTATGCGGCCCAGTGAGCTTTATACTAATGTGTATGTACAATACAATGACAACCTGCCTTTATTTTGACAATCTTAAATTCGAAATTTTCGGTGTTATCGTCTTTAGTTCCTTTTTATCATGTAATATGCACTGGTAGATTTCCACGTGTCCACTGACACCTCGGTGCAAAACTGATTTCTACTCATGCGTTCCTCTGCACTAGACTGATTTCTGTCTATATCCTTGTTCTCTTAGCAGTAAACTTGGCTGTGACGTTACAGTTTAGGAGTGATTAACAATAACATACAGTCGTTATCATTTCAGTTACCCTTCGAATGCTTTCAGTTTATAGCTTTAAAGTGAATGGTGGTTTGCTGAAAAAGAAAGCAAGTCATTCAATGTGCGGCCCTCATAAAGGTAGTGACAGACTTTTAGGCCCAGCAAGCAGAAGTGTAGTGGGCGGGAATGCGTGGTAACGGAGTTCCCCACACTTTTTCATAGTAACCTGACTTTAAGCTGTATATTTTTGCTTAGAATTCTTGGGTGTATGTAGCTCCAGACGTCACATAAATGAATAAATGACAAGCTGTCTCTTGCGCAGCACCCTGGCATAATTACTGAAAATGGGTAGTTTTTGGATGCGTTCCTACACTTCTTTGACTTCAAAATGGCTAGTTTTTTGGGTGTGTTCCTACAGTTCTTTTCAGCAATACTCCCCTGCTAGTAAGGCACATCGGTTGGACATAGCTGCTATAAAGAAGTGTTTGGTAAACAATTTTTAAAACTTTTGGTCTGCCAACAGATATTGTAAAATTTCAGCACCACTTAATTTTGTTGGCAAGCGATGAGTTCAAGCTTTGCTGCAAGTGATGTTTTGTCAGAGTAAAACTAAATGTCCGTTTTTTTTAATAAATTGCAGAGTTTTCCCGGAGGTTTGAAGGGTTGCAACGTTGCCAACATGAACGGTGTTCTGTCAGGTTTTCCCTCTTTCAAACTGGGCAATCAAACGGCGCTGAAAGATATCGGATTTTTGCTGAGCTACGGAGACATGTTTGGTTACGGTTACAGAGCGTCAGAGTAAGTACTTGTCCAAGAGTGTGGTTTCTAGAAACGTCACCTTGTGAAGATGAATTGAGGTCGTACGATTCAGGTTGACAAACTATTTAAGAGCTTAAGAGTTTCTGCGACAAAAACCAAACCAAAACCGTTCAGCAGATATTCAAGAGAACGTTTCGTTGCGTTTGGAGCTGGAAGTATCAGGAATATTCCTTCTGCAAAAAACACGCTTCGGTATTTGATTTCTTCAAATGCACAACACTAAAATGGAGGCTCTGATACAACAGTGTGTGTTTCGATTTCGTGAATCGGTTTCATAAACCGCGCGTGGGCAACGTAAAACAACCAGAGTGAACAGCAACAGAACACATGCTGCTGCTAAGCATATCAATCAATTTTAGAAAATCCTNGTATGTAGAATACACTTCCACTAAAGTTTTGGGCTCGCCTTGATGACAAAAAGCAAATGCTTATACCTGGTTNAAGTGAGCTAGACGGTTGTATTCCACATCAAGCCGAGAAAAGGTGCATTAATGCAGCCAATCATATTTTCATCATTTGGACGGTCTTACAGGTCTTAGAAACGCCTATGCACTTTATATCATCTTTTAAGACTAAAATTTTTAGCGCTATTTCCTTTCGGTATAAGTCCATACAAATCTGTGAACAAGGATTAGAAAAATGTTAGTTGCATGTGAAGCGCACATATATGAATTAAACTCTTTCTTTCTTCGCTCAGCATCGCCAACCATGCAGCTTTGTTGGAAGGCGGAGCACAGTCTGGACCTCTACTGCTTTTCGATAAGAGTGGAAACGTAATGATTTTGTCGTCGTACAGCAATTTCATGGCTCATTTCATGGATTACAACACGGGTTCAGGAGTAGCGAGTTACGGCATTATGGGTGGAGTCACCGAAGTTCCATCTCATTATCAGGTACTTTCAGATGAATAAAAATAGCTGCTCCAGCAATTTGTCTTTACATACAGCTACATTTCAGATCGACACAATTCTTTACTATAGCGACGGCGGCATCAACAAAGCTGTTGAAAACTGGGGCAGGATTCTTACAACGCGCTATCACAAGCGAAGATCTTATATGGAGAGCGACTTCACCATTAACTATCTAGGTTATTGGACTGACAACGGTGAGTTTTGTTTTTGTTTGATGTGGAACGACAAAGACGATTTGCTGCTAATGGCACTGCGCAATTTAAGCAAAAACGAAGAAAGCAAAGTGCGGTGGTATGCGAGCAATAAGCAGTTCAAGGCTATCAACGTTTGCTGATGTTAAGCGAAAAACACTTTATTTCTAAACAATAGCTCTTTAAGTTTTTTTTGAGAATGAAACATGTGTCAGCAGAGAAAAACGTCCGAGTTTGTGGCAAATCTACAGGATAACTGAAATGTCACTATTCCTCCAGTTTTATTCTGTTTTTTAATCGACTAAGCCGTTTCTCTGTCCTCGTTTGAGATATTATTTGCAATATAAGGTCACTGAGGTTTTAAAATTACCGTGTAAAGATTGAAAATTAATAATGATTGAAAATAAAAAATAAGTTTGCTTGATCCAAGGTGTCTGTATTAGACAATCTTCAAATGTGGCTTGAGTGGCAAAACGTTTACAGGAAGGTAGCGCCTGTGATTAGAGATGGAGCAAAGGGTGAGCAATTACACTGACACCGAATCTTGCCCCTTTTTCTGTTTATATGATTCCGATTAAGATCAAACTTTTTAACTTCTCATGTAGCCGCAAACGTTTGGAACATCACTTTGTCCATTGCTTGCGCTGTATCGATCCGAACCTTGCGCTCGCACTTCCATATCAAATAAAGATGCTCATTTCGAATATCTTCTGAGAAGCTTCATCTTATTAGCACTAGCGTACGAAAAGATCCTTCTCAGACTAGTTAAAAATGCTTTCATTTTCAAACGCAATAGAATTTCTGGAGATTTTGGCAAAATATCAATCACAGTTTGGCGCTGGGAGGAACTCAAGTGCTTGTGATCCAAAAACCATTTTTTTCAAACGGAAGCCAAGTTATGCATCCGTGGTGCTTTTATAAGTAAAGGCACTGGGAGTCCTTTGGAAAATAGAGAACAAAAGAGCGAATGCATGTGTGATTTATCGCTTGTGGACATACATTTGCAAGATCACTTGTGTACAGTTACAGTATATGAGTTTTTCATTGTCTGAAGAGCAAAAGGAGCTCTTTTCATGCTCGAAATTCAAGTTGATTTCATTGTTTTAGACTTTTAGAGAGAGAATTTCTATATGCCGCGTTAAATTACATGTGGTGATCTCAATTCTAGAAAAAAGTCTTTGGAAATGTTCCATACCAAACGGCATGTGTGGGAGCCATTTCTTAAGAGGATTTAGTGTGCTGGTTGCACATAAAGTTATACATTTGAGTTCTTTGTAAAAGCGTTTGCTTTGAAACCCATGGGACATAACGATTCTGTTGGTTCCTTATCTACGTTTATTATTGTATTTGAGCATAGAAAATGACCGCTTCTAAACAGCAAAAGTTAATCACAGGTTTGTTTAAGAAATTATCAACATCTACTTCGTGATTTTCAGGGTTCAAGAAAATGCGATGAAATAAACTCCTGCATACTTTATAATCTGTCGTTGACAGCCTTGGCATCCTTATAACCAAGCTCCAGTGAAAATACTGCTAATAAAATGTTTCTTTTGTCAGCATTCTCATGTCATAACACAATTCATCAGGCTGTGTGTAAGCAGTAGCTACGCTCTCGAACAGAACTCCTTGCTATTCCAGTGGTCCAAATAAAGTGTTAGATTGTTTTCACATGTACAAATCCATCCAGCAATAAACACAGATTCTACTGCCATAAATCGTGTAAAACAAATTGGTATGGTACATGAACAAACGAAAAAAAAGCTTATGTCAGCCCCGTTTAAAGTCGTGCAGCAGAGGAACTTTTTTGTTTAAAGTGAGAAAAACAAAGTAGTTTAAAAAATCCTTTTCATAGTTGACTATAGGTCCTGCATTTTCCGTATAGCCTGTTTTGTTTAAGACGATATTCCATCATGAAGTGATGGCAATATAACACACGTTTTTTGGAACAAGAAACTTTACAAAACTAGGCAAGTGATCAGCAAAAGTGTTAACCTGGCGGGACCCGTTTTCCGAATACCCAAGCATTTTCGTGAGAAACTGGTTTGGAGTTTCGAAAATCTCCAGCAGTTTATAGCTACAGTACCTAATTTCGCCTATATGGGTGAGCACAAGCAACAGTTGAAAAATTTAATTGTTACAAGATTTTACGATTGTGACTCTATCGTGGCCATGATGCTGAAAGTTGAGGTTTTTTTCGATTTTCATTTAACCGTCAATTTTTGAAAAAAAGTTTTATTTCACTGTATAAGCGTCCGAGGCAATATAGAATATTAGCTCATTCGTGATAGGAAAAGCAAACTATTTGCCTGAACTAATTCAAGGCTTCGTGCTTTTCACTCAGTCATCNTTAGNGGGAATTAGAAGAACCGAGTGGCCTTATGAAATTCGCTTCCTTAAGTACTTGCGCTTTGCGATTATCTTTTTCATGTAAAAATACTTTGTGCGAAGTCTAGTCCACCAAATCGATGAAGGAAGTTGCGTTCAGCGGAGTACTTGGCAAAGGCTCGCACACTTTTTGCGAAACATACCGTAAATATGCGGTTCTGCAAACACAGCGTAACAGTTTTGAGAGCAACTGAAAGGCAAAGATATATTTCGTGGCCTGAAAAACTTTTCAGCTAAATGAGTTTATCTGTCTCTTGTANGGAACTTGCTTTCACCANGCAGTAGTCGCAGCAGCATGCGTGTTTTATACTGTATAGTACCCTGTTGAAAATATTGTTGATTGACCACGTTGTTTCAAATAAAAGAATCTTCCGATAAAAATAGAAAGGTACGCGTTCAGATCACGCAAAGTTGGCATAATCACGTTTTTCGTCACACGGTTGAACATTTCTAAAAGTGATGCTGAATGCTTCTCCAGGTTTTCGCTTTTTCACAGCTTCTTGCGCATCCTTAAACTCTATACCGTCATGGCACCAGCTACACTTTGCCAATCTTGCAAAAACACAGAGAAGTATAGACGCACGAGACGGAATCTCGAGAGCAGCAGCCCTCATATTACTGAAAAATATATAAAAATCAGACGAAAGGCAAAAAAATTTTATTAGGAAAAATAGAAAACATTGGAAGAGAGGGTTGCGATAGTCATGAAATTGAACGATTATAAGCGGAATTTTTGCATAAACAGATGGTTTGTGAAACGTTTTATATTGGTGGTCTCTATGAAGTTGATGACGTTTCTCTCATATTTTTTGCTTTGTTTTTAGAAAAACTACAGAAAATCCGTTAGTTTTTGTACAATTAACAGGCACTCCGAACAAAAATCCTTGCTCACAACTGGCATCAGAAATCAGGGCAGTTCCAAATTTTCAGGGCAAAACGGCGATCCTCATCCTGAAAAAAAGCCTTGTGCGCTTATGCGCGTAGACAGATATGACCTTGTTGTCGTCGGGGATGATTCTGTGCAGTAAAGCTGAAAAGCTAGATTCTTTGTATTGGCTGTGACTTTTTATACCAGGACACAAGTAAAGTCTATTCTGTTTGTACTTCACAGTTCAAAGAAATTGCTAATTTGAAACCTGTCATCATTAAAATGAGACAAAAGTTTTTCTTTCGCGTCTCATTGCATTTAGTAAACAACGTAATCATAACCACGATCATAACATGATCGACTTCTGATAACCATCAAACAATGAAGCAAATTTTAACGACGTTCAGGTTATGTTTCACATGTTATAAGTAATATGGGTAGGACCTCTTGCTGCTGCCTGAAAATCCGCGCCACTGGATGCAGCAAGTGGGAGAGGTTCGAACTTCGAATCCCGGTCCGGCCACGCCGGAGACTTGAAAAACGGTGCTTGCGGCCTGAACATCCCCTTGCTCGGCATTAATGGATGCGTGCCAGCAGGGGTGTAGTGGAGCAGGAACGCGTGGGAACTGCGTTCCCACACCTTTTGTTATCACTACATCCCTGGGTGTAAGTGAAAGCTTTGTACACGGGTGCTGTCACTGACCTACCACCAGTGCAGCATTCATTGCCAAATCAGCCGCTTGGCACAAGCAGAGTACACGGAGATGGGCGCCGCACACCACTCGTGACACGTCGTAGGGAGTAGCCTACAAACAGTGGCGCAGCCAGAATGAGGCCGAAGAGGCCATGGCACCCCCNGAAACGAACTTGCTAATATTTTTACTGGTGCTTTGTGTCAATCTTCAACTGTTAGAAAGACGTCAGTGACTGATGATATCACTGACTGGCCCCTCCCGAACGAAATTCTTGGCTGCGCTACCGCCTACAAAGCGAGTTTAATGAAATTATATTTCTTCTTTAGGCCTAAAACCGAATTGTTCTCTGTGAATACAAATCTGGATATGGTTTATGCGGGAAAACACATTTATCGCTGTTTACCTTAACTTATATCCATGCTCACTGGTAACAATGTTAATGGTCTTCCTGTCTTTACAACCTCCACTTTCGATTTGCGTCGTGAACAAACATGCTGGACTTGAAATCTTGGCGTTAACTTGTTGTACATCAAAAGGCTGTTACTGTAGGTGCTTTCTACTACTACAACACGGAACCTAACAAAAACTACGAAGAAACCATTCACGATGTCGTGTCGTATATCAAGTCGATGAACATTCCGTACGGTTACCTGCAGTATGACTCGTGGTGGTACTACAAAGGTATTGCGGACGGTGTAAAGAACTGGACATCAATGCCCAGTATATTTCCAAATGGAATGGAGTAAGTTTCAATTTTATCCAAATCCAATTTCTTACTTGTATATAGAAAACCCAATTTCTTACTTGTATATAGAAAACCCAATTTCATACTTGTATCTTTCGTAACTGGAGAACGAGTTTTAAACTCAGATGAACTGCAAGAAGACGTTTGCTGTTTTTTGTTGTGTTGCTTACGCGACGAAGTCCTTTGACATGTCGGATAGGAGCCGAAAATACAGCAGTAGCCGTATTCTGACTTGTACTTCCCAAGAATTACAATAATATCTCTGTATACGCTAGATCACGCAGGGTTTGAAGTGTATGGCTTCCCACTGCTTTTAGAAGCGCACCAATGGTTAAGTGTGACTGTTGGAGTCTCACAAGTTTTTTTAAAACTTGAATAAAACCTATTGCAATATTTCCCGCGCTTGCATAAGTGTAAATATTTACTTTTGTTTTCATTGACTGTTTCCATTTGCCGATAACTGTTTACATTTACTCGCATAAATGTTAAACAAGTACTTTCTCTTGAGAATTGTTTAGAAATAAAGACATGTTGACAGAATTCGATCAAAGTTTTTACGCATTGTGTGAGTAATTAAAATTATAACGGTTGTTATATGTTTCAATTATTGATTTTTGAAACGACGTATTTGTGTCTGCCTCAGCGCCTTGTTCGAATATCACGGCATGCCTGTAGGAGCACACAATCGGTATTGGGCAGCCGACACAACATACGCTAAGAAGAATAACGGATCTTATGACTTCTACGTGGAGACGACGAAAGCTATTCCAGATGATCTCGTAAGTTACAAATGTTCAGATCAAAGTAAATCCTGCGGCGCGCTTAGCTATACTTGCACTTTTCGTCCTGTTTTGTTGGGATTCTGTAGCAGCTTCGATAGCAACAATTTTGAGTCGTTTCTCTTGTTGGAAATCGTTCTCTCTTGGAGACAATGCAGTGAAACGTGAATGTAAATTTTATTGTTCGTACAGACAATAGTCAAAGGTCGAGAGTGGTGAACTTCATGAGGTTTGTTTTTACTTCAGCACTTCTGGAAAGATCTTATGCGATCCAGTAAGACCTGGGGTTTAATCATGTACGAACAGGATTGGCTGGTGGACGAGTTTAAAGACATGGCGGTAATTGGGCACTTCTTCTATTGTTTTAATGTGAAAGAACTGTGTCATATCACCGTCTGTTGGTGCAGAGTGAATATCAATCGTATAACTTTTACCAGAGAAATCAAAAGTTGATATCTAATCTAAGCAGGTAATTGCAGTTTTTATTGAAAAAGGTATCGCACGGTTTCGTCTGTTTTACAATATTCTATTTGGATAAGAGCTGGTGATGCCTACCTGGTAGGCGAAGCATTTACTATGATAAGATCGTAGTTTTTGATTCTTGGCTGTGAAAGGATTCCTTTCGATGGACTTGCAAAATTGACTTCGAGAATCGCCCTTTTTGCCAGAAGCATTAACAATATGGATAATGCTCCAAGTGGGAGATGTCATTTACAGGGCATTAATACCTACCGCCCATTGTTTTGTAAATTTCGAGGGTGATCAAGATTCTCGAAAAGTCACAATCTTTTCCGAAAACAGTTAAAACACAGTCGCACTATTCTATGAGTCTTGGGAATGACGCTCACCTGCAGCCGGTGTTGGGTTTGCAATGTGGGAGTTCTGCAGTTTGGCAGAGACTGCACAAGACTGTCATTATTCCTTGGCCCATTCTGGCCCCTAACCGGTAACGCCTGACAGAGCCCCAGCAATGGATCAATTTAAGGGCAGACTGAACTCATCAACCATGCAAGACAATTAGTCTAGGTATGGGGAACTGAACAGGCAGATGGGAAATATGTATCCACAGCTGTAGACCCTGAAGTTGAACTTGTTCCCGACGTACTGGCCAGGCGATTCCTTGGGATTCATTAGGGAACGCAGGAGTGTGGTCTGCTGTTGATTTGGGCAACTCTAACCTGTATTCGGGCTCGCTTCGGAATTTCTCAAAGCGGACTGCCCCTCTCGCAGAGATTCTGCCGAACACACACTCAAAAGCAGATAAAAAGCAGTACCTGAGTTTTAAAGTTCCTGGCACGAAGATGAGTTGGTTTGATATGTCGTAGCGCCACGATATTTTCGTATCTAGAGGAGGGCATGTTTCGACGTCAATCGGTAGCTTCATCATCAAAAGTAAGGACGGGAGCAGCAGTCGTTTTGTTTAAAATTTTCAAAAGCAGTCGTGATTTTTTATACTTATTTTACAGGCAAATCAGGTGTAGATTTTCAGGTTTTTTCGTTTTTTCTCCTATAACTCAAGAGAGGAGCAGAAAATGTCATACACTTTTTTCGAAGCGGAACAGCACCACTCACAAGCGTGATTTAGCGTGGTTTAACCTGACCATTCGATCATTTCAAATTGTGGCTACCTACCGAACAGTGAATGAATGTCCGTTCCCATGCATTATCGTCACCACATTGACTGAAAAATACAATTCTCGAACGAACGATCGCAAGCCTCGTTCTCTGCCTGTTTAATTTGTGACACGCTTTGCAGCGCTGAATTCCGTAACCTTCGTGACGCATTTCCATCTTTGGCTATCTATCACGAATATTTAAAATATACGCGAAACATGCAAACACCCTACGTAGCAGAGGTGTAGCCAGCTCAAAAATTTGCGGGGGCCAAGATGTTTGATTTTAGGCGAATAAAACTCTTTTGTCTGGAAAACGCCTCTCAAAGCACTAAATGACTATTATTTCTAAAAATTTGGGGGGGACCATGGCCCCTTTTGCCCCCCCTGGCTACGCCTCTGCTACGTAGTAAAGTTAAATCAATTTCTTCTGGCAGTTTAAAATATCATGCATCGCATTTTACTTTTATTAATCGTATAAACGCATGGCGCAAAACCTTATACTCAGAGCAAGAAGTTTATACCCATTTCTATTAACCAATCGTTTCCTTTGCACTATCAATAGCTTCGCTCTGGGGAGGTATGCAGCCCAAATGATCTCAGGTCAGTTACAGCCTCTCACTCCCCATACATTTCATGAATCAGTCTACTTAGAGCTTGTTACAGCACTGTGTAGCGGTGCTAAACACCATAGCAACCGTTTTGCCCTATCTATGAGTGTGATCCTTGCAAGCGGCACATATCTATATGCTCGTGTTCTTTCATGTATCTGTGTGTAGGCTACCTTGTTAGAGCCATGTGCGCTTAAGTGCTACTCCATTGCGGAGATATAAAAGCTCGGTGTTTGGGGACAATCCGGACATGCTGTGATAGAGTAGAGCAGTTTCGCAAAAGCGCACGCTCTGTTTCTTGTCCGCAGTAAATTATGTTTCTGGCCACTTCCTTGGTAGCCCTAGCCCCCACTGTATGCTTATCGAAATGGTGTAGACATATCACGACTCTCTTCCGACAATCCGTTCGTTTCAGAGCTTGACACGACGGTCACTGATGTAAAGCTGAAATATGACCATACATGAAGTGCTAATTGATTACTCATTTGGACAAACACTTACCTTGGTTGCTTTCAGATAACGCACACGAACATCAGCGTAGCACGTGACTGGCTGATGGAAATGGGTGCAGGAGCTTCTGAATGTGACATCACAATACAGTACTGCATGGCGTTGCCTCGTCACATGCTGCAAAGCGTCGAAATTCAAAGTGTGACCCAGGTACGAAGGTTTTCTTTTGAGGTGCATGGCTGCTCTAGTTTTGTGCTGCATTTGAAAGCACCATTTTTCAGTTCTTAAGCTAATCCACTGACGTTGTTGCCATTCTCCTAATCGTCACTGCCAACTGCAAAAGCTTGTCTCCAATATACATCTACGGTTTAACAGCAATACCAGCTCTACGAAATATTGACCTGCTCATGCCGCAAAGTTACAATCAAGCGCTTGTCAGAAAAATCGTCATTTACTCCTGTAAAACATTTCGAATGTACTATCAACGCCACCTCTATGTCCATTTGAACATATGTTTATCATTTCCATGGAAAGTTAAAACGCTGGTGAATGTACTGTACAACAGTAGTGCATGCGACAGATGCTAGCACACCAGCATTGCAGGCACCGCATATTGACACGTCGTAAACACTGGATGAAATTTTGTAAGAAGCAAAAAAATACTCATCAAAACATTTTTAAAAATTTTCTAACTGTACTAACCAGATGCGTTACCTTGAACTTCAGTTGACATTTTGCAAATATTGGTCTCACGTAGGGTTGCCAGATGGCCGGTATTTCACCGGCCTGGCCGGTATTTTACTGCTAACTTAGCGCAGGCCGGTAAAAGGCCGGTAGTTTGAAAATCAGTACCCAAAGCCGGTATTTTGAAAATAAATAATTTGCCGTAACTCTGAAAAGAACTAACGCCGAATTTCTCAAATTATGACTCTGGTAGTAAATCTTGTCGGGACAGTTCCTTCAGCGAAGCTTATTTGCTGCTGTTAACGCAATCCTTGGTGCGATTGTCACGTCACGCACACACCGAAATGTAATGATCCACCCAAAATACGGGTAAATTACTTAACTCTTCTCTGTTTTCCCTGTGCCGCTTAAGAAGTGCGACAGAGCTCAGATCTGGCACTGTTGACAAAATGGCCAGTATTTTTACAAAACGCATCTAGCAACCCTAGTCCCACGCCTCTGGTTAATAATGCCGACCACCGCGGGATCACCCCACTAATGTGTGATGCAACAAGATATCAATAACCCACACTCAAAATACTTTTAAAATGATACCAAGTGAAAAAGATGGGTGTTACATGGAAGACATCTTGTGTGCTTGACACTGTGTGATGAGATTCACTTAATACACTTTTCTCCAAGATGGCATCACTTTCTGGAACACGTTCCGATTTACCTTGACTCAAACTTTGCAGGCTTGCACTGAGCGAAATTAACAACTGTCCAATGCGCAACTCATCTGACCTTCATCCATCACTTTCAACACTTTGAAGGTCTTTCTAGTAATGTTGCTGAAAACAACATTCACAACAGGCCCGCAACTGGGGTGAGCAACCGGCCAAACCTCAAAATTTTCAACAAGGCTTTTAGTTATTAGGTACAAAAACAATTTGCAATCAATTTGGCTCCCGGCTCCCCCCCTTGAAAATATCAGCTGGTTACCGCCTCGATTTACCGTGTTTTCTTACCTTTTGAAGGTTGCCTTTTCTGAGTGCTGTTTCTTTCCTGAAGAAAACGGAGAAATTTGAAAAAATAAATGAATAAATAAACAAATAAAACGTCAATCAGAAAAATGACTATTTATTGTTATGAAGTCAGTTTGTTTTGTTTAACAAAGTGCAGAGGAGCACAGATAAAGTCAAAATTAGAGCAAGTTCAATAAGGTGTCAAATTTAACCAAATGAAAAGTGTCATCTGTCAAACTCAACGGTGAGCAGGAAAAAATCAGTGACAATTTTCAAATACACCCAAATAAGTCTACTCTTTAATCGATTTTATTTCGCTCTGAACTTTCTCGTTGTTGCATTGCTGCAGGGTAGAGTCAGTGGCGACTACAAACCAGGCAACACCCAATGGAAGATAGGCGTCACCTCAATGTTTGCGCACGCCTTGTACATCGCCCCTTTCAAAGACACCTTTTGGACGACAACCACGCAAGATGGCAATCCGTACAAGTCATCCGAACCGAACGTTGAACTACAAGCAGCCATTGCAACCCTGAGCACCGGCCCCGTCGGTCCCAGTGATAAAATAGGTCAGCGTTTGCTCGTGATAATCAGTTTCATTCAAGATATACCATATAGCCATTAGTCGCTTTAGTGCAAATGTGAAAAACCATATTGCATATTTGCTATTGAAGGTGCAACAAATGTGGATCTCCTGATGAAGTGCTGTCGCTCTGATGGTTTGATCCTCAAACCTTCGAGACCACTCACGTCGACTGATGGCGACGTTATGAAACTTGCTTTTGTAGGCATGAAAGGTTCGGTGCTTAGGTTACGAGTTTTTGCGCAGACTTGAGCACGTGTTGCAATTATGCCAATCACAGATTGCAATAATGCATCTGCAAAGGAAAATTTTGACTGGAAATAATGTCTTAATTCTTATACGGTGCGTGACTAGATTTTTACTGCCAGTAGTCGCACAAGTAAGTCTTAGAGGTTGTCATAAGCTGCACAACGCATCTGTCGCACCAGTTTTCTGAACAGTTATGTTTTACGAAGAACTGTGTTTTTCAAAGCATGTTTAGCATGTTTTTTGTATCAAATTTTATTCTGAAAACTTCAGAAGAGCATTTCGTACAAAAACATGCACTCGTTTTCAACTTGTGAACATTTTCGCTTGTGAACTTTATTTTCTGCAGGCGCCTCAAACCTGGGCGCAGAAATCTACACCAGCTACTCTGATCTCTTTGTGCACACTCCTGCCGGAAAAATAATGATGAGATTTGGAATTGCTCTGGCAGCTGACCTCACTACAAGTGACTTCTCGATAAAGAAGAGCGAGATGTACTTGGATGAAGTAAACGTGCGTCCTTTTTCATACCGTTTTTGACCAGAGCTCGACTAATGTTTATAAAGCTAAAATACGATGATGACTCACTACCGCTAGCTTTGGTTTGAATTTAGCTCCCTTTGGCGAAATGCTTTTTATGCCATTGCGTTCAATTTTTTTGCTAATGTTTTTCTTGCTTTCCCAGGGAGCGGACATGCACTACATCGCTTACCAAGGTCATCCGAAAACAGACATGAAGCTGCACAACTTGGCTCCGGCTGACCAGCTGGTCGTCCCGGCTTGCAATTTGAAAGACTTCCAGCTGTGGCATCTTTCGCCAGTAATTGACATATCGTAAGTTAACGCAGAACTGATAGTTGAAAATTTTTTCAAAGTGCATAACCTTTATTTTGCAAAAAAAAGCAAATGAAAGGCACTTCATTGTAGGTATGCAATTTTTCGGAACAAGATTCAGCAAAAAAACAATGCTTCCTACAAACATGTAAGTTTGATGATGTCAACCGAACATAAAGACACGTTGAAAAGGGTGCATAAAAATTGATAGACTGACATATTTTATCCCAAGCTACGGAAAAAACATTCAACAAGCACAAGGCCATTGTGCTTGCAACGACGGAGTTTCCTTGTAATGTGCTGCTCATAGCGCTATTCTCAAAAAATAGGGATTAAAACAAAAATTTTGGCTTGTGGCTTTTCTGCTACTTCTTTTTCCATGCAAAATGTAGTAAGGTAAAAAGTCTAATGACTTCGTTGGTAAAACCGTTGAAATGAAAGCAGACATGAACGAAAGGTAAAAGGCAATCCCTTTTTATAGCTATGTGCTCCGGGTTTGGTTTTGAAAATTTATGAAATCTCACCAAGCAGACATTCTTAGAAGTTTCGTGCTCGAAGGTTAGTACATGCTGATAAAAGTCGATTTCTTGATGAGCACCAACGTGTGCGACCCGTTTCGGGCGGTGGTTATCCATAGGCGTACGGGAAGGCATTTTACTGGGAGGGCGGAAAACGTTTGCCCTGAAAATAACAATTTGCCCTAAAAATAGAGAACTTGCCCTGAAACTAACTTTTTAGTTTCATCCGAATGGGGCCTGAAACCTTTTGTAAATCTGTTCTATACAGTTGAATTCGTTCATAACGGCTTCCTCTGTAACGTCAATTCGCCGATAACGTTACATTTTGTTTGGTCGTGATGGCATCTTTTATATGCATTTCAATTCGCTTATGATGTCAATTCGGCAATAATGTTCTTCATGCAATCCCCTAGAGCTGCCGTTATGGGCAAATTCTGTAGTTACTTTGCTTGTTAACTCAAAGGGTTGAAGTTCCTTGCGTGTTGTCTTCTCCCAGACAAA
>JGI24158J21664_10003197_pt1 | contig 20417 bp, 19 predicted proteins | sample Ectturendosymbi3_FD_21664 | JGI IMG/M metagenome (IMG submission 21664) | reverse complement strand
CAGATCTTTTTCAGCATTCCTTGTACGAACCTATCCAGTGTATATGTATTTTTGTGCTTTACTGAACCCTACGACATGGACATGGGCGTCGTAAGGACGGGGCTTGGCGCCTCTCTGGATTTTCAATTGCGATATTTTTCTAATCAATTTTTAATGAAAAAGTTTTTTCTCATAAACACATTTACTTTATCGTTTACTTTTTTCTCATAGTTTCGGAATTGGTGAAATGAAGTGCTACCAGCGCTGCCTCTCCCCCAGAAAACAAAACCTTCCGACGCCCACGAAGCAAACGCAAGCGTCAAGGTTTCAATGAATTATAGCACTTTGTAAGATCGTGGTCATGAAATGTAGTTTCGCACCAGAACGTGAAATTCACTTGTTGTTAAGAAGCGATGCCTGGTTGGATCAATATTAGGTACGATAAAGTAAATGTGTTTTTGTGTTCATTTATCCAATCATTACAAACAAAAACTTACTTTAGTAAATCACAATATATTGCAGAAATTGCAACATTTAAAAAATGGATGATCACAACGAGTTACTTGCAACACTGCTGAATCCCTTCCAACACCACTGTCCAAATTTTCAAATCCCTAACCAGAACTGAGGCACGCTTTAACAACTGCATCACGCATTTGTTTCTCCTTGTTGAAAATCTGCCATAAATTTACCACTCCGTCTATTTCCCGGCTGATGACGTTTTCGGCTCTAAAGTGTATAGCCCAAATGCTGCTATTCGAAAAAGCGAGCTTTCTTATTAACTCCGAGACCGAAAATCTGAGCTTCGGAGCTTTCATCATTCTGGTACATACTCTTTATTTTTTGTTATTGGAGAATTAACACGTATACGTGCTAATGTGCAGTTCGCCAATCGGCATTGAAGTTGTAGGTGGATGACAGTCGTGCGTTTGAGCTGCTTGTTTTAATTTACTGCAAATAACTGCAATTGTGTACTTGCCCAATTCTTAATTGCTTGTCGCGCACTCGGCTAACGGACAGCGAGGTCGCACAAAGAGAAAAGGACGAAGACAGCGTGCGGCGATGTTCGTGCATGAGGCGTTGGTTGGTTTGACAGTTGATGCACGAGTCAGCGAGAGTGCTTGCGATGTGAGAGAAACACAAGATGCTTGTATCGAGGCCTCTGTGACAGACAAGGCCTTTCGCCGTCTGGATGTCTACACGGTATTAGTGTTTCCAACCCGGGTTTTCCTGAACCCGAAACCCGGTTTTTTTGGCTATTTTCTACTACCCGAAACCCGGGTTTTTTTGACTCAAAAAAAACGGATAGTTATAAAGATCTGAAATTGCTGTTACATTCAAATATTGGTCATTCTGGTATCTATTTGTTCGATAAACACAATGCTATCGTTGCGTGATAATTAGCAGCTAGCTTTTTAGCCTTTTCGCTAGCCTAGTAAGTACTGGTGTGAGTTCTTCAATAGTTAGGCTATAGCATAAGCTACTGCAGTTCTAGTTAGTTCATTTAGAAGCATGGCAGACAGTCGGTTTGAAGACGTTAGTGATCGACGAGAATCGGAAGTTTGGAGTCACTTCTTATACAACAGGGCTCAGGAAACAGCGAAGCGCAACTTGTGCTCCGTTGTATTAAAAGCAGAAGGTTCTAGCACCAAAAGTTTGTTTAACCACTTAAAATCGAAGCACAGAATCCATGTGAAAAGATGCTATGAAGCAGTTTCTGAGGATGCAAGACTCAAATCGAAAGTTGTGCGTATCGAGACTTACTTTAAGTACGAGAAGTCGTAGCTCGGTTTAGTGTTTGTTGATGGTTTGACTTTCAATCAAATTGCAAACAGTTCTCTCATCGCTTTCAAAGCCGATGGTTATTTTTCTGCCCACTAACCTCCAAAACATCCGTGATCACTTCATGAAAGAGTTTGAAAAGACCCTCAGGATTGTCAGCGAAAAAAGTTGACACCATCAAGAAGAATCGATGCCGTTTTTCAATGAGTTTCGATGAGGCAACTTCAGTCAGGAATCACCGATACATGAATCTCAATCTGCATCACGAATAGAGCTTTCAGTCTCTTGCTGTGATTCGTGTAAAAGATAGCATGAAGACTAAAAAAGCAATGGAGCTTGTTCGAGAAAGACTTTTCAAAGTTTAATCTTAACTTGGACACGGACATTGTGAGCACGATCACCGATGGGGCTAGCGTTATGATGAAATTCGGTCGAGATACAAGACCTTTGCATATTGCTTGCTTAGCTCATGCAATTCATTTGTGTGTTTGTGATGTATTATGCAAAGAGAAGCGAAAGAAGACCGGTTGTAATGATCAAAACAGCATTGCCAGGGAAATCGAGGAAAAAGAGAGTGATGAAGCTGAAAGTGAAACTGCTGAGGACAACCTAGTCGATGAACAGCCAATTGTGGTTTTGGATTCTGGAGTTTCGGGCTATCGTTCCAAAGGTCCACAAGACAGTGAAACTGTTCACAATGTCTGCAGTGCGCAACGAAGACCTCAACGTATTGCTACTTTTGGAAAAGAGAAAGCTAATTTCCTTGTTTGCAAAACTCGGTGCAATAGTTTGCTCAAAATGCTTCGTCATTTTTATGAGCTAAGCAAGGAAATAAAAGTAGCAATGATGCAGCTTGAGCAAGACTTTGAGTTTTGTAATGATGAACTGGAGAAGATAAAAGAGCTTTGTGAATCTTGCTCCAACTGAAATGGCCGTCGAGTACCTTTGTACAGAAAATGCTGACCTGCTATTGGCTGAAAAAGTAGTGATGTTCACCCTGAAGAAGCTAAGATAACATGGTACAGAGATGAGTAAGATCTTGCAGGAGCAGTTTGAGATACGTGTGCAAGAAAGACGAAACCATGAACTGATTCACTTATTGCAGTATTTGAGGTTTCCGTATTACCTGAATGTGTATGAGGACCACTTTGGAAACAAAATAAGAAGGTCCCAAATTGCAGCTTTGGCAACATCTCTTTTGGAAACTCTTATCCACAGAGTTCTTGCAATCGTGTGGAAGTGGATCAAGGTGCTGAAGCTGAACTCCATACATCTAAGGCTGAAGATGGTCAGATCGAGAAAGATACCAAAAATATGACTCCTTCGCAGGAGTTTGCCTCATTTTTGGAAAGTGAAGACCACACAACTATTCCAGCGCAGGGAGAGATCCAATCACAAATTGTGAAAAAACAAATGATTTATTTTGAGGCAACGAAAAAGAGGCCTGATAACCTTGAAAAATTGTAACATGCTCTACTTACAATCAAGCCCACATCAGTGGAGCTAGAGAGAGCTTTTTCAGCCACGGGACATTTATTACAAAACTTAGAAACAGACTGAATGATGAAAGCATAAATGCTTTGATATTCATGCGTAAGTTTTATAAAAAGTCAGTAAGAACTGTGCTTTACTTCAATTATTAATTCGTTAATAAACTACGCATTGAACAACAGTAGTAATTTCGAAGCTGCATTGTTTGTATCGAGCAAAATCATACTTATTTTAAAACCCATACTTATTTTAAAGCGAAATCACACTTATTTCACTTATTTTAAAACCCGGGAAACGGGTTTTCCCGGTTTCTTTTTCTCAGTTACCCGAAACCCGGGTTTTAAAATTTTGACCCGAATTGGACACGGTATCCTAAACACTACACGGTATCCTAGATAAATATCTAGGAGGCCTTGATGTCTATCACGGTGGCCGCGCTAGGATGAAACCAGATAGCATTTGTTGCAGAATTTCGAGGCCACCAACAAAAAAGCAACGTGGACATGTCAACGAGAGATAGCTGTTGGCTGCATCATCCAAATATTTCAAGTCGCTTTAATGCCGGGGTATCCACCGTGATGGTTAAGACAAAGCAGTAGTGCGTTGTGTCCAAAAAATATGCTGCGTGCAATGTTCAGAAAGTTTTTTCAATTAGTCCATATTTTGCAGCGTTGGTACTTGAATGGGTTTGAAATTGTGTTTACTTTTCGTGAGGGAGTGTTTTGGTTAATTTTTAGAAAAGCAGCTTAGGTTCCTTTAGGAATGGTAGCTGCGACAAGGAAATTTTTTTTGTGTTCAATTATTCAATCATTAATCATCCACAAACAAATATATACTGATTTTAGAAAGATCGAATTTTTCAACCAAAGCCACATCTAATTCCATCACACATACGAAGAGATATTCTCTACCAGTATAATACATCAGCAACATATGGATCATAAGAGTATCAAGGAAAATGGAAGAAAGATCAGAGATCATAGCCAGTCGCCAGTCAAGTCATGTTTTAGGCTAGTTTTTCCCAGCAACTGCGTCATATGACATCACTCAGAAAGCATTGACTAAATTCTACTCAACACCACTGCTTGTGACCAGTCGCCAGCAAGCATTGTTGACAATGGGGTATGTCCCCTCTGCGGGCTGAGCGTGGCGCAGAACAGACCGTTGACAATGTTATCCCCCAATATCCAATCCATCGACCTCCCCATGAACTGCACAGCCTGACAGTTCTGGACGATGAGACAACCGAATGGCTGCTCAAGACCTGTCCCGAGATCTAGTGCGGCCAAACAGTTGATTGCAACAACGCGCTTAAACGACGAAGTTACCAGTCAAACAAGTTAGAACTTTTTTGTTGACTGCTGAACCGAGGTTTGGCATCCCAAGACGTTCTACAATTAGAAAGTCCCTTATACCAGTGTTCCTCGACCTTTTTTGGCCCGTGGACCTTCTCACTGAAAAAATATCCGATGGACCCCTTTGTTATGCTGACACTTCATGAACAACTAATCCGACACTGGATCGAACACAGGGCAGAGAACTTAAGGGGCATGCTCAATATCAAGATTTTTCCAGCTTTCTGTGGACCACTGGACCACCGCTGGCCCATCTAAACCACGTTGACAATCATTGCCTTGTACCAACAGTTATTCAACAAACGAAAAGAAATTATGCGAAGTGAATTTGCAAGTTTGCCATCACATGATTATCTAACATTAGATTTTTGGGCACACTCAGATCGGACTTGTCTTGGCATGGAGTCAACAGAACTTTTTTCTTTTACAATTTTGATGACAGCAATTGGCGGCAGGCGAAGCCTGAATTGCACTTCTTGCCGGGACAGTTGAGGTGAACGCTCTTGCCCAAGGAGCGCTACGGAAATTCACTCAGTGGCCGTGGATCGAACACCCAACCTTTCAATTGAGAGGCGGACACTTTACCACTGAGCTAACTTTTAGAGGTTGCTGAAAACTATTGGGTATTTCCATACCCCAGAGGATTCCTGTTCCCGCGACCCTACTGAGAGTAAAAGCGAGTGAGAGAGACGCTTAAATTTAAAAAAGTGACAGAATCGTATAAAAAATCGTATAAATAAATCAAAAGCTGACCTATCGCATAAATTTTATCGTCAAGCACAGCAGCGCTATGTCCACTTCTTTCTTTTAACATCGGAGCAGCGGGAACCCATTGACGCTTCGCTTGATCGAACCGTTCAACTTCCTTTGTCCGACCTTTGTTCCAGCCACCGAAAACGTAAAGGGTTTCTGTATGAAAATAAAAAATACAAAACTATAATAAATACATAAAAAACGCTTTCCACAAGGCAAAAAGTAAGGGAAAACACTTGCAATTTGTAACTGGTTTGCGTGTAAACACAAGCGTGTGACAACCCCAGTGCTCTGGGATCCAAGCTACTATGGAAACTGCCAACCAAACAACTAAAGGACGAAAGAGAAGCAAATTCAGAGCATATTAAAACTAAGAAGTCTCGCAAAATAGTACGAGGAGGAAAACCACACAGTTGTTTTCGAAATAAAATCACTTAAACAGTTGTTTTCGAAATAAATCGCTTAAAACAGTTGTTTTCGAAATAAATCACCTAAAACAGTGTCTTTTCAAATAACTTATCGCTACAAAGGTCGCCAAGTCGAATCCATCGGCAAATAGGAAACCGATTTCTTGTAACACTAGGCATCCTCAATCCCGAAGCCTTACTCGATCTGTTCAGGCGTTGCTGTTGCTACCCAACACAACTGTGATGGCGACTGCTTGTTTCTAAACATAGTTTTCTCGTGATAGAAAAAAAATTGAAGGCTGCGGAACCGTCGTAACAGCGAAACTGATCCGGCTCCGGAGCTCTTTTTTAACAATATGGCTCCAGCTACGACTCTGCTTGTTTTTACACATTAATATTTTTAATTGCCTTGGTGTGCCTCACGTCGACCGTGAAATGATCGCAGTTCAATTTTTTTGAGAATGCGCTTCACATAAAATCATATTCCTCATATTTTTTCGTTCTATTGACACGCCCAGTTTTTCAGCCATTTCCCCAAGTAACTCTGTAAATTTCGGAGAAGATAACAGCGTAAGAGCTTTACCGTTGTCTACGAATAACTGAATCAGATGACCTCAAAGTTTTGGTTAGTCATTGACAGTGCGGTGTATCTTCCGCATAATGATCGCGGTGACGGGCAATGATTGGTCGTCGCATTTTTGCGCGGCTTGCTGGAATGCAGCTGAGCGCAACCGTACTCTTCTCCACGTGTTCACCGTAGAACGTGTTTGTCGGTCTGGTGTGCGCTGTTCCTTTAATCTACTAAGCTGCTCGTCCATAAGTCGACTGTTTTGTTTAAATCGTTGTTTCCTTTTCTTGCAGCATGCTGCGTTACTGTTACTAAGCTTGCTTAAAGTTATAGTAAATTAAAGCCTGAGTTCTAAAAGAAAATCTGTTGTTGCTACGGGCCAGAGCACATAGTAGTAACTTTTTTCTGATCCTGATTCTTGGACACGTTTGAAAATGTCACCATGGTGTCTTTCGAGGCGGCAAATTTAAACTGAACGTTGTTGCTGTCAGATGGCTCCACAACTATGTCCTTTTTCTTCAAGTTTACAAAGAAATTCACTTTTGGCTTTCTTAAATACCTGAACACTTCTGATTTCTTATCTTTTGAACACATAATAAGCAGTGATTAATGGTAAAATTAGGTACAATTTAACCAGCAAAGCTTAGTCTTAGCCTTTTGCAAAGTTGAAAATTAAAAATCAGTTAAAACTACTGTGAAATATCTCGTTAATGATTGAAAGTTCGAACTAATGTTTCAACAGTTTATTTTTTAATTGTTGAGTTTTGTATCTTTCCTTGGTTGTTGCACATACTGCTGCAATTAATTTAGTGCCGGATCTTTCATTAGTATTATAGTTGTGTGCAAGTTCACAAAACAAACAACTTTGCTGGGTTGCAAACTTGAGTTAGTTTTTAGTGTATGTGTTATAAATCTCGACTAGTATAATTTGATCGATAAAATTCCTTTAACATAGAATCGTCATACTACCCCTGATCTAAGGTATTTTGTCAATCTGTGCGACAAGGCGATGATGGACGACGACGTCATCACAAATAATTAATTAAAAAAGCTGCAGATGACGTCAGATCCGCAGCTGCTCTATTTGTCGCCAGATCTGCAGCTGGTTTAGCTGACGTCAGATCCGCAGCTGGTAGGTTTGCCAAACGCATCTTTTTGCAAAAATAAAACTAAAAAACATTTTTTTTCCAAACCCAGCGCAAAACCGTCGACCACAGCAAACATCGACACTCGGGCGTCCTACAATTACAAAACCACAGTTACGTCACTCACCGCCCAACGTCACCATCGCGTGGGAGTGCCTGGCACACTTCAAGGCGCTGTGTTGGGTCCAGCGTTGAGTTTCCGGATCAAAGGCCTCGCACGTGTTCATCAACGCGCGTCGCGGCGGCGAGGATCCGCCCGAAACTACGTAATTTCCTGTAGAAAATGGTAATTTTGGTTGGTAGTATGTCACCTTGAAGACCAGGCAGTCGAATCTACCCACAAGCTTTTTTTTCAAATAAAAAAAAACGATACCACTGAAAAGCGCAACCAGAGGTCACCAACATGGTGCCCGCGGACAAAAAGTCCATCGCAAGGAGCACTTGGGTCGTCCACGGACCACGTTCTGCGAAAATCGTTAACATTATCAGTATCTTCGCATACAGTAGATGAGTACATCCCTCATAATACTAACGCAATTGAAGTAAAACTGAGCAACTTTTTAAAATTAGAAGTGTGTTAAACTGGTAGCCCTTCCCATTAATTGGTACACAAGAAGTAGCTCTCAGTTTCAAAAACGTTGGTGATCCATGAGTGTGTGCAACTATATAGTTGTCTTGTAAATTCTGTGTCAAACCTTTTGCAGGTTTGGGTGCATTTCTATGCAAAAAAGTTGTACCAATGCTGCAGCAATTCTGAAATAAAAGAATACTTTTCCACATAAAAAATGAGCATCAGCGAAGTGCCATTGTGTGCTTGGTTTTAAAAAGCATTTTAGAAAATATTCAATAATGATCAATTACTCAAATCACTTTTTGCTGACACATTGACGTAAAGAAAAATCACTTACCTTCAAAAATCGCACAGGCTGCCAGCTTTCTGTTGCACTTCATGGGAGGTAAAGTCGACCACTGGTCGGGTTTAGACAAGTCTAACATTTCGACTTTGTTCAAGGCTGGTTGTCGACTGTTTTCGCCTCCGAACACAATCACTTTGTTGTCGTCTTTCACGGCCGCAGCGCTCCACCTCCATTCTAGCAGATCCTGAATGCAAACCGGTCAATGCTAAACTTCACATTTTCTTGTAAATTCATTGCGAACAACTGAACTCTATACCAATTGCATTCTGTTCATGGTGTTTTTCAAGCGAATTGCAGTGCCATGTGAATGGTCGCTGGTTTAAAGTCGAGACACGCACCCAGTGGCAACTCCGGCACTCGGACTCCTCAGGCTCAGCCCGTGCCTTCGATTACGATTTACATTTGTAGAACGCGAACGAACTTGCTTTGTATATTTGTGCTACTACCCGCTTCACTGAGCAAGGTTGTTATTTCGGGCTTTTTCATTGGGCCTTGTCACTGTTCTAATATTTCCATTCCATGTCTGGCCTTTCGCGGTCATGTTGTAGGTGATCTGAATGAAAAATATCGTTCGAAACAAGCGTTTTCTCGACTTCGTTAGATCGCGCTTTACTCGGGCTCATCCGTTAGAGCCTGAGCTGCCCTCTGCAATTTGCTATTTTTTAAAACATAATTCATACCAGATTGAATGTTTTTTGAAACCATGTAATTTCATAAACATTACATTTTAATTCCAATCTGTGCACAGTTCCCATTCCAGGATAATTTCAAACCAACGAGAAATCGTCCAGTAACTCGGGCTATTGTGAATGACCCCAGTACGCAGTGGACCATCATCGCTCTGTGACTTGTGTTATGTAACAATGAACGATTTCTCATGAGAACTTCTCATTCATTGTTACGAAACTAACGTCACAGAGCAATGACAGTGCCAGCCAGAATGAGAGCAAATGGAAATTCAGTGACGCAAGCCTCAACCGGTTACATTAAGTCAGCATAATCACGACTCGCAGATCAGTTTGCTTTGCAAAGATTGTATGCGAAGCATGTGATGAGGCCGCGTGGCGCTGTTGTCCTGGAGTCGCCCCTGCACGTACCAGCCTAATTGCAAGACTGGTAAAATGTATACACCGTGAGTGAAGACTTCAACGTGACCTTCGTACAGAATGACGCAAAAGTGCAACTTTCCAAAACACAGAAAGCGCAAGCCGGCGACATCTAAAGTTACTAGTTGTCCTCCACGATCACAGCAAGCTGTGAAAAGCTGGTCCAGCGCACTCATCAGGTGAAGTGGAACACTTGTATCGAACAGCGACCTGTCAGCTGTCGCCCACTCACGGGCCGATTACTTGAGCTCAACAGTTTCTTGCGCGGAAGAAAACAGAAACTTACTGGCAGTTTAATTCGTAGATTGGTGCGGGCATCGACTTTCCAGCAGGATGCAGGAGAATCTAGACCGCCGATCGTAATGTAATTCAGCTGTTTGTGATTTTCACATGCTTTTGCTGAAACTTAAAAAGGGATATTCAACTTTACCTTAAACATTACTGTTGAAAACAGGGGTTCCCAAGCTTTCTCTAACCATGTACCCCTTCATCGTATGGACAAGATGAGCATGTACCCCTAAAATTTCTTATGACAAAAAGGCTGATAAAAATAACAAAAATCCACTGAATTTTTAATTAAGAATTAAGATTTTTACAACTATAAAGGTAGACCCCGTTTTCCCGTTTTATGTCTCAAAGTTAATTGTCGCGGCTGTACAATAAATGCACCCCTGCCGACAGGCAGATGTACCCCTAGGGGTACACGTTCCCCAGGTTGGGGCCTAGGGGCAGAGGTGTAACGAGGGGGGCACGATTCCTCGGGCGCCGAAGTCCTGACAATGTCGCAAGTATTTTCTTCAACAGCAGATTTGCTTCCGAAAGACCTCAGGTTCGAACACGGGGGCGCCAAACTTGCTTCTTGCCCCGGGCGCCATTTAACCTCGTTACGCCCCTGCCTAGGGGGTTCCCCAAGTTGGGGGCCCTGACTTAAAGAAGAACCCCTGACTTAAACACGTTCCCCAGGTTGGGAACTCCTGACTTGAAGGATTCCCACGCGAACATCATTTAATAGAGCAAATGTCATGTCTTCAAATTTTTTTTGTATGACTGGTATAACGCTGTAGTAAATCCGAGCGCAAATGAGACTTTCACCTGCAGTTTCATTCTGAAATATGTACCTCGCTACGTTAGTACAAGTAAAATGTGCATTTAGAACAGCAGGTAAGGTTTGCACAGTGCAGATAGCAAAAGAGGAGGAAAAGCGCGTAGCACAGCCAGGAAAGCTTGCAAATATTTGCAAAACAACATAAATCAATGTTAATTCAGGTAACCACGCTATTCTATCAACCTGCAGCCTCCCTTTTCTCCAACTCTTCCCGGAGCTTGGCTTCATAGTCCGGATGCAGCAGATGAAGACCGTCCTGAAATGAAAACGTGACTTCCGCATTTTCGCAATACTAGTGGAACGTCACTTCCGCATTTTCGCAATTGTATTACCAATCCTGAAGTGTCCTTATTACAAATCTTGAAGTGCAAAAATCCTTATTACCAATCCTGAAGTGCAAATTGCGACTGATCCATCAGCAAAGTACGTCTTGTTGGGAAATTCATGTAAAATCCGTCCTTTGCTTTGGCATGAACTCTAAGGCGTTTTTCAAAACATGCAAACTTTTTGCAAGCTTAACATAAGTTGAATTAGGAAATGAATGTTTTCTATCTTGAACCTTAATTCAAAATACTTTTGGTTTCTTTTCTTTCAAAAATGCTCGGAAACGAAGACCTAAATTATTTCCTATAACGTGATGGTCAGTTTTGTGTTTTGTCTTTGTACGTCGTACTGTTCATTGTTCCTTGTTATTGGCAAGTTGCATGTTTTATGTGGTTAAACACAGTGCCCCGAGGAAGTCTACTTTAATAGGTGGGCAAAACATCGGCAAATACTAAAATAATCACCAGAAGATCGAATTTATCTGATTCATTGGTTTAAATTATGTTCAACCAAAAAATTATGTTCAACCAAAACTGCAACTGTTCGTCAAAAACAATATCGGTCCCTGAACCCAACATGCAGCAAACACGTGTACCGCAGGATATACACGCACTGGCTACATCATACATGCACTGGCTACATCACGGCCAAAGCCGTGGCATCGATCATCAAAGCACATTGCTAGTTAATCAATCGCCGGCCGCTCGCCTTAATCGCTGCGCGGGTTCTGAGCAATTCTGCTATTATCAGTCATCAATGCCGTTATTATTAGTCATAATAGAAGAACGATCTGATTCGCGGGACAGTGAAGAGAAATTTTTGAACAGTTGCACATATTTCGCGATCTCGGATGTTTTGCTGAATCGCTGCTGCTGACGCATTCGTTGTTAATTCAAAGCAGTTTTGAATAAGTACATTAAGGCTTTTTGGCCTTGAACAACAGCAAAATGCGCTAAAAAGATTAAACCGTCAGTTTGAAAAATTTTAAGTTCTGTAAAACCTTTAAATATGAATGACAACTATCTCAATATGCAATCCTTAAATTTTCGGTATTTAACATTTAAAATATATTTCAAAACATGAAAAATATCACTTATCATACTGCACAAATTGTTGAAGCTTTTGCTTACAAAAAAGCTTTGTGTAGAATATTTATTAATATCATACAATACATTTCCCCTTAAGCGCACGACACCAATCAACGGTAAGTGAGCGTTAAAAAGAGAAAGTCATAAAACCACTTTTGAGTCGAGCTCCTCTTCCAAAAAATCGTCTGACAGCTTCTCTTCCAAAAAATCGTCCGACAACTCATCAAGATGAACCAAGTCAAAAAGCTCGGAAAAATGATCTTTCCGTGCTTCCAAATCGTGCTTTATCCAATTTTCGCAGCATAACAATAGGCTGTCGTGGCTAACCTGCAGGACAAAGGCCCAGCTCTTGAGTCATGTTGTGTTATTTTATTGCGGTACAATTAATGCCTTCAGCCCAAGCAAATAGCACATTCAAGTTAAAGGCCGACCTATATATACGGCACACGTAGTTTAACCATTTCGCTAAAATCTTTAGGATGTAGTTTCTTGTAAACCAGAACAGAAGATACTTGCTATCATGCAAAAAGAAGCTAAGAATTCAAGACGATTTTATATAAGCCGCAAGTCCAAGTTTAGATTATGCAAGTTTGACTTTGAAATCAACTCGCAAAAAACAAATTATAAATTATAACTTGGATAAATGCGGAAAATTTTCAGAAACGGAAGGTGTAGCTTCCTGACTCTTAAATTCAGGCACACGTCAAGAAAACCACAAAGTTCGGATAATGCACGTTACAACTTTATTCCAACAAGCCACAAAACGCGAAAAACGAAAATTATGGGAAGCAGTCTTGTGCTGCGAGGACCTTGTATCCTTTCCAGAAACAGCCTTACGCTAATCGTAGAGACGATTGTTGCGTCACACACGGGCATGGGCGATTGTTGCGTCACACACGGGCATCTAGTTGGACGTAACGCTAAAGGCTCCGCACCAGAAATACTTTTCGCTGCTGGTGATGACGGTGATTATATTTTTGTTGCGTCTGAAAGCTTACGAATTTTTTTCTAGATAACAGTCAGTGCATTTAATGAGAACACAGCAGCGTGGAAGTGCATAAAAATCTGTGGATTGCGAGATATGAAAAGAGCAGATTTTATCCGGTATTGGGGAAGATCCGGATTAAAAACTCCGGATACACCGAAGATTTTTATAAAGTAAACGTTAGAAATCATTCGTACCGCAAGTTTTATCCGGTTTTAGCGAAGATCCGGATTAACCGAATTCGAATTAACCGAGGTTTACTGTAGTTAACAACACATATTAATAATTGTTATGTAATCGATTTATTTACTAAACTTTTAATCTGCAGTTTATTTCCTAAAAACCACTTAACCACGAATGTTTGACTGTTTGTGAGACATCGCCTGGCTACTGCGCTGATGAATTATCTGCAGACACTGGTTTTGATGTTTACACTATTCCACGCTGAAACGACAACATTACCCCGCAATCGATCAGATGAATGCATGTCTCGGATGTTTTTTTAGTTGAAAACACAGAAACGTCATCCTTGACTCATTACCTACCTCAGTTTGATTTTCCTTCATGATCGCAAAAACATCAGAGAATTCTAGTTGTTTCAGATCTTCTTCTTCAACAAGGTAATCAAAACACTCGCAGATTACCTTGTTGCAATTTTCTAGTACTTCAGAGAGATCATACAACTTAGCGTACGCTCGGAAAACGAAACAGTTGTCTTCATTTACAAGTTGAAGCATAGTGATGATACAATCGCTCTTCAGACCTGAAAACACATCGAACGGAAAAAATGAAGCATTTAAGGGTATGCTGTTTTCTATTAGCACTGAAATTGAGGTGCAAAAATTTCGTTATTTACACACATTCATATGGGCGTCACGAACGATTTTTTCCAGGGGTCTATGTTGGATTTTTCCAGGTTCTGGCAAAAAAACATTTTTCAACGGGGGCAACAGTGGTGAAATTTTATTTTACCACTTGACTGGAAACAAGGAAAAACACATTTTTCTACTAAAACGTTAATATAAAAACACCAAATTTCAAAATCCAAGGGAGATATCTCCCTTGCACTCTCTTCCTAACGCCCATGCACAGAAGTACTTTCACTTGCCAAAGCACACAGATTGCACTTCACTAGACCTTTAAGTATCTGCACACGAACTGCTGTCATGCAATTCTAGCCCACGTGAAGATGAGTTTCGCAAACCTAGACAAGAAAAAGCTATTTTCACATTCTTATCAGCAATAGGTAGTTGTCTTGCATGAACATCTGTCCGCTTACTGACAAAGCATCAGTCGGATTTGCCAAGTACGCATGAAGATCTTAATTTGTTTGACAGCAAAATATCAAAAGCTCTGCGTGCTGGCCATACAAGCTTGCAATGCTTAGTTTTTCCGCACCTGTACGGCACCCACCCATGGCGAGCACGATCACACCAAAGTCAGAAACATTGCCCCAAAGCAGTGTTTCTCAAACTTTTTTATTCCATCGCCTCCTTTTCAATCTCGACACGTCGTTTTCGCCCCCCAAGCCTGATCAAGCAAACACAGGGTGGTAGATTTGAATAATTTTCTTCAACGAAAGTATTGAATAGCTGAACCAAAACATTAAAGAGCTGAACTAAGTTTTACGCTAATATTACGTTCGGAATTTTTGTGAGAATACCGCGCAATCCAGGGCTATGGAGCCGGGCAGTTTTCCCGGAGCCGGAATTCAAATTAAATATCAGGTAGCCGAAGCTCAGTTTAAAAGTTAGGACCGGAGCTGGAGCTGTGGCCATTTCAGAAGAAGCTCCGGCTCCGGGCTCCTTCCTAGATACTAACGGTTTTGCCAAAATAGACTTACGCGTGTTCTTTAAAGCACACTATACGCGATTGTTACGAGTTACGACACCAGACTGCAACAATGGATCTGCAAGTCTTCGATGTTTCTTTGGTTTAATATAATCGCTAAGGCTGTGACATCGTAGCTGGCAGGCGTGGTGTTACTTGTTGAACAATGGTTCTCTAACACTATTCTATGAGCCGCATACAGCTCCCAAGCATCCATTGTGCGGCTCTTAGCAATCTTTCTGTAACATATGCTATTTGAATAAGAGCTGATGACGCCTACTACGTAGGCGAAATATATACTCTGTAAGGGCTTGGTGTCTGATTCTTTGCTAGGAAAGGATTCCTTTCGTTAGGCAGTGTCTTTTGGAAACACCTCTAATGTTTTGCGTAGCAGACTTGTTAGTGCAACAAAACAAAACGTGTCAATTGACTTGGGGGAAAAAATTTTAGTGCGGGCCTCTAACAAAATTGCAGGTCCGGATTTGGCTCCCTTCAGTGAAATGGTTGTGAACCACTGTTGTAAAAGTAAAAAAAAGTAACTACCACAGCACCTTACTTTCTTGTCAGAGTGATCAAACCGGATCTGTACTAGTATAACGATCTAAAAAGAACTGAGCTAAAATGAATAGATATATAATAAAATGTCCAAAGCTTTTGTAGCTGTGTAGTCATGCTGTTAGCAGGGAGTATGATTAACATATGACACCATTGCAGATTTAAGCGTAAAATGCACGGCAAGCCATTGTAAAGTAGGAATTTTCATAAGAAACCATTAGGCTTACTAGTAAGGTTTCCCAGATTTCTGGCAAAGTTCACAGCGAAACATACGTTTGCAAGCAGTAGCGTAACATGACAGTTATAAATAATTGGTAGCAAACTAGCATTGCTTTGCAGAGCAGTACATTATCAGGAGGGCATACAAATCAATGAATACAAATGCGGACTTCGCTTGATGTTTTCATCTGTAGAAAAAATATGTTTTCAGCACGGTAACCTACAGTCTTATTTTCTCCTAAGCTTTGCGTGTTAAATTGTGCTTTTTTTGCGATTCATCACTGCTTACTATGAGTGCAAAATATAGGACATCAGAAGTTTTCAGCTGTTTTTGAAAAGTCAAATGTGAATTTCTTGTCATACTATTTCTTTGCACAAAGGGCTTTTGAACACATCTTCGCATTTGTGTTAATGCAAATGTGTGCGTGTTTGAAAGAACGCATGAGAGTCGACTATGTGTTTTGCGCTCTTTGCATGGTTTGCCTGGGCAGCGCTGATAACTGGAATTGCCAAGGCTGCAACAGGCAAAGCATGCAGCGAGTGGAAAACACTTGGTCAATTGGGACTGGTCTGTTTTTAAATGCTCGGACACAAATGCAGTTTTCCAAACAGCCATTTTCTTGATTCTGGCCTCAAGAAATAACAAAAGGTCCTCAGGCATTGACGGCAAAACCAGCGACTACTGCCTTTCCTTCAACTTGAGGAACACCAAGACAATAAAATATCAATGTGTGAAGACGAACAGAAGCCGGAGCTGGAGTCGGAGCCGTGAAAGAAGAGAGCTCGGAGCCAGAGCCACACTCATGGAAACCAACAGCTCCGGAGGCGGAGCCGGGGCTGTGTTACTTTTACAACGGTTCCGCAGCTCTGAATAATGCACATTGTAACCGGGCACATAGACGATCCAGAGTAAAAATTTGACAGATAAATTGCTGTAGCAACAACCTCCAACGATTATCATAGTAAAACAAAATTTGCAAGAAACTAACAAGTCACAATATTAAGCTACTGAAGTTAACTCAGTGATCGATTAGTAGTTGAGCATTTCAACCCCCTTTGTGTTGCTTCTCCCCCCTATCTCCCCCTTTGTTTTTTCGCCCCCTTGCCATGTAAAATCGACCCTAAGGGGGCGATTCCGCCTACTTTGAGAAACACTGGCACCCTAAACAATAATACCTGGAGACACAAATTCATTTACAGTAACTTCAAACACAGTGTCAATTGTTAATAAAATGCGAGGCGGCTTGCTCCCCATACTCCCCCATACCCAACCATATCATGAAACAACTGTCTGTTTTACATCATCTGCAATAGCAAGAAAGACACCTCAGAGATGCACAGCTTTAAAAACACGTTACCATCCAGTTGGACATAGTTAGCAGCTTCTATTGTTTCACAAACGTTATCTTCAGTTATTTCCACTTCGCCGCTGTACACATAATCAAGTATTTGATCCAACCGTTCAGCCTTGAGGCCGCTAACCTTGACAACATTTCCTTGCTGTTCAGAGATCTGAAAGGCAATAGACCAAATGCATTTAGCTCAAGTAGGACATCTTTCCTAATTATTATCGGTTCACCACAGTTTGCATTGCTGCATATATGTGGTGTCTCTTTGTGAATATACAAAACATTTTCCAAATTGCGAAGTTGTGATATGTAGATGAAGTTGTTGTTCAACGACTTCATCTTCATATCATTCAAAGCAATACAATGCACACCAAACTGACAGAACCAGCACGAAGTATCCACCTCATTGCAAAACATCTTTTCGAAGTACTGTGACATTGCCCCGACAACGCACTTGTGAACAGGAAATGACCTCCCATCAGACTCAAGAACACCATCAGTAAAGGCCTTTTTTTCCTTTCGATCTCTGCAACATAAGTGCATTTTAGATTCACGCCGGACATAGTTTTTGTGAACAACTTTCAGAGGAGACCACTATGAGTTTAAGACAGGGAAATTTAACATAAATATATCACTGCATAACGCAAATTTTAAAGACAGAAAGTTATGTCAAAAATTTGATTATCTCCTGGTATATATGCACTTTCACAATTTAGGCTGAACCGTGGCTACTGAAAGCAGCTTATTTCTTGCCATTATTCATAAAAATACTATCAAGCTTTAGAAATTAATATTCACAGCACAACATCCCAAAGCAAAAAGAGCTTCGCAAAAGTACAGTATAATGTAGCATGAAGACATCACCACTGCATGCACTGCATGCCGTACAAAGCAATACCACAAAAATCACTTTATTCCACATCAGACATTTTAAGGGATATACGCATGTAAAAGTTATTTGCTTGATAAAACAAATTGGCTGTGAACAGTTGCTGTAGTTTGGTAATGTGTAGTAATGTGTACAGGTGCAAGGTCCATTAGGACCGCCTGAAAAGCAACTTTCTTTGGCACGTTTCTATAGTGGATTGATATCACTGCTGTGATTTTCAAGTTGCTTTGGCTCTTTTGGGGTGCCTTGCTTGAGAGGTTCTGTTATCACATGCACTTCATTGAAAGATCTCCACATCTTTTTGAGAAATGAACCGTCATTGGCCAGATAATCAGAAAATCTGCTGACCATTAGATTTTCATCATACACATGTGACTGTATTACCCGTCATGGTTAGCTTCATGGCAAGTGACATCTTGGTGATGGAAGAGAACAGTAGCTGCTAGTGGGTTTTGTGTTTTTGCTGCTGTCAAACGTTTGTTTGCTGTGTGCACTACCCGAGGAGCCCATGACATTACAAACATTGCGTTTGTAGTGTGATCACCCAAGTTCTCAGTAATAAACAGACTTCTATTCGTAAGAGGAGTCATTGGTGATCAATGATGCTAGTTTGGAAAGCCAGCTGAGGTACGGAGTTAAGAAACATACGTATCTGGTTGCAAGCATCAAAAGTAAGCAAATGCTGAAACTGCATAAAACATGAACACTGAGATTGACATTGCAATTTGTACGATGAACAGACCCATGCACAAACAACTTACTTGTTCAGCAGCTCTAAAAGCTTAAGAGCATGTGCTTCTTTTTTCCGTTGATTGCTGATTCTTGGAACATCATCATCGTATGAATAGCTATCAGTATCGGCCGAATCAAGGAAGTCATCTCCATAATCATAATAATCAAGAAGTGGGTCATCCCAAGCGTTCCATTTCCAGAACTTATACTGGTCAGCAGACATTTTAACTTTAAATTGGAACAGAAATTTAAGGAAAAAGCTGAATGCAAATATAATTATTATCCACAGCAAGTTTCCTACCATTTATGATGCAAAAGTTTGTGGAAAGCGAATAACTTCTCTGCTTACTCTAAAAGTCATTTGGGGCAAAAATATAAAAATGCGCTAAGTTCAATATGGATAATGGTCTGTGCTTTGAAAAATATAGTTTTATGTTTTCTAGTAAGACTGGTGCGCAATGTACGTTTTGGGAAAATTTTGGGTTACCTCTGCACATTACTAACAAAAATTTATACAGAGTAGTATTGCTTTTTTTCACCTTAACATTTTCAGTACTGGTCGACAGATAATATGCTTGAGGGGAAAACCAGCCACGATTACCAGGCGATGTATATATACATTACTAACAAAAATCTTCATTTTCTGGTCCTGGGAGCCAAACCATTGAGCCATTATTTTGGCTCAAAGTTTTTTTGAAAACTAGGCAATCATCCAAGTCTTTAGAGCCCTTGATCGACTTTCTAGATTATCTGGAACCAAAATTAGGGCTCAAAAAACAAAAATTGGATGAATATTAAAATCCCACACAAGGCAATCTTGGTGATGTTTGGCTAAAGGCCATAACTCGCCAGCTGATTGAGCTAGAGGGATGTTCAAGCCCTCTAAAGACTCGGAAAGTCTTGTAGTTTACAACTAAAATATATTTTAAGTTTTGGGTTTGGGTTTTTGGTTGTTCATGTGATGATTGGGGTAGGTTATACGTTTTTTCTGATGACATCATCGGTTGATCCAACGAGCCAATTTTGTGGCTCAAAGTTTTATTGGATTCCAGGCTATAATACGAGTTTTATAGCCCTTTGATTGACTTTTTTAGCATTTCTGGGTCCAAAGTTATGGCCAAAAAATTCCAAAAATTTCTGGAATTCACTATGGGATTAGCGGGGATTTCCACAATTAATTTGCAGCATTTTGGCCATAATTTCAGCACCAGAAATGCTAGAAAGTCCATCAAACCCTTTCAACCAAAATGGCCAAGGTTACCTTTTGTGGGATTTGAATCTTCACCAAATTTTTGGTTTTTGAGCTTGTGGCAATTATTGGCACAGCTGTTTCTCTTAATTCCCCGCGTTCGCGATTACGTCATTGCATTCTTGTTGTGTTCACCAGGGATGTGGAAGCGGAAGCTGGAAGCGGTCCTTTTTCTGCGGAAGCGCGAAAATCCTACCGTTTCTGCTTCCACATAGGTTATTTGACTTGGAGAGTAACTTGGCGAAAAAGTTTTGTCCATTTCCCAATGTGGATTTAAGTGGTGAAGTTCCACTATACGTCTGAATGAACGTGCGATATCAGTAGCACGAGAGAACAAGATAAAGCATAACTAGCATCCATGGCATTCTTCATAGAAGGCCAAGTCATCGTGTAACTTACCGATTTTATCGAAGGCTGACTATTCAAACCTAGCTGCTGTCCATTACAATGGTAACAGTTTGAAAGCACAGCAATCTCCCGGTTATGTTCGCCACTTGAATCTGAGCTGTTTGTGCGAACTTATGTGGTAGGTGCGAACTTAGCAGTTGTGCTTTTAACTGCCATAGCAAACAGATGTTGATCATTAGGG
>JGI24158J21664_10003196_pt1 | contig 20420 bp, 10 predicted proteins | sample Ectturendosymbi3_FD_21664 | JGI IMG/M metagenome (IMG submission 21664) | reverse complement strand
CATCACACATTTAGGACAATTCCGCAAGAGCACTGGTCCATAGGAATGTCCATGGCACGCCCAAGTTAACAATTAAGAAACCTGGACCCGCCGGTCTTGGCTCAACACGCTCAGTTTATCACAACCTAATATAACTCTAAGCACTGCGATAATTCATCAGAACAGGGGTTTATATCAACCATCATTACTGTAAAGCAGTCAACATAAGTTACTGCAAACATCAGGGGTTATCATCAAGGGTTACATGCAAATTTTATTCATACATGGAGGAGAGAGTAAGTATTTCTATTAGACTAACTTGAAATGGTTTGTCTGAAAATTGGTCATGGCCTGAAAATATACAGTTCCTAACCGTTCTGTGGTATCAGTCAGTTACAAGCGTATTCTGGTTCACGATTTTACCAGACCCCACAAGTTCGCTAACTAGTTCTATTGAGTCTTGATCTCAGCTATCACACTACGTTTAGCTGAGATGCTACTCAGGAGAGGCTCTGAGCAAGACTGATTTCTGTACTGCATTTTGGGTCGTGAGGAAAACACAACGCGTAACGCCGTGGGTCTAAATTCGATCGCATGTTTTTCAATAATTCTGATTACTAGAATTAAATTTTACGCTTCAGTGATTATCGTAAATTTTGTTAAAGATTTTCGATGCGGAAATTATTACAATTAAATTCTATGTTATTGCGAATTAATCTCCTCCTGAATAGGACTGATAATAAGTGTATAAAACACAATTTCACAATGTATCGGATAAATGTACATAACAATGTTCTAAAAGAGTTTATTTCGTTGTTTAGTTTCCATCTTCGTTTGGCTCGTCATGGTCTCGTAGGCAACTTCCAGACTGCTTTCTTCAATTTATCAATCGAAGTCTTCCGGATTAAAGGATGTTTCATGTTGAGGAGCCAAAACGAACTCAAAAGCTGTACTGTGGCCTCTCACGTGTGCAGCCGTTAAGCTTTACTGTTTCAAGACCTTTCTTGAGTAAACCACTCTGGATAAATGTCGGAGAGAGGCAGTTAACAATCTTTTGCGGTCTTTAGAAACTTGCAAAATGCTAGAAATCATTTTTGAAGTAAAAATTTATAAAAATATCAGAATCAGTGATACCACCCCAAACTCTGTTTCAACATCAACATTTCTATGTGTAACATCTAACATGAAAAACTCTTAACACAAAACGTGACAAACGTCATATTTAGTTTAGAAACCTCTCGAAATACAAACCCTAAGAGACAAAAGTGGGGGGGACATGGCATATTATGTCCCCCTCGTTTAAAAAAGTGGGAGGACACGTCCCCCATCAAATTGCGCCCATGCACCCAGCTAAAACCAAATTTTTTTATTTTGCCTCATGAGGTAAAAGCACTATTGCAGCTATTTTGCCTTTAGCCAAATACGATTGTTTCAAGGCAAAATAGATCCAGCGTGTTTTTGCCTCCTAACACAAAATAGACAGAGTCGTTCGAAATTTCCAAAATTTAACAAGGCAGTGTATATTTAGCCATCAGAAGCAAAAATACCGCTGGAGTTAGTTCAGGCCTGTAACCAGCTTGGGACACCAGGAGGGGCGAATAGTTTCCGAGAGGGTCCCAAATTTTTTGAACTATGTCCAATATTTTTAAACTGTGTCCAACACATTTTTCCAAAGGGGGCGAAATTTTTTAGGGGGGGCTTGGTCTCCTTGGTTACGGGCCTGAGTAAGTTTGCTATTAGGTGAACCCGATTGGATGAATTGGTCATGTGACAAGGACGATACATTTGGATTTAGTGTATGGTGTCTGTCACGTGGCCTAGAAACCTAAGCCAAAAAACTAAACCCAACACTTAAACCCAAAACCTAAACGTTTTTGAAAAAGTACATAAAAAGCGCTAATCAAAGATTTAATTTCTACTAGCTAATGCCAACGAAATGGTGAGAGCAGAACTGACAAGCCCTCGCACAGCAGACACTGACCACAACTTCGTTTACCTTACTACGAGTAATACGAACTCAACTATACATGTGGGCGAAGGTGGATACAGTGTGAATAGCAAATTAGACCCAGCAGAGCTTTTGCTGGTAATCGCAAAATACTTACTACCATTTTACAAATCTGTAAAATCTGATTTACATTTTTGATGTGGTTAGAATAATCATATTAAACCAATAAAATTTTTCTCAGTCCCATGCAGTCCTGATCCGCCAATTTTCAAAAAATTGCAGTCCGATCCAGCCCTGATCCGACCAAAATTGGCTTCAGTCCTGATCCATGCTCATCTCTGTTGCAAAGACAACCTATCGTTACAGCCTCAAGCATTCAGTCAGTACTGTTGGTTGTAAGCTAAGCCCGTTGTACAAATTTGTGAAGAATGAAAACACAATAATCCCGTGGGTTAGACACTCGCAAACTGGAGTTATAACAGAACTGATTTAATCTCATCTGCAAAACTTCATAATATTCTTAAGCCTTGGACTTTGCCTGGCATTACTCAGACGGTATGTTGAATAAAGGCAACGAATTAAGGTAAGGCGTATTTCAACGCCTCCAGGCTCTGCTGTTCCCAATGATGAAGGTCGCCGCGTCTGGCCAACAGTAGCCAAGGACGATCATTTCGAATAACGGTGAAAAAACGCTAATCCAGTTTCGTTTTTTTCAACGTTATTCGCACCCAGTTTCGCAACCACAAATCTATCTTACATCAGCTTTCAGCAAAAATCAGACCACAGTCAGCTTGCAACGGAATATTAATTTCATTCAAAAACAGAATCGCTAGTTCCTGATAGAGTAAAACCTTATTCAAATGGACATACTTATTAATAGTGTAAATCGAATTAAGACAGCTCACCTTCCAAGTGTTACGTTGAGGAATGTTGCCGAAACAATTGTGGCAAGCGCGTGGGTCGCAACCTTGCTGTCACTAACTTATTTCAAATGAATGTGACTTCTTAAACGNTCCTCAGCTTTCCTCAACGAAGACCTCGCACAGGGAGGTCAGCAGTCCTCAGCCCCTTGGTAGCATTGGCAAGGAGATCTTGTTTTTTTGGGAATGTAGGGGTAGGACTTGAATAATAGGGATGACTCACTCCAAATGACTTTCCGAGCAGTGGTGTAGTGACGCTGGAGCTCCATTCAGCTACTTCTACCAGCGAATGATGGGTCGTTGCCAACAAATATTAGCGAAAATGCCCAGAAGAGCTCCGGCACCTACAAAACTGTCACCACACCCCGTTTCCAAGTTAATTTTGAAGCGAAAACCCTTCCTCCCTCTCTTGCTTCGTTTACGTAAACTTTTTTGATGACCCAGAGTTTCTCTGTTCAGTCCTGCCCTCTGCCAACTTTTTGACTTGTTAGAATATGGGAAAACTTTCCTGGAAATTCGATGTCACAGACGCACACGCAAAACTCTTCGGGCGTTCCTTTAACAGTATTGGGATTCATGCAAACTTGTTTGGCGTCACGGAGCGGAATTCCACAGGGTTCGGAACAACTTCAGCTAAGGCAGTGCTTGGTTACTATTCCGTGTATCGAGTCGAGTATCTCAAGTTTTACGACACGGGCGTTGCAAAACGGGATGATTAAGTAAACATCCTGATTTACCAAAGTCGCTTTTGTAACGTTGGAAGTACCGTTACAGTGGGGTTGCCGAATAAGGTTACGGAGAGTTCACGAACTGCAACGGGTCTTGACAGGTTGTCACTAAAGCGGGACTGCATGATCTGTCCAAAAAAAGAGGTCATAACGCCACACGTTCTAACCAATAGTCCGATGTACTTCAATTTGATTAAAATCTGTGGGACAGGCATGCACGCAAGATTAATTGAACTTCTAACGAATCAGGACTGTCGCTACCAGACACAAATTTCTATTCATCAAAAACGCCTTTGTTTAGAAAAGAAAATTCTTCCTTGATTGACTTCTTGGCAAGGCTAGAATGCAGTAATCCCTGCTAGTTTGACAGGCAATGATATAATCTTGGTGTTGAAAAATATTAGTCAGCTCATCCTGAAATGTAGTAGGTAGCTTAGATTCGGGCAGCCCTCACACAGCAATTCAATTTCAACCACTGTAGTATTTGAGCAAAAGTCCCGTTATTTTAGCTTCTGTCGTTACTGCCTCTGGAAGAAAAGATCATAGAAAGCACTCAAACACAACTACTGAAGTCGAATTGTGTGATTCAGAACCAGCCTTTTCTTTCTCACTTTCCTGGGCTCCACGTAGTCATTCGTCGCAAAAACTAATTATAGTTTTCAAAATTCGCTTAAATTCGAGTTTTGTTGAAGTGCCTTTAAGGTTGGGGTCAAATACTGGAATGATAACTGTTTAAAAGCTGATAACCGATTTGTTTGTTTCGAACCCGCCAGATCGTAGGTCTAAAATCGGTTATCGTTCAAATCGTAGGTCTAAAATCGAATGTAAGCGAGGCGTGAAATGAAGGAATTACAGTAGGGACGCCGGAACAGCGGTAGGGCAGGGAGAGCAGTACAAAAGTTAAGTGCAATGCAAACTTTAAAAAATTAAAAAGCGCTACCAATACGCTTGTTTCTGTTAGTGTGAAGCAACGATGTTGACCTTAAAATTAATGCCAGAAATTATAGAAAACCATTCTGAAGTCTGTGGGTGCGCGAATATCTGCGATGAATTTGCTTCAGATCGATCTTGATCAGCTATGAAATTACTTGCGATACTGCACTTCCTCCCGTTGCCCCCCTTATGAAAGGTCATGGGGGCAATGTCCCCGTAACGCACCCCCGCTGTCTGGCGTCCCTGGAAAATAGCTACAGAACCAGCAAACGTTTAAAATATCTGACACGGCATTTTGTCAAGACACGACTTTTAATACGTGTAAGGAACTGAAATGCGGTCATGTTCTTTCGCAGCGCGGCCAAATGTCGGACCACGATCACCGGACTGCCCTTCAGTGCAGGAAAAGAAATAAATCAGTTGATGACAACACTTTTCTCAGCTGCCAACGTCTCGTAAGGCGCATGGAGCTGAAAACACAAGACGACGAAGCTTATATTCCAGCTCGCAACTTGCGAAGGCAGAACACGGAGCTTCCAACGGGAACTGATTGGATCGTTCGTTCAGCGGTTACGTCATCAAGGATGCAAGGTCCAGTTGGCATGCAGAAGAAAAAAATTAGTGAAAGACAGAAGCACCATTGTTCTCTCGATGTGGTGTTTGGACTTGTACTTCGTTGCATCAAAACAGATACATCGACTGTGTTTGGCAGCAGGTAGCGAAGTCAGGTGTGGTTGGAGGGGATACGATAGCTGCCTCGCATGGTCAGCCGCTGCAACGCAATAACATTGACTGGGCGAAAACACAAACACTGCGCAATATCGCTGCGGCAGTGATTGCGTTCCTGTTTCGAAGTTGTTTTGACGATCGATCTGCGAAAAAGCAAAACGCCCTGAAGGCGTGACGACGAAACGACAACCCAAACTGTTTTTTTTTTCGCTGAGACATGTCCGTCATGTCTCAGAATGTTATCAAAACTCGCTGTAGCGGTATTCACTGTAGCAGTGGTTACAGAACATATTTGTCCGCGGAACACTGCAAAGTTATTTTAAGTGGACANGGAACACCCACCAGAACTGCCAAGTAAACATAAATGCTTTTTTTCACCCAAATTGCCGTTATTAAGGTTTCGTGCTAAAAGCAAAATTATGCAGAACAAAAGTAACCATAAAGCAAGCTACTGTAGATCGAACGATGTGGCGACTGCCACACGCCCACAGGGGTAAAGGACATATCAGCAGTTTTTGCTTAAAACTGGAAAGTATAGCTGGTGGAACCCTTTGGATTTGTCTACGGAGCCCTAGGGTTCCGCGGAATGCATTTTGGGAAACGCTGCACTGCAGTCTATATTTTAGGACTTATGACCGGATTGACTAAATTTTTTCGTTCATTAAAAAGATTCGGTCTAAAAACAAACGATTATATTAAAACGTCCGTGGCCAGAACGTTTAATCTCAGGCTGAAACGCGAAATATGAATCCTTCTTATGAGATTTATTTTGATAAAATGATGCACTAAGCTGACTTTCCGACCAAATTATTATGAAGCATGGCATATTAAACGGATACACAGAAGCTAAACTACAAAAAGCACATCATGTTTGCAAACTTCTAATTAGCTAAGGTTTTGATCACGCAAGAATTTTCGATTATCAATTCGAATTCACCTGCTGCTATGTTGGGACTCGCGCCGTGACAAGTTTGCAAAAGTTTCAACTCAAATCAAACTTTTTAAATCCAAACAACATTTACTTTTGCATTCCACGCCACTTCGCCAACAATCGATACCACTCAGTTCATCGACAACCGCTGCAACATTCCAGACACTAAAATGCGACTTACGTTACGTGGACTCCTTCAGCTTCGCCAGATGCGCTTTCAGTTTTTCGTAATGCGCCCTGGTCTTGCAATGAGTGACCATGCCGGCCGTTCGCGAGCTGTAAAACTTCCTGCACAACTGGCAGAAGTAACCCTGCGCGAATCCGGAAGTTCCGTTAGAAAGCGGCGACTTGATTTAAGTCCAGGGGACACAAAAGTAATAAAACTCCTGGATAGAGCGGAGCACGACCTTTCAAAAACACATGTCTTGAGATCGTGCGACGGAGGTCGCCGATTGAGCGAGCCTGTGGAGACGGTACTCTGATTTCAAGCCCCGGCTCCAGGCATCTAAATTTTTTGGCTCCGGGTCCAGAACAATTTGGTCCAAAAGAACAGAAAAAAAGCATTGTAATATTTGTGTAACTCGCTTGCACCACAAACTATCTCTGTGAAATCGGGAACCCAAATTTCAGGCTTCGGCTTCAGCCATCTAAAAGTTTTTGGTTCCGGCTCCGGCCCCACAGCCCTTTGATTGCGGGGGGAGGGGTCGGCTGCGAACGTTTCGCTGCGGTGAGGAGTCCATTGATGAGTGGCAAACTCGGTCAATGATTGCATAGAAGTCATTTCTGTCGATCATGATTGCGCAAAACGCCAAGATTGACTCGGGTCTTTTCTTACTTAATGGGTTCGGATGGGGGCGGGCAATAAAAATACTGATGTCCGCGTCGTAAATAAATTTATTTTTACCGTTGAACATGAACGTGTTTGTCAATGAACTTTTCCACGACTGCGCTCCGCTCACATCGCACAATACTTTCGCTCGCTTCACAGTTGCATCATAACAGGGATCACGTGTGGTTAAATTCGAAGCTCAAGCTTTGCGCGTTGAATCCGGACTTTCACCATAACTGATTGCACAGTTTTGAAATTATGTCGTCCCAGCCCGTTGGCGAAGTTTACTGCAGTTTCTCGACCAAGGGATCAGTGATAAGCCACTCAAAAATGATGCAATGTAGTCAGTGCCGTCGTAAAGTTAGCATTTAGTCAAATCAACCAACGCATGGAAATTATTAGACAATGTGTCAGGTGTTAGCTGGCAAATCATTGTTTTTCGATTGCTTTCCACTTACTCGGCCAACCGCGACGTCCAGCACGTGTTGAAAGCGTGTGATTTCCAGACTACCCGTAATAACCCTGCTTTCAGCAATTACTGGCAATGCCTTAGCAACAGCATAAAAAGTAACTCCATGGCCAATGGAAATTTAATTTCAAAATGACCACAAAAGCACTTAAACAACTAAACGCATTTGAACCCACCTCGATAACTTGTACCGCGCACTGTCCCAAAGGTTGGTCTTCGTTGTAGGGTTGCAAGCGATATTTGAAAGGGTCGGACGGGAAAGGCGGAACCTGCAAACAGTACAGTTGCTTTCGTAGTATGCGCTGCCTGCTGCTCAAGCTTTCATATTATTAGTNAAAGTGCTATTTTTGTAGCGAATATAGTTGACAGACAATTGCATTGCTGGAAAGGCATCAAAACATCCTACGGTTCTTACGTGTATTTTTTCCACTGGGTCTTCATCTTCGATATCAACCATTTTTCTTATTTTAACTTTCTTTTCGTGGTGCTTGACACGCGGGTCTGGAGACCAAAATAGAATTAACAAAAGCGTTGGAAAGGAACTCCATGTTTTGTCCCCAAAATTTCACTGCAGAACAACCACTCCTTTTGACAAAAAAGTTAATTCTAGCCAGACTATCTCGTACATCATTGGCAAGTGTTGCTGTGCTCACGAATTACGAAGTTCAAAACGTCACGCCAAGCCTACCTTTGCCCGTGATAATGGGACCGAAACCCGCAGTCCCAGGCGGCGACGGGACGGGGCCGAGCGGGGGCGGCGAATCGGATTTTCGCTTCTTCTTTCTGTGCCCGGCCCTCGGCGGTTCCAAGCGCGGGGGCAGCGGCACGGGGGGGCCGGGAAGCATCTCGAGCTGGATCTTGTTCTTGCGAATCATCAGACCGTGACGGCGCATCGCGAGCGCCGCGTCGTCCGGTGTGTAGAAGTCGACGTCGAAGATATTGTAGCCGACGTTCTGCCGGTGAGGAAGCGGTTTGGGTCGAATCTTTTCGCTTTTGAAAGGCCGGTTGCCATAAATCGATCGACGGCGCAGCGAGTTTCTTAAACATCTGTGGGTCACGGACCCCATCCTAATAAAAGTTACGCACCCCTCAAGAAGAAAAGTTGACAATAAATATTTGAAATTAGGTCTTAATCATCGTAGTAGTAATTGACATGTCTGCAAAGCCTATTAACCTTTTGCATCACTTTCACGGACCCAGGATGTTAAGAGCCCCGGCTGCAGGGGCGACGCAGAAGATCGCGGGCCTTTCAATTCACTGCACTTCTGCAAACGATCTGCACGACGGTATTTTTTCGGTCATTTATCGTTTTTTTTTCAAATGACCGAAAAAAATTTAGTCAATTCGGTCAAAAAATGTCCGAAAACGAAAGGCGACAGAAAGTTTTTAAGCTGTTGCGGACAAATGACCGAAATTACAGGTTTGCAACAAATTACTGTAAACGCGTGTTCCTTGCTCCACTTGACTGAGCAAGAGCTTCGAACACTTTGGAAATACAACGGCTGATGTTTTTCCGCGGACGCGATTCGCCCGAAAACAGTCGCAGCGGCGTTTTAAATATTCCCACGTTGTTGCGCAGATCACAGCCATAAGCGAAAAAGTTCTGTTTGAATTAATTACAAGCTTCATGGCATTTTTAATTGCCGTTCTGGTAGAAAACTTTTCCTGGATGGCAAGAAATCAGCCATGGCTCTTGTCTAAAAAATGATAGCAGTTCGCTACAAGCTGCTTGTCCCATGACAGCCACAAGGTGACTGCGCGGAAACAAACCAGCATTTAGTCACTTTGCGATTTAACTGAAGATAAAATCAATTTCGGTGAAAAGCCTCATCGATCTCCGTCAAGCAAACCAATCGATGAATAAGAGTTGTAAGTCGGGCCTGGTTCGGGCTTAAGTTTGTCAAAATGTGCAGATCTTGACTCACTCCGTAAATTTGGCTTTCGGGCCTAAACCGGTCTTCAAAAACAAATGTCGGGCTCGGGCCGGGTTCAGGTTTCAAAATGAGGCGCGTTTACAACTCTGCGATGAATAAGTCTAAGCATATACTCAAAAATAAATAAAAGCAAAGAATAAACTCGAGCCAATAATGAATTGAAACTTGCCGAACCGAAAATTCCTTGTTGCAATAAAACAGCAACACATGGTACAGATCGAGCGTACAACGTTAGTACGATCACATAAACTGCAGGTGCATCGAAAAACACAGGTTTTGCGGCAGGCACGTCTCAATCCAACAGACCTGGGCTATTTTGGCGGGTAGTACTGGAGAAAAGAAGTCTTTGATGTCGTCTGTGGAAGCCTGTTCCGGAAGATTGTACATCCTCACGTAGACGGATGGCATGCGACCTGCCATACAGCTGGTGAAGTTTACACGGAGCCAGCGAAGTTCAATCTTACGCAAGACACATTTCGACTGCATTACGATGATACCAGCTGCAAGCAGAGGGGATCTAGGGTTTCTTGGTGGGCGGCTAAATTCAGCACTTGGTCACGTGACATAAGTTAAATGCGCAGTGTGGAACGCCGGGAGTCTTACGGTTCAAAGATGTTTATGTCACCAGCATAGACGACAAACGAATAGATGCCTTTTTAACAAAACCATATATAGCCTGTAGTTACGCATAAGCTGTGCAAAAAGAACTGCTACTTGGTAAATTTGCACCAACCAATCTAATCTGCATTGTCTCACTCAAGCTTTCAAAATTAACACAATAGTCTGCACCCATCGTGAACTCAAACATATCTATCGATCTTCATCGTATTGTATTGCTATATTTTGTCAATACTATTGCACTATTTTTGATGCTGATTGGTTTCTACTGATTAACTATGACTGCGAATCGTTCAAATAACATTTCGGTATTCATTCAGTATTCGCCATACCCCCCCCCCTGGCGAAACAATAATGAAAATTGTAGACCTGGACTAGACATACAGCTCAGATTGATTTCAGGTCAGTTTTCAGAACTTCCTAGGTTACTAGTTGGCCAGTGCGACCATTTCTTTGCTAATCTCGTGCAACACAACAGCGTGACATGACCTTCCATTGGTCAGCAAACAATAGAGACAACCTTTGCAGATGAATCAGCATCGTTACACATAAACGCTTTCACAATGTCGATTGTTCTCCTTGCCCTAAGCAACATTCCATACTACACTTTACTAGTTTGTTGCTGAATGCAAAAAATAACGGATATAGCTCATCGTGTAATTAATTTATGGCAAGATTTGAAGAGGGCGAATAAATCTCCGGTCGGACGTAGGACAAACGGTTACCCTAGTAACAGCATTAATTATCTCGTCCCGCTTTCCCCATCTGCGCAGTCCTGCACACAACTTTACGATTAGGTGATAAGCCTCGAACCAATGCTGCCATCGTAAAAGAAACTATAGTGCAACAAAGTTAGACCCGGAGACAACAGCGTTTACATCTGCGCTGGGTACAAGAAGTCATTTGCCTTAAACTTATGCTCTTCTGCGTCGATGAGCATGTTAGCACCAGTGTTTGAAATGCTTGTAAAAAAGTTTTTGCCAAAAATTGACCAAGCCTTGTGCGGTGCCTTGCAAATTCTTTTGATTTTAAATTATTACGTTATTGGGTGATACTCGCAAGTTTTTTCGGGAAGCTTGATCCCCAAAAATTATTACGTTATTTGGGAAATACTCGCGAGTGTTCTGGGGAAGCTTGATCCCCAAAAAAGCACTCCCTAAAACTGCCACTGTCGGTAGTTAGGCATTTGTTCAAGTACGTTGAATCCTGCCGAATAAAACAGACGTTACACACACGGATCAGGAATACTACTGACCTGTTTGATGCTGTTTAACTACGTTAGATGTGCGTCAAACATACCGAACAAATTATCACCTGGCAGCATTGCTTGTCCTGGACCCGCTGGCGGAACAACAGGTCCCACTGGCCGGGGCCCCATCGGCTGAGGCAGGGGCCCGACCACTAAAGGATGCATGTTACGGGGTCCTGGTGGTGGTCGCGGAAAATCAGGCCTCATGGGAATCATTCCTGGCCCAGCAGCAAAAGGTGGAAGTTGTCTCGGTGGTCCATCAAACCTGGGATCCATACCAGGTGGGCCACCAATTCTAGGATGCATACCAGGAGGGCCCTCAAATCTGGGCCCCATGTTCAACGGTCCACCAAATCGTGGAATAATACCAAGTGGACGGTCGAATCTCGGATCCATGCCAGGAGGGCCACCAAATCGAGGGGGCATGCCACGAGGACTGTCCATTCTAGGGTCCAACCCAAAAGGAACGGGTCCCATTGGATGATCCAGCGGAGGGCCTATTCGAGGTGGAAAGGGTCCTCCAGGACCTATTTCATGGAACATGGCTCCGGGACCACCAGGACCAGGAGGATCGGAACCCCTTCGATGTGGGCCAGGCATTTTATTATGCGACGGGTGAGGTCCAGAGGGATTCTTTCGTGGGGGTGATCTCGACCTAGAGAAGAATATAAGGTAGTGGTCAGTTGGCTGAACGGAATTTTTCATAAACGGCAATTCCACCTTTACCTTTTCGCGTCCGCAGAGCTCGAGACTTTGGAAACCTGCGGCACAGAAGAATTTCTTTGAAGTAAATAACGCTGGGGGCGCTTTGATCAAGAACAAACCTGCTGAGGGTTGTAGATGAATATCGGTGAAGCACTAGAAGTCAAGGAACGTTCGAGAAACAAACCACAGCGCGCTACAAAGGAATTAAAACAACTGCGCGCTTGTTGGTGTGACGCCATGCCTCGATGTCGTTCCGTACGTAAAGCCGCACTCCAACATATTTTCTCAACAGAACTTTGACGTTTGCAGCACAATAAACAGCCATACCGCGCCCGAGGCAACTTCATTGTGAGTGTCCGGGTCATAGACGTACACCAAATCGTTTCCCATCGTCGCGGACTCGGATTTTTCAGCGGATTTCGTCAGCGAATGACTCGGTTTTGTCTGTGCGAGTCGATGCAAGAACGCCATGACTAACGCTCATACAACACGATGCGAAACACAGTGCGCTTATGCAACACGTTGTGAAACACAGTGCGACACAGTGGGGTCGAATCAAGTAGTGTCATAGCTGACGTCATGCCACACTATTGAGAAAGGCAATGTATCTTTGTAATGTTGGGCTGAGGAGACGCTTTAGAGAATATTTGTCTCTCACAAAACGACTTGCCTCTAAGTTTAAGCAGCGACACTTTTTTAAGATGTTACTGTTCTAAAGATCAAGTTCTGGCTTGTGTTGAATGTACATTTCCAAACACCTTTCATTTTTGACCGGTGGGCGTAAGTTTTTGACTGACAACCACTGACGCTGTTGTCTTCGTTCTTTGCGTAGTGCGATGCAACAAACGACTGGCAAAGGTTCGCAAGAATAAGTTTGAAAGTAATTGAATAAAAGAGCTTTGACCTTCCACTGAGCTTCGCAAAAGACTGTGAAAGACAACCTTCAAACCAAAATACAGTATATTTAAAATCTGTTTGAGCTGGAACCATCAGTGGTACGTGTCACGCTAAAAATAATTTGTTGATGGACGGAAGCCGTAAATTGATGAAAGCGCTTCCTTGACGACCCAGATAGGGTACAATTCGTTTGGCATGACGTCCCAGACAGAGTACAGGTTCCACTTTAACCAAAGATACTAGAGATCGACCGATATGACTTTATTGGGGCCGATACCGATACATCGGCCATTTATGGACTGATAGTCGATACCGATAACCGATATTTCCAAAATTTTTAAATCTTGATTTCTGCTTCATTATCAAAAATAATGTATACTATACCCTACCTTTTTTCAAAAGCTTCAAAAATCAGGATTTATGAACCAAAATTTTTCAAATTGCAGCAATTTCAATATTTTGCTATGATTTTTAATTAATCTAATTAATGATGATGTTTTTTTGGCTGCGACGGCCTACGCCTGCTTCATGGTTCATCTTGTCTGCTTGTTTATGAAAACGCACCTGCTAGCGTTGCTACAAGATAACTGTCTTGACTTGGTTCGTTGTGCTTTCTTGCGCAAGTTGTTTGGATGCGTGAGGAATATAATGGTGTTTTGTCAACACCTACTGAGGCCGATAAAATAAAAACGGCCGATACCGATCTATCGGTCTATCCCTAAAAGACGCATCTCGCAAAAAAGTAAAAAATTTTATAAACTTACGCTGGTGTCGCCGGAAGTCGCTCCCCCCTGAGTCTCGTCTGAAAACAGAGAAAACAGAGTCGAAAACGACTTTTTTGTCAGTCCCAGTGGCATTCCTATCTTCTCTGGAAACAGAAAACGGTCGAAAACGATACTTAATTCATGAAACAAACGGCAAAGAGGAAGCTTTGCTGGTGTAGAAAGGCAACAAAAAAAACAACACCGAGGAAGCAGCAGTGGAGTTCATGCGTGGAACTTGCTTTTGACAGAGCTGGTTGGCTTTTCCGAAACGTTTTAAACCGCCCCGCAACTAAGCACCAGTATCAAGACGCTCACCTCCTTCGGGCTCGAGCTCGATCGGCGGCACATCGACGGACATGTCGTACTTGACGCAAGGTCGGACGATCAGCGGCAACCTTGCTCGACGACACCACCGCGAAACTTGCTCCGGGTGCACTTTGCACGCTTGCCTGACGACGTATTATTGTTTATTTTCAAAAAACGCTGGCGACAAGCAGTGAACAATCTGCTCAACCGGGTGTTCTTCGACAACAATTGCCGCAAAAAGTGCATGGGGAACCAAACTGCTCTGCGCGAAGAGTTTTTTCAACGCATGAGGTGTGGAGTACATTTGCACAGGGACCTCGCAAACGAAGTCAGTTGAATTTGCATATGGGCCGCTCATTCTTTAGGCTGTTGACACGTTAAATGGGAATGTGCATCTGTCTGTGCAAAAACTCCGGAACGGGCAACGATGTTTAATGTCCAAAGTCAGAACCGAATCACAGAATTCAGGGGACGGCAACCTACACACTTGGCACGCCAGGCTATTTCCAGTGGCACGCAGAAACTTCAAGTTTTATATATATATCAATTTTGTCATGATTCACACAGAAGGTATATTGACCTTGACTTGTATAAAAATACGTATGTTGTTGGTACACTGAATGGTTTGACTTTAAGTCGGCACGCAGTTATCAAAGGAGCACAACGTAGCCGGGCCCTTGAAGTGCCATTGCCACGTGGAAGCATTTTTACGCCAAACCTAACCACAGACTGCCAGCGCGGTAAGTGTTTCTTTTTTCAAATGAACAAAAGCACAACTATTATCTGAGACTTTTCTGCCGCCAGGTATTACATCAATCACCTCGAGAAAATCAAACCCTGGAAGTCGGGACATAACTGGGCGTTATAAGCATTGCAGCGAATTGTTCTGTTTAAAAGCGTATATTCAGCAAAAAAGTAGAGTAAATATTATTATCCATCTGCGCGATCTCTCATGAGCGTATATTTGTCACCAAAAATGCCAGAAAAAAACTTCGAAAAAAAGCACGTCAATGCTGCGGAGCAGCTGGGGATTTTCCAGGCAAAATCGTCGAGAAAAAGTACAGCAGCATAAAAAAGAAATTCGGTGTTTTTTTTTTCAACCAGACGTACACACGCGAAACACATAAAAATGAAATCAGTCGTAAGCTTACGCATCCTTAACGAATTTCTGCTTGCACACTTCCGAGGCTTGTTCAGCGGAATCCATGATGACGAATGCTGTTCCGTCATTGTGCTGGCCCTTCTTTTGCGAGTCGATGTAGATGTCTTTACAGAAAAACCGAGACGTTTAATCAGTCAGTTGACTTGAAACATTTACCGTAGGTCGCCCGTTCCCCGCGAACAACAAGATTATTAAACGACGACCATAGACGGTCGTTGGTCCTTGTCGTGCGTTCCAAGTCGTATTTGTGACAACTGGTTTTTAAGATTCTGCTGCTTAATCAGCGAAAAATGTTGCATTCAATTAAATGGCAGGAAGCAGCAAAAACAAACATCAAAAAATTCTCGACAAGCGTGTGTTAGATTGGTTATGGATGAACTGATGTTTATTCCAAGCACTTTTGAAAAGTAATATTTGTGCCAACAGGTAATAAATGACTGCATCCAACTACAACCTTCAGCAAAATTAATAATCGATATTGATCGACAAAAATTTTTTTTGCAAACTTCTCTATTTTTTGAAAGAAGAAGACATTGCAGGCTTATCAGTACCACATTTTTTTAGCCACAGACATTTGGGTGCATCAAACTCCCCCATATAAAAAAAACTGACTTGCCCATATATCAGAAATGTTCTGCCTCTTGTAAAAACACTTTCTGTAAAATATTGTCAAATTTGGATAAACTCTACCGGGTCCACATCAGTCATGAAAATATACAAAACATGGCAATAGGCTAATGCACTACTATAGCTACTACAATAGAATTCGCCTACAACGACTTGAGCTATAATGACAGTTTGACTACAATGACACTTTTTTGTCAGTCCCAGTGGCATTCCTATCTTTTACATGCATTCTAGATTGACTATAATGTCACTTCACCTATTGCAATACTTTATTAGTTTAGAACGACAGGTGCAAATTTTACTTGCGGATCGAAGCGTACGCTCAGTTATTTGGAGGCGACACGCAAGCACGAGCATTGAATGAGAGGAAAGAAATTCCAAGAGAAGGCTGATAAAAAAAGGAATTATTTTTCAGCTAATGGCGGTGATAGTCAGGCCCGTAACCAGGGGGGTGCCTGCAAATTATTTTGACCCCCTGAAAAAATGTATTGGGGATAGTTGAAAACCATTTAACATGGTTTTAAAAAATTTGGTCCCTCTCAGAAAACTCTTCGCCACCCCTGGTGACCCAAGCTGGTTACAGACATGGTGATAACTGTCAAGATAAACATAGCAACACTGAAGACTTCGTTGCTCCATCATAAGGAAAAATACATCATCATGAAGTTTTTCATTCAAGAACATCAGTGTTCATTCAACATGAAATTACTGAGTGAGTAGCCTAAGGGTGACAAAAGCAAAATTGCAGTTTTGTACAACACTGCTGACAGATCGCGACATAAAATAGGAAAATCAATTGCAACTGCAGTTAGAAAATGTGGATGGCACCAATATATGCTTCACTTTACTGAGATTGAAAACTCATTTCATACTTTTTGAAATACGAATGTGAACTGGAGCGAACGACTGCATGGCTGTTGGGAATGATACCAAGCTCCTTTGAGTGCCAACTACCAAGTTACCAACCAGGCGCTGGAAGATGATCAGATGATATCATTAGAGAGAAAACCTTGCAACTCTTCAATTATGAAACTGTCAATCGTGTCAATAGTATTTGTCACAACTGGCTCAAATACAGACCAAGCAGCTGCTTCTTGTTTTTGTCTGCAACAGGCTTTGGGATGACTGGGCAGGACGTCAACATTATATTGGTGAAGTGATAATAGCACCAGTATTTACAGGCCTGAAGATAGAAGCTTCTTGATCACCTGAAGTGTCCATGTACAGCAGGTTTAGGAAGCATTATGAAAGCTTGCCTTACACCCACAAGGAAACACTCACATTTCTTGACTGACAGCTTACATCTTTAACAAAACAAAAGCCCTTGTACATGGGCAAGTTAAGCATATCATCTTGCACCAGTCACTACACTGCATCAACGTGATGATTACAAGGTGTTTTCAGAACTGAGCACAGTATAATTGGCTGGATTTGACAGCGATTTTGAATTCAGGCATGTGGGTGTTCTGCACATGCTAGTACATTCATTTTTATGTAATTAAAGGGGGTAAAATGATCAGGGCAGGACAACTGGGCACATCAAAGTAAATGCAAATATCAAGCAAGATGCAAACTAAACGACATTCGTGTTAAAGGTATGGGGGTTAGTTATGAAATATACAGATGAGTCGAAAAATCGTAGAAGCTGATAGGCTGCTTTTCCACGTTTTCACATTTTGTCATTTCATTACACCTATCTTGAATTTAACGCACTTGTCTTGCACCATACAAATACTATATTAGTAGCATTTTTGCAAAATATTACTCTTGATATGTTTCAGTTATTTTTTTGAAAGTTGTGTGGATTGTGTGGGGATATGTGAACAATCTCTAACAACATTTCTTGCTTTTCAAATTACCATTTCTTTTTCGGATTTTTTATGTCAAATTTCTATTTTTTAATCTAAGTGTGGGCCCGGTAAATATAAATTAAATTTTATGAAACTTTCAAAGAATTATTTTTTCTCAAGGTAGAACACTTTTAGGGTATAGCCGTTACAATGAAGAAATTTTCAAAATCATGGGGTATCTGATGCACCCTGATGGACATATTAACCAGTGTTTTTTAAGGATAATATTAGGTACCAGGTGTGGACCTGTAGGGACCCGAAGAATATTAATTGCAGTATCCGTTCAGATATTTCCCTTGATAATTGTATCTGATTCCAGGGAACCGATTTTCAATTCTAGGGACCCGAACCGGGTCCCTAAAACACCTTTACAAAAAACCTGTATTAACATTGATAAAAAGGGATTCCCAGAATTTCATGTTACACATTTGTAGGTTGGAATGTCCAACCTACAAATGCTGGTTTTCTACCAGGCTGGACAGCTCATGTAACTTTAAAACTGTATCTTTTGAAGCGGTTACTGACATAATGGCGACAACCTGAAAACTGTAATGTAATCTAAGGTTGGTTTATTTTTCACGTGGTTTTAAACTCTAATACCTGCAAGTAACAATACAACAAGCAAATGTCGGAAAAAATGTCGATTTACTAAATCTTTTGTGATGACTATCAATCGCTCAAAACGGCATTTGATCCTGATTAGCCTGCTGTTGCGTCAAATCTACGTTACATTCAACTGCGCGTGGCAAAAATCAGTCACAGCCGGCTAGGTGGAGTTCAACGGTCACAATACAACGACATACCAGTCAGCATGCTCGTGACGTGTAAGCAACACCGCAGTGTCAGCCACGCGGTATCGGCAAAAGTACAAAGCAGAACAACACAGACACGAGATGTGATTTTGAAACGAGTCAAAATGTGAGGTACACCATAGCGAGATAAGTTACACCGTCGGCATTTGCAGCAGGGGTCGGCAAACACCGGGCCGCGTCCCGGCCGTGAACGAATTGTTATCGGGCCGTACGGAACCAAGGCTAGACTGGTCCAAAAGTGACTGGAACGACTGACTTAAGGAACACGCTGCGGGTGCCACTGACTATCATAATCCCTATAGGTCGGAAAATCTTACACTGCGATAAATCAAGCCCAGATCTCTCACTGAATCACTGTCATGATGAGTTACGAGTTGTAATAAATTTGCAAATGGCAAACATTCATTATTTCAGGGCCGGTCCGCTAAATAATGCCAGGCTGAAACCGGTCCGCAGTGTAAAAAAGGTTGCCGGCCCCTGATCTGCACGATATTTCAATGCAAATAAACAACGTGGTGCCAACAATGGCCAGTTCGAAGTTTTCAACAGCGCCTGGCGGTGAGTTCTTATGCTTAGAATTAATCGAACGACTACACTGCAATAAAAAAACGAAAAAAAAACAGACAGGCGTCGTTTCAAACGAACCAGTTCAGCTCATATNCCAAGATTAGCGATCAACAACAAATAATGACTTTGCAGTTGAATCAGGGCAACTTCAAAACTAAGCAAAAATGCCGGCGAACCAATTTTGATCACGCCTTTCTTAGCGCAGATTGCTGTTTTTAGACAAAGAGAGCTTCATGTATAGTGTACACCAATTTTTCTATATTCCGTCACATCAAAAGAACCGCACCCAAGACTTACAGCTTCCATAATAAACGAATGTGGCAATGCACGATGTGTTCTGATTTTAAAAATATAGAGGCTCAGTGATTTTTCATACGTTTGCAGCACAACTGGCAAAATGATAAATCCCCGACGCCAACAGGCAGTGCCTTGTAGCTTAAAAAGCAATTTTGAAACATTTGCAACCAAACTTCAAGTAAGTCCGTCAAGACAGGATCCGTTTGATCGAATTTATCAACCAAGTCTGCCCCGAACACTGATACAATCTAGATGGAGCTTGGGTAGAGGGAATAATATCCTTCCGCAGAAAACACGGCTCCCGGAGTGCAAGTCAAGTCCAGTGCTCTTTGTGTGCTGCAACCAGGTACTTTGCGATGGACATCACAATTTTAACGCGTTAGCCAAGAACGAATGGTCACAAAACTCAGTTCCGCAGAAAAAAAAAAACTATCGACAACACTCAACGTAGATCAAGCAGTGGAATATTTTTTAAACTTTACAGATTTTATGTGACTGATTATGCTACGAATCGCTTAATTCTTAGCTTATAAAGTACTGATCCTTAACCTATGTTCACAAAAAAAATAAAAAACAGGAAGACCACGCGGCACCAAGTTTTATTTGAACGACACACGAAATAAACAAAATACAGCCTAAATCTTAAGCTTTCCGAGATTGTTACAGTAAAAAGTGACTGTGCTCCAACAAAACGTTTAAAAAAACCTTTCCCAGTAAAATATTGTTTTACTTGCAAAACAAATGCTATTATTCTTTCTTTCTAGTAACAGCGTATTCGTGTCTTTAGTCACATTTATCAGCAAGACAACGAAGACTATATAAACTACAAAACAACATCCAAACGTTTTATTAAAGCATATTTACTACCAGGGATAATAATGCAAAATAACACCTACCGTAAAACCTCTATTTGAGCGCCACCTCTAATAGAACGCCACTATAAAGGAAGGGTTGAAAAATAGAGCGCCCCTTTTAATGAACGCCACTTTGATGAATTCTTCTATTTTGGAAATAGTTACGGACCAATGCCGACATCACCGGTAAACATGAACTTATTCAGCAACATGATATTGATGCGGAAAGTATTGAAAATGACGAGGACGGCTTCAACAGCGACGTGTCACTTGATTTTCACCACCAGTGAATCTGTGATTACTTACCAGTAA
>JGI24158J21664_10003195_pt1 | contig 20420 bp, 13 predicted proteins | sample Ectturendosymbi3_FD_21664 | JGI IMG/M metagenome (IMG submission 21664) | reverse complement strand
AAGGACCTCGGATTTAATTTCCGCATGTACTGTCACGTATTTCGTTTTGTTACATTTGCAGGTTCTTAAATCAAAGCACTATCCAGTGTTTGTCGAAATGTTTGACCAATTTAAATTTAGGCTGGCCAGTTTTACTGCGTATTTCTGAGTGACATAATGTAACAAATATCATCTCAGACAACGCCAATTTTGTTGCACAGGGTAGCAGAGGTCCCCTCGGACAATGCCAAATTTGTTACATAAGGTAACAGAGGTTCCCTCGGACAATGCCAAATTTGTCACACAAGACAATAACAATTGTCTTTGACAAAAGTCAATTTATGTGGCAGCAGTCAATTTGGACAAAGCCAAATTTATAGTTTTGAGCGGCAGAACTTCACCCGGACAAAGCCACTAGTGTTGACCAAAAAACAAGTCGTTGACATTGCTTTTAGTCTAAAGACTCAAGCTACTAAGGCCAAGGTGAGCACAACCTGGTTACCCCAATAGCACTCACAGCTAATCCGTCGAGCTAGGAAAGGCCACAAGGTAGAGTCTTCGATTTTACTTCAAAGGCTAAACCAAAATTTGGCGTAGACCAGAGAAGGAGTTCTCAGTTCAGAGTCGAAGAGTGAACTGAACTGGGTTGCCAAAATCGGCCCTTTCATACCCAGATCTTATGGAAAATCCCTAATTAATCATATATTGGTTGCTCATAAAACATTACATCATAGTATTAATGGTTCTTTGCTTCATGATTTTCAATGACATCATTTTCGGCTGATTTCCAGTACTTTTCCATGACATCATTTTTTCATGGCTTCTTCAGCTTTGACCATAACGTCATTTATTCTTTGTTCGTTGGCTTCTCATGTTAGCCATTTGTTGACGTAATTTATTCACAGTCTGTCTCTGGAATTCTGTCATAACATAATTGTCTGAAGGTTTCTCTTCTTCGTCAGACTGTTTAAAGCAATGTTTTGTATGTCACGTGTTTCCTGCTTGACTGATCACAGCCTTTGGACTGGAAGCCAGTAACTCTTGTCCCTGTTGCTTGATGCTTGGACTTTGTTTCTTTTAATCAGATCAACGCTTAATATGTACAGACCATTATTATGTGTCTGCTGCAAATGGCTGTGGTCTCAAATGAATGTGGTCTCAAATGAATGTGATCTCAAATGAATGTGGTCTCAAATGAAGAAGTCTCAAATGAATGTGGTCTCAAATGAAAAGGTCTCAAATGAACGTGGTCTCAAATGAATGTGGTCTCAAATGACTGTGGTCTCAAATGACTGTGGTCTCAAATGACTGTGGTCTCAAATGCATGTGGTCTCAAATGAATGTGGTCTCAAATGAAAAAGTCTCAAATGAATGTGGTCTCAAATGAAAAGGTCTCAAATGAACGTGGTCTCAAATGAAGTGGTCTCAAATGAACAGGTCTCAAATGAACGTGGTCTCAAATGTCGTGGTGTCAAATGAACGTGGTCCCAAATGAATGGTCTCAAATGAATGGTCTCAAATGAATTGGTCTCAATAGTCATGGAACCGTTTCATTCACTTTCATCATGTTCATTTCCTTTTTTGGTGTACGTTCCTCACTTTCTGAACAACACAATTGTACTTTTGGCGCCCCATTTGGCTAAGCGCCCTAGGCAACCGCTTAGTTCGCTTAATAGTAGCGACGGTACTGTCAGTGCGATATGACGCGCTGTTCCTGCAAAGCAAAAGAACACCAGCAGCTACAAGAAAACCAAATCACAAATACACAAACAAAAAACAAAATAAGCAAAACCTAGGCAAGCAAACACAACGCAGATGTGGAAAGGAATGGGAGTATGTACAATAGGGTGAAGAGAAGCAAGGAATAAAGATAGCTATGTGAGAAGGGAATATGATCAAAGGGGAATGTGCAATATGAAAAAGAAGTGGGCTACAGTTAAGATGAAGAACTCCATGTTTCAGCACCAAACTAGGCCTATCTGTCATCATATGCAGAGATAAGTAGCCTATATCTCTGTACTGTTTTTCAAATGTGAACTGGGAGCAGTTGTGTTGAGAGAGATCAATATTGTCCCAGATCTTAGAGCTTAGATGCTTCAAAGACCTATTTCCATATTTGGTGTGAGCTTGCCATTTGCCAAAACTATGCACCCCTAGTTGCTCTGCACGTTGCATGACAGAGTACTTGATTTACAGGGGTGAAAACGCGGTTAAAGTGATCAGGAAGGTTGCTAAAGTGAAATTTGTTGGGAAGGTGGGGCACAGTAGACCTAGGGGCATGGTCGTCTTTTTTTATTTATTCAAAAAGTTGAAAACGTTGAACTAGTTTCCATGGTGATTTAGTCTCATACCAGCCGTGGTACTAAAATGAATTTTTCCTTGATAGGCAGCCGTTGTTACGAGTTACAGAGCAAGTTGTGTTTTTGCTACCCATAAGTAATTTATAAAATCGCATTTAGATTTGTGTCTTGCCCACGTTAATCAGCATCTTCTGTTTTGAGTTTTTGTGACGTTGTAGACAGGGCAGTGCAACATTATTTGATAATGCCAGATTTTAAATTCTTTTTAAGCTGTGTTAGTATTTCTTCATTATACTTTTTAGATATGCATTGGGCACATCTGCCAAAATTGGGGCACACTCAACACATTGCCACTAGGTCAGTCTAAACATGGTAAAGCTTGAGGGGTTATATTGAAATGCAATACAGAATAATTCTAATCTATGAGCGTTTCTAGGTTTATTTTGTGCTTAGAGGCACATTATACTGTACTTATATGGTAAAGTATAAATTTCAGCATACTGCGTTGGTTTTATGTAATGTTTGGTAATCATACAAATTTGTTTTGCCATGCAGTGACAGTGAGTATTTAGAATGTGAAAATGTGGAGAGGCAGTCAGCAAGTGCCTATTTTAAGTGGGATACCACGTGAACATTATTCAATGCATGCAGCCCAACTTTTTATTGACCGGTCAAGTGTGCCCCAGGCTCATATCGAGTGTGCCCCAGGCATGGGGCACACTCGACAGAAAAAGTATCGTTTTTAAATTGGTTGCAAAATTTTTTCTGACGGGTGTTTTTCCTGTTTTGGCATGATATTGTGTATATAGAGTTGCTTTATTGTATGACAAATTTTGAGCTTGTTTGGACTTGAATTAAAGTAGCAGTGGCTGAAAATGCAAAAAAGCGTCGACTGTACCCCACCTTCACCTGCATGATTTTACCTAATTCAAGGGTATAAATGTCATTTTGCCCAATTAAAGGGTATAAATGTCATCAAGACAAAATCAAAACTTCTGGGGGTGTTTGCATCCCCAGCTCATATACACCACTAAGCTGAAAGCAAGTTAATTTTTTGATTTTCCTGCCAATTTGCTTCTGCGTGAAAGTATATTTCACAATGCAAGTTGTTTGAAGTCATTTGATGTTGAATTGTTCTTTGTCTACACATTACAGGTGTTGAAGGGCTATAGTGTTGAAGGGCCGTTTGGCACATTTGCGCATACTTTTTGCTTTATTTTGAAAAACATACCACTTGCTTCAGAGCTTACTAAGAGTGGTTCATGAGTTTTGTTACAAAACACTGCAAAAGCTAAGTGCGAACACTCAAATGGGGCCCACGGCATCTCTGAAAAAAGGTGGGCGACGCGAACGCCTCCTTCACCTTGCCTAATATTCAACCCTGATATCAGCTGCATACAACAGAAAAAACTGGCTTCGTTCTATTTCCATAACACTATTGAGTTGATTAAAGTAGTGTGTGACGTCAGAAAACATATTTGTTGACTGTTCCGACACGTCACGCAGTACTTAATGGATTGGGCTAACAATGAAACAGCAATTGAGATATTCCCAAACGCAAACCAAAGGAAATGGCGATACATTTTATAACGATTGAAACAAAGTCTATTAATTTGCACAAGGATGTAAAAAATAACAGTAAAAATTGTATGCATAATTGCACATTGCAATTTTGAACTTTCAAGTTCGTGGTCTCCCCTAGACTCTTATGGGCCCTGGTCTGCACCCCCCTCTCGTGGGGCCTGGTCGAGGGAGCAGCAGCCCTAGAAGAACTCAAAATACCTCACGGTCTACAGCAATTTCAGAAGTTTCTGCTGGCTCCACAACAAGACGGGACTAAAGCAACGTCGAAGACGAAGCCACCCGGCCCTTGGACGACCTCTGGGCGCTTTCCCGTTGGTGTAGCCAGCAGGATTTGCATCGCCAATCCAGGGACGCATCCCGCCAGTAAGTTTAGAGGGGGCGATTTCAGTAATATTTGGCATTCAAGCCTCATTACGGGTTCGCTACTGTAAGAGAGATGAAATATACTTCACATCATTGCTGTCACAAAACAATGGACGACAGAATGGGCTTGTATCGCGAATGTTGTTTTCCAAATTGTAAAAGATTATGGTGAATAAACATACTTTCGTAGGTTTTAGGGGGGGCGATCGCCCCAATTGCCCCCTCCCTGGATCCGCCCTGCGCCAATCTTTCCTGTGGCATTATGGACACATGTAGCTGCGATGTTTCAATCAGTGTAGCTGCGATGTTTTGAATCGGAGTATAAGTGGCTTGACGTAAGGCTTTACGAATTTGCGCACCTTGTCACGAAGTGTCTCACCATGAACTCTGCAAAAATCCCATCTTTGCCGCTTGCATGGGCGTCGGAAAGGGGAAACGGGGGTCTTAGCCCCCCTGGATTTTGAAATTTTACATTTTCCTATTACAATTTCAGCAAAGAAGGTTGTTTTCTTAGTTTCGAGAGGGACAAACTAATTTTTCCACTTTTTCCCTCTGGAAAAACATTTTTGACTGCCTCTGGATTGGCCCTCCCCTGGAAAAAATCCTTCCGATACTCATGGCCGCTTGTACTTGGGATAGTATTCTTTCAGTTATCACCCAAAATTTACGACCGTAGGTGAGGATCGGAATAAAAAACTATCTAAAAACTGAAAGCTTCGCCGTGTTTGAAAGCTCCCGTTTTGTCACCACAGAGCGATAAAGCTCACGCAGAACTGTGTTAGCTTTCACCAATATGTGTTATAAACCTCCTTGAAAAAAATTCTCGAAGTGCAAAATCCTAAGGAAAATTGTGCAAAACTTCGCCCCAGTTTTATACTTTAACTGAAATTTCCTGAAGTCCCAATCCTATGAAAATTTTGACATAACGGATGAAGGCGAGAGCCTAATAAGATGAAGGCGAGAGCCAAAGTCGGAACGTCTGGGTGCAATTGGCAAATTTCGTTCCCACTTCGAATCTTGCAATTGTTCAAGTCTCCGCCAAAGGAAGGCTACCTTTGAAATGAAGCTGACGTCCCTTTAATTACGGCTCTAGTATAAACCCCAGCATGTTGCAGCATCTAGCATGCACCCGCAAGAGTAGACGTTACTGTATTTTTAGCGTACCCACTCCCTTTGAGAGTCTTTTTTATGTCAGTTTAGTGCGATACAAACAACCTATATTTTCGAATTCGAAAAGTGACAAGTATTGTGGTGAAAATGTGGGTTTTCATAGACAGGCGGGAGCTCGCTCCACCTTCTGGCGTCGGCTTGCGAAAGCGCGATAGAAATGTCTCGAATGCGGAAGTTGTAAGAACAAACTTCAAGTTGTGTTCAGAGCTTACATGCAAATACACAAGCAATTACGCGTCTCGCGAAGTTCCTTTAGATCAGTGTTTACCAAACCATGGTACGCACACCGCTTGTGGTACGCGATGTTCTTTCAGATGGTATGCGAGTAACTTATTTGGGCTTACTAGCCTTACTCGAAATCAAAATAACAGTAAATGATTACAAATAATCTAGTCACCGTCGTAAACATTATTTTGATTCATTGGTTCAACGAGGCCGCGGAACGTAAACTGTTTTTCTTTGTGACGTAATAATTTTGCTGTTTAACACTTGGACAATCTCGCAACAAGTCAGTCAGTTTTTCAAATAAGTTACAGGTTGGGCGAAGTTGTGAGCACCTGAAGCCGCAGCAGCTTTTCAGCGTGAAATTGAAGGCCACGAATTAAGAGGACGCAGATTTCGGCCCAGAACCGTCGCCAGGAAGTCTTCACTAGGGGGCTTTAAGTTCGTGTAGGGGGGCTTTACTTTCGTGCCGGGGGGGGCTTGATATTGAAGGTTTGATAAAATCCCCAATGATTTATAGTGTTTGTGGGGCTGGGTACTTTGTTTGGGGGGGCTAAGCCCACCAAAGCCCCCCGTGGCGACGGGTCTGTTTCGGCCAAGACCGCTAATTTAGCCTTGGACCAGGTAGAGATAGTATTGAATTGTCACGTTGCAAACCAGGGGTGTGGAGCCAGAACCCAAGCAAATGTGGATGGTTGGAGCCGGAACCAAAAGCTTTTAGATGGTGGAGCCGATGCCTGAAATTTGGGTCCCGGTTCCACAGACATAGTTTATGGCGAAAGTGAGTTGTACAAAAATTACAGTGGTTTATAGTTTTCAATGGACCAAATTGTTTTGGACCCGGAGCCAAAAATTTTAGATGCCTGGAGCTTGAGCCTGAAATTTGGGTTCCGGATCCACAGTCCTGTTGCAAGCCACATCTAACGGTATCGTAACGATAGAGTAGTAAATTGAGCAGGCAAGTCAAGAAGAGGCTGCATAAGTTAATAATTGCCTCCTACAAAAAGTTGAATCATGATAGTTGAGAAAACGTTCAGGTAAAAATATTTGAAAGTACTGCGGGACAAAAAATCATTTCGCATGCGGCCTCAGGGGTAAGCATTTGGAACACACTGAATTAGAAGCATTATACCGCAGAACGCTCTTGCCCAATGAACGCTACGGCGATTCACTGTGACTGTGGGTCGAACACCCAACCTTCCAACTGACAGGCCTACACTCCCAACACTCTGTTATCGCCGCATCCGCTTTCGTTACATTGGCCAGAACTCCACCGAGCCCACGTTGGACAATAAAAGCACCCCTTACCCTGACTTTAATCAGGGCAACACACGCAAATGGACACTGAATCAGAACACGAGAGGCCACACTGCTGGTCCCTTCACTTGGCCTGTCAGCAACACCTGCATAGTATGGGGAGCGGCATTCAGGAGCGTCACCGGTAAGTCCGGGTCCATGACGATTACAAAGAAAACATACTAAAGTTTCAGAAAGTTTTGCGAAACTTTTGTTTCGGGATTTTCCATACTTTTAATCTCGAGCTTTCACTCCTTGACAAAAGGATAGACTGCTATTCCTTGAAATATAATCAACCACGCCTGACGAAACGACATAGCGCAATTTTTTCCAATTTAAAACCGAGCATATTTACAGCAAACCAAAAGTTGCGGTTTCAAAATGCGGCCAGAAACGTCATTCCTGGTTCCAGGTATTGCTTGAAACTTGTTGCACACGCATACCTCACAGCGATAACGGATTTCGTACTACCTGATTTGGTGCAGGGCAACACTGCACGCAAGACTCGAAGCAAAGGGGTTTCAGTAGCATTCTTGTCACTAGACGCATGGCTTTGGCAAAGTTTGTGATGAAAATCTCGAATCACAAGCTCAGATGAGGTTTTAGCCAATTAACTTACGGTTCGAACGGCTTTACACTGTCACGCACAAAGAACAAAACCTTCCACACAGTGCACGCTGCAATCATGCGAACTTCATCATATATTTATTTTCAGTAACCAAACATACTGTATAAATGCAAACACACGCTATGGGTAGACGCTCTACGAAACAACGCTATAGAAAAAATCACAGTGAGCAAATAGTGAGCATAACAAATAAGCGATGAAGAGTCTCTGAGAATGCAGCAACTATCATTTTTATCTAGCAGCTAAGGTATGAGGAGAGTTCACAAAAAAAACTGCTAAAAAATACTGCAATATCATAGATGCAGCGATTTCACCCCACAACTAGAGGGGGATGTCAAAGAGCTGTCTTCTCCCGAACTTCTGAAATTGTGCCATCGGTGCGTCGATGCTGTTTGTTGAAGGTTTTTGTCCCATGCTCAAAATTCCTTCTGCTGGCGATCTCGATCAATTCCGTCGTTTTGGGGAATATCGTCCAGTTTTAACCGTTTAAACACTTAAAACTTGTTCAAAACAAAAACAAACACACGCTTAAAAGATTTGGCACCATGACGTCATACTAAACTTTTCAAATTTGCTTTGTATGAGGACAACGATCATTACACGCGATGTTCATCTTTTTTTTTGAAACACGCGTAACGTTGCAGTAAGCTTGGTTGAAGAAGCACGGCTGAAAGAAAGCGCTGAAATTAGGTTTTTGTTTGTTACGCCTTCCCTTACATCGCCGGCTAACCATGCAAAATACTTGACAACATCAACCGCAACGTGCTCAGATTTAGCAGAGGCTCGATTGAAATAAGTAACCGATCAGTGTGAAACGAACCCTAGGAAATCAACGCAATCGACATTTCCTTGATGGGGTTACGACACGGGTTCAAGCTTTCGCCGCACAGTGACCGCAATGTCCTGTCCGTTTCTTTCAATGGAACTTTTATTTTTTATTCAACGGCTCGATGAAACGCGCAGCTTTCGCGCAAATCCTCTTCAAACAGCCGCCATTGCAGATTGACCGCTTTGCCAATCGTTCACAGTGTCGGTTGAACGGTGTGGAGTTAATATGGCACATGTAGTACGCGAAGACGACGATGTCGCTCACCGAAGACTACGCCTCTCGTCGGCCGCTGATTGGAGCACGGTCGAGACGTCATTGAGCTGCTCGGCCGTAGATTGCAAAACGTCTGCCACCTTGTCTGCTTCTCCGCTTTCTGCCAAAGAAAAAGTGCATATAAATCTTGCTGTTGTGCCCAGTTTCCTCACGAAGCTTCCGGAAACACGCCGAGAGGGGTATGTCCAGAGCGAAGCGGATATCCTGTTATGCGGCCCCGTTTTGTTTTACAGACCATTTTGATTTCTCAGTTGTTCTCCGCAGATCTAAGCATCTGACTGTTTAGTTGCGGCTCCTTACGGTAGATGCGACACGCAACGGAAAGAACGCCATGTCTGCAAGGCCAACATGCGAACAACAGATTCCCCGCTCGACCAGGTTCATTCTTCTGTTGCTTGTGCGTAGCTGCATTCTTGAAGTACTTCCCTATTGCACACTCTAAGCATGTGACGCGATGCGCCGTCACCAGTGTTCCGCATGAGACCCTCGACAACACGCTTGGCTGCCAGAGGATATTTACTTGTTGTTTACGATCTTTTAACCGATTAAAAACAAACTTGAAACAGCCAATGTGCGGGGCTGCTGGGATCCGATTTCGTTACACTTGAATTTGTTAACAGTTTGCGAAAACCAACAGCCTAAAATAAGATCTAAGCGCAAGCCGACAGGCTTGATCAGCGGTGAATGCCAGCAGTTAAGGTGGCGTTTAAACCTAAACTAAATCCTTAGAAATTTTATTTTTTTGGCAGTTAATTAGAACTTGAGCTAAGAACAGGGGCGAGTCGATTAGATCAATGCAGTCGTCTTTCACTATTTCTGATATTCCCGCAACAGTAGCAAATATATGAAACTGATCAATACCACCTGGCCGGATACTTTTCAGACGGGCAGAGCAATAACACGCACCTAAATCAAAACGACAGAATGCTAATGAATTAAAAAACGATTAAGAGATGGAAGCAGTCAATTAAGAAAACTTGCTTAAAACATGCCAGAGCTGCATATATAGATCCACAAACCTAGCGCAGTGCACTGCATCACAAGTGATTCACAAACCGCAGTACACTCGGCAGCACTGTTGTCCGGAAGGAGAAAAATCAAAGCGACAGTGACTACATCGACCAGGTCAAGGTGGCAGCTCGCAACCCGCTTTGCACAGAGAAACCTTCTCACTTGGCGCAGAGCTACCTCTAAGTGGGATTTTCTTGGCGCAATTGGCAATTTGCTGGACGCGCAGTTAGAAGCACTTAAAAAAACTAGCGGTACGGTTTTTGCATGCAGGCCTTTGACTGGAGTTAATATATTATACAATGTGCTTAAAATGGAAGTGCCATTTTACAAAATTACTTAAAGACTTAGGTGATCCGGATGTACTGGTGTACTGCATAGTCAATGTATTATCTTGATAAACCTACAGTATATCCAAAAGCTTCGCCGAGAAAGTGTGACTTGCTTTGACTCAAGCATAAGCTGACAAAACTATTTTTTTAAATTATTCGTAAGAATCGCTTCTTTGACGTGAGAAACTGAACTTGAATGCTTTTCCTGCAATGAAATTTAAGAAATAACGCCCAAAGGAATGAAGCTACAAATGCAAATAATTCAGCCGAAATATTGGCAACGAAACAACATAAAGTCACGCAAAATGTACCATAATTTCCCGCAAAAAGTTGTCCACACCGCATTAAAAAATATGAAGGCCCTGCCACGATGGCTGTGGATAATACGTCAATGCTGTCGTATACGTGTCATTCAAATACTTGTGTCAAATTAAGGAAAAATCTTAGCTATTCATTTCCGAAGTTGATCCTTTGGTGCATAAATGGCAATAGAAATATATGCCCGTATCGAGGACTTGACGAGACCCACGCTAACGATCGAGTGATCCGTATCGACAAACAGCGACCGAGACGGAGCACCCATTCGTTGACGAGCACGCTTGTTTGGATTCAAACTGCAATATCTTTAAAATTTTTCGGTTGGTCCAACAAAGCGATACGGTGACAAACAAAACGTCTCGAGAGCGGTCGAGGAGATTTATGGCGGCTTTTGTAACGCGGCTGGCCGTCACAACAGATTCGGTTACAAAGTACTATCGGCGCCGCGTTCCTCTGAAACCTGCGGCAGCTTGCCCCAAACATGAGCGCTTAACCATCGCGTCTGGCTGAGCGTTAGCATTTGGATAAAATTCTGTCGCAAAGCCGACAGTCGAAGCAGCACACGCGATAAAATGTTAAAACAACTTACCCGCAACTTGCTCAGGCCTTTCCTTGACTCCCTGCAACAAACATTTGGTTAAACGCGGTGTTTCGAAGAAAATCATTCGTATCCAACTACGACACGACCTCAGCTACTTTAGACGTAGACCACAGAAACTCAATCTTTCAATAAATAGCAAAGCTGACAATAAAAGTCCCTAAGGGCACGGTTAAGACAACAAACATTCCGACCACCATCCCACACGTTGGAACGCTTTTCAATTAGAAAATGACGAATACTTTCAAAAATCCATGCATCGCTTTATATTTTGTAATTAGCTCCTTGACAACAGGGTTGTGGTAATCCTTTGCGATGGTAGCGTTAAGTTGTGAAAATCACGAACCTCACGATCAGCAGGGAAGTTTCCCAGGTAAGGATCGGCTTCCTGATGACGCATCGACTTCCACGCTTCGCCGACGTCCGTTGAGACGACGTTCAATGGAGACACGTACGATGCACGCGAGTTCAGCTTCGGCGGAAGCTGCACGAAGCTTTCTTGGCTCATAACGTCCTCTGACCTGGGACTGGGAAGGGGGACATACAAAGGGTCAGACGCGGCGTAACGTTGTCGCGCGACGTCCGCCGATTGCGAAGTGCGATGGTACTGACTCGGGAGCGACCTGCTTTTGCTCTTGCTGGCGGATGGCAGGTCCAAGTACTTGCTCGAACGGATGTCGCGGTCCCGTCGCTTTAGAGGACTGGTCGAAAGCAGTCTCTTCGCATTGCACAGCACGAGGTCGCTTCGGCGATATTCCTCCCTAAGGCGGTCGGCCACCGACCTCGTCGCGTCGAAATATCGCGCCGACGTTTCGTCGGTCGAGGGGGCGCTTTTCAACGACCTGGGCGGTCTTGTGCGCGGCGGAAGGTAAACGGCGGTCTCCGTGCTGCTGCTCGATTGGTCGGCGGTGTGTGCTGCCGTGTCGGACGGCGTGCTCAGGCTGTGAACACGGATGTGGTCCGACGACGACAGGGTTCCCCCACTTCGCGCTTTGTGGGAGTGCAGGAAGCCGAGCTTGCTGGCCGACTCCGCTTGACAGGCGTCGTTCACGTAGCTTTGAAACTTGTCGTCGAACGTCGGCCTGGTGCGCGTCGCTGAACTGCCGTCACGTCGCCCGAGAGCATCCGACGGGAGGAGATCGGACTGATGGTTGGTTGCGCGCAGCATCGTATTGTAGCGTGCTGGCCGGGACATTGAAACGTGGGGTTGCAGCTGGTCCACGCCCAGAAATAAGTTCGGTAGGGTGTGGCCGTTGTCGACCACTTGGGATTGGCCGATCTGCTCGTCGATGTTTTGAGAAATGTAGCGCACTTCGTTGCACGGTGCGGGCTCAGAGAAGTGGCGCTGCTGGTCATGCGGCGTCGAATTGCAGTATTGCACGCGCGAGCATTCCTTCGACGCACGCTGCTTGTCATCAACGAGACCGGGGACTGTTTCGCCGCCGCCTTTCTCGGCGGTTGCTCCGGTCGTAAGTCCCGGTTCCTTGTCGCACGCAGAGGAGTTCGGCTTTGAGCTTTCGTTTCTCTTGGGATTCATCGGCAATGCCTTGGTCGTACCTGCAAAAACGAAACGCATTTTCGCTTACTGCAAGTTTGATAACTTCAGAGTCTCGCTTTTTTGCGAAAGAAGGTCGTTCCAGCCAACACTGTCTTTTTTCTCGTATTTTCAATTGCACCACTGTTCCAAATAAATTAAACTGATATATAGTAACCGACAGCTTTCAAATAATTCCACAAACTACTAATCAAGGGTGCGTAAAAAACAGTAGTTTGATGTTTTTTAAAAACGAATGCGCCAACATTTTCGCTATGATGTAGCGAATCCAGAGAAAGAACAATAGCCGGTCTGTTTATACATCGCTGTCGGTCATCATAAGCGCAACACAAACTTTTTCAAACAATATCGACCAGGTGTCGCGTGAAATACCGTTGCTTGCTTCATCACACACTGCACAACATCATGCAGAGCAAGCAAACTGCACCCAAACTGTGGGTATGATGCTGAACAATAAAGCGACCAGCAAAAAAGGCAAGTGCAACGCCAATCATCTATTTAGCTCATAAAAACATACAAACGAACTTAGGATGGATAAAGACGAATGATATGTTGCTTTGTCGGCTAATGCTGTTTTGTTTTTGTTTTTTTTTTAATTTGATTTTTGTTGATGGCAAGTGGCGGCAGACCGAAGCCTCAGATTCTCTTCTTGCCCGTAGCGGTTGGGTCGAACGGTCTTGTCCAAGGAGTGCTAGGCGATTCACTCAGTGGCCGTGGGTTCCAGCCTTCCAATTGAGAGGCGGACGCTTTACCACTGATCTATTGCCGCCCTCGACGCTTTGTTTCAAGTGGGAAGAAAGACTAGGCAGCTCTTAGCTACCATCTCACAACGTATTGCGCGATGATGCAGATCCTACTCGTGGTGAGCTACGAACAATTGCGAAAAACAAAATTGGAAAATGCACGCTGAGCTCATCAAGGCCTATTTTTGATTGACGTCGTAAGCACAAAAGATGAATGGCAGCAGAGTTTAGCTCAACCTCCCGTACAAAACCTCGCTTTGGAACCAATGGTTACAGCTGTAATTTCAAATTCCGGCGTAAGTGAAAGAAGTACACAATCGCGCTATATCAACAAATCCACAACGTTGTTTCAGTAATAATCATACAACGGAGACCCGCTTGTGTTTGACCAAACTGCTGATTGTCGTCTCTGCGCAAACAAAACGAACTTGACGATTGGTTGGAGTTCGTATTGGGTTGTCAGCAATAAGGACATTTCAAAGAAATTTTTTCAGAGACTCCGCTTCGCAACTGCACTTTTGGCTAGACAACCTAGATCAGCCAAGATCATTTACAGCATGTGGCCATTAGATCAACTTTATTTTATAATTTAAATGTGAATCTTTGTTCGAAAGTCACTATGCAGGTTACCAGTGGTTTGACTACCAATTCTACTTAGCGTTCGACAACGTTCCGGTTTGCCAATACAAACGTTCTGATTTACTGAGAATTGCGACGTTTTGTTGCACTGTGGTTTCTGGGCCTTATCTTGCAATATACAGGAAGGTAGCTGCTTCGAAGTAGGATTGCGTTCACGTTTGCTGTTGGAATGTCCAACGTGGGACCAACCCAACTAAACACCGCGTTTTAGATGCCACATAACAGGAAATTCAAACCGATTTAAAACGCAGGCAAGGCAACCTTATGGAGAAAGGCATTGCAAGTTCAATGCAACAAGCGTCAGTCTGCTCCAAGCAAAACTTCAGCTGTTGTGAAAAACATGAAACAAGAAACACAATTCCTGTGTTGTCCTAGAGACAGCTGTGTACGCTATTACTTAATCACGTTATGGTCTATTGTGCAATGATACCACTGTGACATAACTATTATTCGAACGGGAAGGCAAGCAACCACTTCCTCAAACCACTAATGTTAACAAAGTTCCACAGTCTTTTAGCAAGGCCAATCCATGATTACCAGACTTTCTGCCCTCACCTGTGTTTCTGGTACAAGCAAAAAGGTGAATAAAAAAGGCCATTACCATACGAGCTAGCGTCATGGGCGTCGGAAGGATTTTTTCCCGGGGGGGGCCACTAGGAGATTTTTTCTATATTTTTCCAGAGGGGGGCAAAAGTGATGAAATTTGATTTTTACCGCTCAAAACAAAGAAAACAACCTTTTTTGCTGAAAATGTTAAAATCCAGGGGGACAAGGCCCCCCTGCCGCCCCTTCTGACACCCATGGCTAGCGTATTTAAAACTTGAAGCGACAACGGGTCGGAAAATTAACTAAACGTTTTTCAGCGAACTACAAACCATATAAAAAACCCCAATATAACCCCTCTTGCCTGTTGCGGTTAATCCGGATGAAATGGAGCTGCTTTCCTGGGCAGAAGAGCTCAGGTCGGAAGTGTCCATCCTTGACACGCCCGCCTCCTTCAATATGCTGACCCACTCGGCAGGAAGGGGCATCGTCTCCAGCTCCAAAATAATCTCCTATATAAGACGAATCTTTGACAGCGATATACAGTACATATTTGCGACAAATATTTCTTTTGGCAATTTGAACGCATGCGCACCATTGTGGATGCTGTCGATGACTGTGAAAGTTTTTTTCACTTTTTAGACGTTAGCAACAAACGTTAGCAACTCGTGTCGACGCAGTCATCAACCCATTGCTCCCTCGGGAGCAGGCGGGCTTTCGACACGGGAGGTCGGCCGTAGACCAGGTCACCCTGCTTACACAGGGCATCGAGGATAGCTTTTCGGCTAAAAAGAAGGCCGGAGCTGTGTTTGTCGATCTCACAGCAGCCTACGACACTGTATGAATGGCACCGCGGCCTCACCTGCAAGCTGCTGCAATTGCTGCCTGATAGACACATGGTCCGCATGATAACGGAGATGGTTGGCAATCGCAGCTTCACCCTCACCACCAGAAACGCCAAAAGAAGCAAGTTACGACGCCTCAAGAACGGCGTCCCACAGGTTCTGTCCTGGCGCCTCTTCTCTTCAACATCTACATCTCTGACCTGCCATTGACCGTCTCCAGAAAGTATGCATATGCTGACGATCTAGCAATCATTCATGTTGATGTAGACTGGCAGGCAGTGGAAGGGGTGCTGAGCAATGACATGGCAACGCTAGGCGAATACCTCCAGACTTGGAAGCTAAAGCTCAGCACTACAAAAACGGTGTCGGCAGCCTTTCATCTTAACAACAAGGAAGCTAAACGTGAGCTTAAAGTCAAATACAACAACGAAACCCTGCCCTTCTACTCCGAGCCCAAATACCTCGGAGTAACGTTGGATGGGTCGCTCACGTATCGCCGACACCTTGAGTCACTTCGCAAGAAGCTGACATCACCCGTCGCGCTCCTGAGGCGGCTTGCTGGCTCCGGTTAGGGTGCTGGAGCAACAACTCTGCGAACAGCCACCCTAGCCCTGGTGCACTCAACCGCAGAGTACTGCGACAACAGCATACGTGCGGAGCACTGGGCGGATCACCAATGGAATGCGGAGTGGACGGACAACCCCACAAGACTCCGCATTTTCATCCCCGACACCGGCACCCACCCACTCGGAATGACCCTCTTGAGAAGAGTCTGGGTCCGGTTTAACCGCCTCCGCACCGGTGTCGGATGTTTCCGCTCCTACTTGTACAAATGGGTTATGGCCTCCTCTGCGGCCTGTGAGTGTGGCGCAGAAGAACAAACCGTCGACCGTGTTGTCCCCCAATGTCCAATCCATCGACCTCCCCGTGGACTGCACGGCCTGACGGTTCTGGACGATGAAACAATCGAATGGCTCCTCAACACCTGTCCCGAGATCTAGTGCGGCCAAGCAGTGGTTTGAAAACTAGCTCAAAAGAAGACACACTCTTGTGCGAAAACTTCTAAAAACATCACCATGCCATACAGCGCGCGCACAGATTGATCTTCCGAGCAATACCAACGACTTATGACAAAGCTCATACACTTGCTTCTGGTCTGCTGATTGCTGAAGTACTATGGACTAGCATAGGGCGGATTATGTTTTGTGAAAATTTGCATAACATTGGCCTAAACAGCTTGAATAGCTCAATTTATGCATATTAACCTTTTCTCATAAAAAACTTAACCTCTTTCATAGGCAGGTTTTTTTTAAGGTTTGGTTTAAGGGAACACCAAGAAATTTTATGAGGCCGCTATTTTTAGAGAAACGTACAAAATAATTCCTAAACGTATTGTTTATTACAGTATTGGCAGCCACAGTGCACAATTAGTACTGCTGTATTTGCAAAAATTTCAACATACATTTTTCAATTTCAACTTCATTAAACAGCACTTGTTCATCAGTGAAAGCATCGGTTTCTTACTCGTCATCTGCAGATTCNAGGGTCTTTAGCGCTCACTGTGTCATTCTCTGTTTATTATTTGTTTTTATCCACTTCAATCACAAATCTCTTGANCAATCTCAAGCACGTCCTCGTCATTGAGCTGCTCTGGACCCAGTCTCGTCACCATGGGGGGCTTTGGCGCGGTTAGCCTCTTAAACAAAGCTCCCAGCCCCCCAAACTGAAATATGATATTCTATAAACCAGTAGAGTTTTTGACAATTTTCAGAATGTAAAGCCCTGTTGCATAAACGTAAAGCCCCTCTATTGAGGGCTTTCTGGACCGTTCATTGGAACATTTACGAGAGCATTCACAGTTACATCAGACAACCGGCTTCGTTGCTTGGTTTTAACACGGCACAGAGTTGAAAATCTTTGCTCTGGTCAGGTTGTGGCAATCGTAATGCACAGCACATTGCAGCAATGTTGGTTGTCTCGTCGACCATACTGGCCCAGCATGGGCTCTGCTTGACATCAGAAACAATGCGATTACTCAAATGTTCCGAAATGAGCAAAATAAACTCGGTTACTGCCACAGAACTGTTATGGTGGAGGTGACAAAGCCTATCATTATGGCCAATGAAGTCCAGCAAGGTTTGCAAGGAAACCTATTTTTCGATTCGCTATTTCTTCTTTCAAAACCCAATAAATCAGGTGTATGCACTCAGCTACCTTGTTAACTTTATCTGAAATGCGATCCTGATGAATAGCATGAAATAGTGAAATGCGTTGAGTTTTCTCCAGGCTATTGGCTTTTTGGAGTTAATTAGAGATGAGATGATTATCCAGGTGGTATGGGTGTGGAGGCCTGGCAGGATCCGAAGTGTAAATATTACCATTCTTTCCTCGCCAGGTAGTAACTGCTGGATGCTTTGAGCAAAGCAAACATATCATTCGGTATGCAGAGTGAACACATTCATTTGTGGGGATTCATCAAAACCTTTCAGCTTAATCCAGGTTTTTTTTAAGGAAAATGTTAGGTACCCGGTATGGACCTGATGGGACCCGATTCCTCTCATTTTAAGGGCCCGATGGTAATTTTCTCTGACTCTAGAGACCCGATTTGAAATTCTCGGGACCCTAATCAGGTCCCTAAAACACCTTAAAAAAAACTTGGCTTAATCCATGATTGAAAAGTCTGATTGTTAGATGCTTATGATCGACTCTTAGCTGAAACTGATGATGCTTTTGATATTCTAACAGTTGAATGCTGTACTTCTTGCACAACAGAATCGAAAGAACCATTGCATTCACTGCTGCTGGCGTTTGCACTTTCTGGCTGGCTAACTGCAAGAAATTTTTGTTTAGGGTTACTACAAAAATACTGCTTCATAAATGTATACAATCTGGAAAAGGCTTGGCTTGTTGAAAACGTTTGACATCTTGGAAAAGACTTGGCTTGCTAAAAGCGCCAGACTCAGCGGCATTCAAAGCGTTAATCATTACATAACGTCAAGTTTTTTAAAGTGTTTTAGGGACCCGATTCGGGTCCATCGAATTGAAAATCGGGTCTCTAGAATCAGAAAACTGTCAGCAGGTCCCTAGAATAGGAGAAAATTGGGTCCTTAGAATCAAAGAAATCAGGTCCATGCTAGGTACCTAACATTTTCCTTAAAAAAAACCTGCGTAACGTAATTGCGTAAGTCTCGTAAAAGCTGTCAAATTATTAATTGTTGCGTTGCATGAGATTTCAGAGATGATTATCATGAATAGGCGAGGTTACTGTCTACACTGCACTTATTTGGTGTGAAGCGAATCGGTTTTGGACATTAATTGAAGCAACAATTCAACTCAACTAAAACGTTTCGTGTTTGTCCAGATTTAATGTGGAAGTACCAATTTTATGGGTCCGCACAGGAAATTTATGGGTCCGTTTTGAATCCATAAAACGTCTTTAAAAAAACTGTTCATAGGCACTTTTTTCCAATGCGCAAAATGTCTCAAATCGGTTCGTTTTCATACTACCTGATGCACACAAAACCAATCAGCAAATAACAGATTTCTATTGCTGGAGATACGATACTGCGAGCGCGATAACACAAGCATTTGAAACTGCTGCTTAGATGTTTCCTGGTTTTGCACAAAAATTATTTCCTAACGTCTGCAGTATACAAAGACCAGTACATCTGAGGTCACATCGCACGTCAGCAGCACCCTGCTTTTATATTGTGCGTGATGCTGCATGAGCATGACACTGCAGCTTATTTAACATGAAAGCATGATACTGTGCGTTTCGGTTGAAAAGAAATCGAGTCTGCGTTTGTGACATGCTACAACTTCACTAATCATTTTTCTGAAAGCCTTGCCATGAAATAAAAGTTCGGGAACAACTACTCACATTCGTGTTTAGCGAATTGGCAAGCAATTACAAGCAGTACTACACACTTCGGTGAAATGCCCAATGTCTTATTACTTTTTCTTTTAATCGTCATGCCCTCTTTGCTCAAAAGATTGTGCAAAATACATCATCCAGTCCACCATCAGTAAACAATTGTTTTGCAGGAGATAAGAGCAAATTGTTGGCCATTGACGTTTCTATAACTCTGTTTCATATTCACTGCTTGAGAACATGCGTAGCAACCTCAGCTTTTCAAGCAAAAAGCAACTTATTTACAGAAATACGAACGACATCCTCACGCGCCAGTCGTTTTACTTTAAGAAAAGAAATGCCTCTCAAATTATACTGTTGATGAAGGAAAGAACTAAAGCAAAACTTGCAAATCACGATAACGTGCGACGTCTACTCACCTTAAAGGTAGGCCTTTGCACTGGGGATGTAGTCCAGCACTTGCTGGTCAGTGTATGGAACGAAAGAGGCATATCGTGAGGCAATGGCAATCTTTCACCGTTCTGCAGCATGTCCAGTATCTGAAACACCCAAAAACAAAAAACTAACAACATACCTACGCTACCGTAAAAAAGGCAGCCACATGAGCAAATTGCAATTCCGGGCCACTTTAAATTTGGCGAATTGCATCAGCAAACAGAAGCCACGCGCATTTTGCAACGAACAAATTAAGGAAAGTGCGAAGAAAAAATTTCTTCAAGAGAGCAAGCCGCTAATTTTCGTGTTTAAAGTAGCAGTACAAAATAAGAAAGCTTAGCTAAGCAAGTACACAGTTAAACATGTAAATAACATGCACAACTAATTTTAACACGAGTGAGCAATCAATGAGTCGTAAGTCTGTATCCAGCGGGAAGGGGCCGCAGTATCCGCTTTTTACAATGTAATTATTTTGCAATCAACTTCGAAAACAACAAAATAGCGGCAGAACATGAGTTAGTTTAACAGGCTGTCACACAGAGCAACAGCAATTTTTAATCGATTATTCCCCAAGACCCTAAGGCAGTGGTTCCCAAACTGTGGTACACGTACCACCAGTGGCACGTGAAAGCCTTCAAGGTGGTACGCAAGTAGGCCTGCCTTCTGTTTTACAGTGGAAACCGCTTAATACATCCACCTGGGGGGTCAGCCGATTTGGATGTAATAAGCGGTTGGCTGTAATAACCGGTTTTCCTAAAACTGCAGCTTAAACAACCCCCTAGGGGGTGAAAATACATCAATGTATTGTACTGTATTTCAAGCAACTCAAGCTTTTCAGCTATTGTTCTATCGTTCCTTGTTTTCTTCATTCCGTAGTGTAGGCTAAAAC
>JGI24158J21664_10003192_pt1 | contig 20424 bp, 10 predicted proteins | sample Ectturendosymbi3_FD_21664 | JGI IMG/M metagenome (IMG submission 21664) | reverse complement strand
TTCACTGCGAAAGTAGCCGCGTGACCCACGGCGCAAGTAAGCGGAGAATGGGGCAGCAGACCACTCCAAATAAAGGATTACAAAGCGAGCAGTATTTTTTTTCTTATCAATAACTATAAAGAAACAATGAAATCAAAAATACTGAACAGACAAAGCAACGCGGTTGCTTGCTTGAAACACAAATTGATCAACAGACATCGCGGACCTACCTTCAGTGACCACAGCTTGATGGTCCAGTCGAACGATGACGTCAGCAGCAAGTGCGAGAAGTCCAGCTGGCCGGGGGACCGATGAAAGTCGATGCCGGACACGGGCCCAGTGTGGCCCTCGTACAGCTCGTTGATGCCGGTTTTACTGCACAACGGACAAAACTTGAGTTCTTTTCAGCGTGAAACATCCATCACGCCTCAAACACGGTCGAGCCGTTCAAACGCACAAAAGGTTTTGAGAGCTACTGTACTACTTGGTACGGTTTGCTCCTCTTGTTTGATTTTTTCTATTGGCAGGGGGTCAAGGGGTCAATTGACAGGGGGGGTCAAGGGTCGACTTGACATGATTGAGTTGCTACAAACGGCACTTCGGTACGAAGTTCTTCTCAGGAAAGTTCGATGCGCGGCACCCTCAGTGATGTTTGAACGTAAACACGTCCAAGATAAGTTGCCTAGCAACCTGCTGCGCGCGCAGAGAACCTCACGGAGCCAAGCCGAGTTGCGAGCACAGCGTATGAAGAACTCTGAGCCCGGCTTATCTGCCGTCTTTTCCCGTCAACGCAAACTGCTGACGACGCTGCTTTGCAGCAATGCGTGGTCTGCAGTACAATAAAGGTCAGTTAACCTGTCGCAAGAGACACAAAGTAGGATAAAAAAACAGGCGAAAGCTTGTTTGCCCCCCTATGCCCCATGGTGAAGAAAAACGAGTCACGAATGAAGATATTTTTGTACCAGTGACGTTAGTGATGAAGTCACGACGTGATTAGATCAGAAGAGATTGAAGAGGTGAATCCAAAAACGTCAATCTTACTGTACCACCCATGTCGACACGCCGTATATGCGTTAAAATCTTACCTTCCATGTCGACACGCCGTATAAACCGATCCATCCTCTGCACCGATAGCGAAGTTGTTGACATTGTTATGTTGGAAAGCCATGCTCGTCACAGCCACTGACTTTGACTGTTTGTGCTGCAGCTCCATGGCTTCCTAAGGAGGCAATTATCATCAGCAAATTGTGAAAAATTGGTATACACAGGAAAGTAAGTCGAACTCTATATTCTGTTAGTTGTATTGTTCTCAAGAGGAACGTAGAAATTTGCTATCCAGTTAACTTGCAGTGTTTTTAAAGGCTAGCAGTTTTGGCCACAAACTCGCAAATCAAGATCGCACCTCTAACTATAAATGGTGCTGAAATCTCTCGTGAAGCCAAAACAGCGAAACTTTTCGGCTGACGCAGCGCCGCACAGTGTCAGCGGAATCAGAAAATAGCGATTTCGTTGCGTCACAAAACTATTCTATATGACATAACAAAAAACTACCACTCCAGTCGATTTGCTGTTTGCAGTTGGCGCCCCCACTCCCAATGTACTCAGGCAAGTTAAGCACATAATTACGTGATGAAGGCGAACCGAGTTGCGAACACGGGGATCGAGCCCCAAACTTCAAGATCCACATTCGCTATAGGTCCAGGACCCATGAACTAATGGAGTCACTCACAAGCGGCTGGGAGAGCATGTCCAAACTCCACGAGCACATCTTCCCATCGGTCGACACCGATATCAGGTTGTGAGCATTCTGCGTGCCGATGACGTCAACGCAGTAAACAGGATGCTGGCGACGAAAGACACGTGGGGGTTAGGCGAGCGATTGAAATCGCCAAGAAATTCATGACGTGAAACCATTGAGAGTTACGCACTGGACGCGATCATCCTTCTGTCTGGGTCTTTTAAGCTTGGCCTCACAAATGGCCAATTTTGGGCCTGTCCAGGCACAAACTCTACGATGCAATCGGTATTTCCGTCATTTCATATTTTCCCGGTCTTCAACCTCAAGCCAGCGGTTCTTAACATGGGGTTAATTTCATCTTCCTAGGGGGGTAAACTTACTGCACCATAAATGGCAGCAAACGCAAATGTAAACTTTCATAAATCATTCTTAACTGTTTCACTGTAAGAGTTTGTCACCTTCGTATGTAAGAAAGGTTACATATGCAAGAAAGGCTGAGAACCACTGGCCTAAAACTTAAGCGCATAGGACATGAAGAACTCTAAACATGACGCATGAGAGCGTAGGGCAGAACTTGAACGAAGAAGGATGATCGGTTTTAGGAAATTCCAAAGCTAACCGGGGAAGTTGCTCAGTCATCAGTAGATGGCATTTGGCATACCACAGAGCAGGGGAGTGTTAAAAAAAGTTTTGTATTTTAAGTAATTCTGCTGAAGTTACTGAAAATATAAAATTCAGTAATTTCTACCGAATTTCAAAAATATTCGGTCAACTACCGAAAAAGAGACAAGTTCAACACCAAGGTAAAATCGGCAGATCGCAAACGCTAGATTAATAGTAACAGTCGCCAACTGTTACAGTTTTTTGGCATACATCAGAGCAGGGGAAATGTTAAAAAATCTTCGTTATTTTCAGTAATTCTAGGCTTAGCTGAACTGTTTGTTATAGTCCAGGGCTGTACAACCTTTTGCTATTGTCGACCGCATTACATTTATTTATATGAAGTGCGGACGCCAATGAGCTCGAGTTATATTTATGAGATACGTTTAATTAAAGAATAGGTTTTATCCCGTATATGTCATTTACTTCTGCCTAAAAGTATAATGAAATGTCAAACATTTTAACGAATTTATTAAAAGAAACATCGCCATCCAGATTGTTACGCATCATGTCGACTGATTTTCTTGCCTTGCGTTTGTTTTGCTTCAGTATACGCCAGCGCGGCCGTCAGATCATACAGTTTAAATTAGATGTGGACGGCCGCAAATTTCATTATCAAAGGCCGCATGCGGTCAGTTGTGCACCGTTGTTATAGTTAATTTTTACCACCTTAAAAAATCTAGATTTTCCTGGTTTGCAGAAACTGAAATGTTGTGAGAATTTCATGTATGACATATTAAAATACCAAATTTGTCCTTGAAAAATAAATGTGTGAATTGCAGACACAATTCTCGGACGAGCATATTGGAAAGTCGTAATAGTTGTTGTCTGAGCCTTTCACTTCATCAATTCAGAAAGCTACGTGAAGAAGGTATCAAGTATTTCCAGTACCAAAATAACGAGTGGTGTATCATTCAAAGAAGTAGCTTTCACCAAAAGTTTGTATTTTCTTTGCTCAGTAGATATTTCATCCAAGACCCATAGCAGTAAACATTCTAACTTTAGTGGCGTTGCACATTCCAACTAATTACTGCGACTGTCTTCAACGCCTTACAACTGACAACTGTCAACTTTGACTTGCACAGTTGAAAAAGCATGTTTTACAGATATTTTCATTACAGAAAAGCAGGGTTGCTTGTGTGTTGTCGCTTTTTAAATAGCCTTAAAAAATTGGATGCTTTTTGTGGGGGTTGGGTAAAAACTACATCAACCTTGCCTCATATGAAAGATCCAAGGAAAAGGCGTGTCAATACGTTGTGCAGGGTTCACAGTGCACTCTTTCAAAAACACCTGTCTTCATTTTTGAAAATTTCATTCATGAAACACGATGCAAAGAAACAGCTGCAAAGCTCTCGGCGGTAAAGAACAAAATTTGAATAAACAAATGGATGAATTTAGAATTTCTATACTTTGCCAATAGTTTATGTACATTTTAGCCAATTTCAACACTTCTTCAAGGTCTTGCAAGCCGATTTTGACGATTCAATACTTTTTAAATACTTTCACTGCCGCGTGGGAACCTTGGTTGTGGGAAGATCCGGCTTCAGGACGTTGCCGGAGCGGATGAATATTTCCCACCTGCCCAACCGTTCGCAATACCAGGGCCGATTGACTTGCATGACTCAAGAGCTCAGTCTGCCCTTGAAAGAGACTATCTGATTCATAGCTGGGCTCCTGTCATGCGTCCCAGCTTTCATTGATGACGCGCGTCAACAACACATGTAGCGATTGTTACGAAACACACAATGCCAATTAAACACTGGATTTTTCTTTTCGTTGAGACATTTCGATCACTTGCCCGAAATAGCTTAAAAGTGTCGGTCATTTTGTCGTTTTCGGTAGTTTATAATGGCTGAAAAAGGCATCATGACCCAATTGACTTAAGTTTCTTTCGGTGATTTAAAAAAATATTCGGTCAATTACCGAAAAAAAAGACAAGTTCAACACCATGGTAAAATCGGCAGATCGCAAACGCTAGATTAATAGTAACAGTCGCCAACTGTTAAAATCGAATAATCTTAGAAGTCGTTCAGCCACGCAGTACCGAAACAGGATAAAACTGGAATAATCTGCATCCGGCAACAAGTGCAACTCACGGTGTGTGCTGCAGTGGATAGCTTGCTACGCTGGGCCGTGCGCTTGTTCACTCTGTTGTCCCACAGCACGATCTGGCCGCTGTAGGTTCCCCCCACCACCAGGTTCGGGTGGAACTTGGCGAAGCAGGCCGTGGTCACTGACGACTGGCACTGGAAGATGTACCTGCGCGGATGAATACACGTCGCGTCAGAAGCAAGCCGCGCAACGGAGATGAGCACGAATCAAGGCTGAGGACAATTTTGGTCGGATCTGACTGAAACAAATTTTGTTGTTTGAATGTGATTATTCTAATCCAGGGGTCACCAACGTGGGGCACCAGGTCGCCCATTACGACCATGTAAGTCGCCCGCGGGCCTGTTCTAAAAATAACATAAGCATGATCAATGTCTTCAGATTAACGAATATCAATACTAAAATAATTGAAGGTAAATTGAGCGAACTTTTTATTTCAGAAGGTTTGTATCAAACTAGTAGCCCTTCGCATTAATCACTACACAAGAAGCAGCTCATAGTTTCAAAAATGTTGGTGACCCCTGTTCCAATCATATCCAAAACTTTTGTTGTGATCCAATTGTGCAGATTGATAAATTTTGGAAATACCAATAAAGGCACATGTCTATTTTGCTTCGTGAGGCAAAAGCACTGCCGGAACTATTTTGCCTTCAACTACTTGTGTGTTTGGCTAAAGGCAAAATAGACGCTGCCTAAAGGAATACATGGTGATTGGTTATACATGGTCGGATCAGACTGATGATTTGGAATAAATTTGCGGATCAGGACTGGACCGGATCAAATTATTTTGGATCAGCACAGGACTCGGACTGAAAAATTCCACAGTCCGCTCATTCGCCGCAAACGGTCACACGAATACCGACGAAAAATCTGTCGAACACTAATGTCGGTTACGGGAGGGCTGGCGATGATTTCTTTTAGCAATCTTTCGATTTTCCTTTGATTTGAGCACCTTCTTCGATTTTTCCTTTGATTTGAGCATCAAAGAGACACGAGTAAAATTGTGACAAAACATGCACTTTAAGTGATTTAATTCAAACCACTTCACAAGGCGGCTACACACAGAATCCGGTTACGGCTTACGATCCGGCTTATGGCCAACGGCAGTCTTCACACATACTCCGTTGGCCGTGAATTTTCTGAGTTTCGAACGGCTTCCAGCTTACTTTAAATTGTTTTAAGTAAGCCGGATTGCCTTAGTTGTCGGCGATGGTGTTCTTGCTGCATGTGTGAAGACTGACGTTGGCCACAAGCCGGATCGTAAGCCGTAACCGCATTCTGTGGTGAAGCCGCCTTACACTTTTTCGCCAGACGCCTTTCCCACAAATCACCAACACAAAGTCGTCTTTGAAGCAAGATTACATAACAACAAACCACGACCGAACGGCAAGCCAGGCTGGATATCAACAAAGGCTTTATCAAAAACAGACAAGTCGAGAGGTTCAAGGATCGATTCACGACCGCGACTGTCTTCCTGTAACGCCTCCTGGACTGGGGGAGCCCCCGATTCGGATCAAACGTCCGCCCCAGCGCAACACACGCGCGCACTTACTCGGGTGTCGTGGTCTTGTACTTGCTGTTCCACACCAAACACACTCCTTCGGGGGCGTAGGGCGTCTCTTCGTCGGCGCTGTATGACGCGACGCATAGTTCCGGGTGCTGGACACACAAAACAATCTAATTCGGGTATGGGCGTAGGAAGGGGGGAAATGCCTCCCTGGATTAGGAAATTGACGTTTTCCTATTAAATTTTTCGCAAAAAAGGTTGTTTTCTTAGTTTTGAGTGGGCAAAATGAAGTTTCACCACTTTTGCCCCTCCACCTTGGAAAAACGTCTTCCGACGCCCATGAATTTGTGGACAGGAACACCAGACCCCTCAAACAAGGTGACTAGGTTCTAGTCTAGGGGATACTGCACGCGTCACAGACGCTCGTAACGGCTTCCTCATGGTCGATGCTCGAAAGCCACAAAATATTTCTATTTATATGAATTTCCAATCGCTTTCGACCAAGTTTGCTTTTTTATAACTAAAAAAACAAGGTGACTATGTCCGCAGGAGGTTGAAACGTGTGCCACAAATGCTGGTAGCTTGGGTTCGAATCCCGGTCGGGTCATATACCGACGACTTGAAAAACGGCACTTGCGTCCTGTCCAGCCTCGTGCTCAATGTTAATGGGGGGGTGCAAGTAAGGGTTCACGTGCGGTGCTGACATTGACTCGTCACCAGTGCACGAAGTAGCCGCGTGACCCACGGTGCTGCGTTAGAGCAGAAATGGGCGGCGGAGACCACTCGTGACACTCCAAAGGAGGTGCAAAGCGTGTATAACTGAACTGAGCCAATTGCGCCGGCCCCTGCTTTGCCACAAACAAACAAAACGCCGCACGTCAGCGAGTACTCACGTGACTGCTCCAGTCCAGTGACGTCACGACGCGAAAGCGAGACCAGCTGTCGTCCGAAAAAATCCGATTGACCGACAGTTTTAGGCCGCGGTCAATCTCGCTGTTGACAAAACGTGCTTGGTGTTAACAAGCGACACAAACGTCAAAGAGGATCAGTTCAGTCAATATTTTTCGCAACATCCTATTGGGTTTTTTCACGTATTAAACGAAGTGTTAAATCTGGCTTAATACGCGGGTAAGCATAAAAATGTCAGTTTTATTGAGGGTGCCTTCAAAGAGCTGCATCACGAATTCTGTGATCAGATGATACCCATTCAATCCTTCCTTGACAGTCGCCAGTCGCAGACGTCCAGCAGCGATGGAAACATCTGCCTTGATAAGATGCGGGTACGCTGGGCAGGGGGGTTGAGCGGTTCCCGAGTAGAAACCATTTTAGGGGCCAAGCAAAAATAGTAAAGGAATGTACTATGTGCGCGTGGCTGGGCCATACTTTGCCCACCCCTGGCTTAAAGTATACTCTGCGATTTGCGTGAACTGCAGATATCACACTGCCACAAAACGACACGACTTACAACGCACAACCTTATCAGCCAGTAAGGCAGTTTCAACCCTGTCAGTCCCGTGTGTGCCACAAATCTTGCAGAGCCTTGCAATCCTATAACTTGCCAGGCGATTGAGCTAGAGAGCTATCCAAACCATCCACGGATTCAGCAAGTCTTCTAGTTGAAATCGAAAAAAAAAACGTTTTTCGTTTTCGGTTGGATGTTTTCTGGAGGTGACGTCACAATGAGGGCATGTTTTAGAAATTTTGGCCACCTTTGGCCGGTCCTGGGCCCCAACCCATTGACCCATTCTTTTGACTCAAAGTTTTGTTGAAAACTAGGTCAAAATCCGCGTCNATAGAGCCCTTGATTGACTTGCTAGCATATCTGNAGCCAAAATTATGGGTAAAAAAAAAAGTTTTTGGCAAAATTCAAAAGGTTACAGAAAAGGCACAATTTGCCCTTTCAGGGCAAACTTCGGCCAGCCATAACTCGGCAGCAGATTGAGCTAGAGAGCTGTTCAAACCCTGTAATGACTAGTGGCGTCGTGTAGTTTAGAATAAAAATTTTTTTAAAAATTTGGTTGGGGGGGTTTGGGCCAATGGGATCATGACAGGGGCATGTTTTTTGGTTGATTTTATGACGTCATCATCCGATCCCACGCGCCAATATTTTGGCTCGCAGTATTTTTGGATTCAAGGCGAGAATACGCGTTTTTAGAGTCCTTGATTGAGTTTCTAGCGTTTCTGGTCCAACAGTTAGGCCAAAAAACAGCTAATTAGAAAGGGGCTTTTCTCAATAGTTTTGGGGGATTTTCCTAATTAATTTTAAGTTTTTTTGGCCCTAATTTTGGAACCAGGAACGCTAAAAACCCATTCGCACCCTTCAAAGTCCCGAATAGTAACCAAAAAACAGCTAAACTCAAAAAAAATTTATGTCATTTCAATGGCTCCTGCGGATCTTAAAGGGAGGTCGGTCAAAAATGCTGACGTCAGCAAAAAATAACATAAACATCCTATCATCATATAAGCATTAAAAAACAACAGACATCCTAAACTGAAACGTTTGTTTTTGTTGCAAACTACATACCTTCACGAGTCTTTAGAGGGTTTGAACAGCTCTCTAGCTCAATCTGACGGCGAGTTACTGCCCGGGGGGAAATGCACCCCAGAGTGGCTTTTGAGGGAGCAAAAGGTTGGCCAATTTTTTGTTTATGAGCCATAATATTCGCTCCCGATATGCTAGAAAGTCAATCAAGGGCTCTATAGACGCGGATTTTGACCTAGTTTTCAACAAAACTTTGAGTCCAAAAATGGCCCATTGGAACGGCGCCCAGGGCCAGGAAAAGATGGCCAAATTAACGCAAAAACACCTCTACTTGTGACGTTCCCCCCAGAAAAGCTCAAACCCAAAACGAAAAAAGTTTCTTTTCATCTGCAATTCAAGACTTGCTGAATCCGTAGAGGGGTTGAACAGCTCTCTAGCTCAATCGCCTGGCGAGTTAAAGGATTGCAAAGCGCTGCAAGATTTGTGGCGCACACGGGACTTAAAGGGTCAATCGCACCATTCTATGTCAGGTTTGAGACGTACTTTCAACAAGAATCGCTGCCCATCCCAGCCATTCACGCAGTATTCTCAGCGCGCATTTACACCGAACATAACAATTTTGCAATCAACAAAAGTCTCAACCGTTAATCGCATCTGCTCACTCTGGGCCCGAGTGACGCCAGCTGGGCCCTGCCTTGTGGAACAGCAGCATTTAACAGGACGCATGGTTGGGTGACAGGCCTTGCCCTGCCCCCTGTGACGGCCACAGCCCTTGCCCAAAGCACAAGTCATTAGCAAAAAATGGGCAGGCCGACCGACTGTTTCTCCGGAAGTAACGAGTATTTTAAATATTGGGTCAGATTTTCGTACTTGTGTCTTCAGANATTTAAGAGGCTCTGTTATTTTTTTTCTATTTTTTGTCAATTTTGGTGACGGCAATTGGTGGCAGGCCGATGCCGGCTTCGTAGCTTCTTGCCTCAGCTTTTGGGTGAACACTCTCGCCCAATTAGCGCTACGGCGATTCACTCAGTGGCCGTGGATCAATCTCCCAACCTTCAAACTGAGAGGCGGACACTTTACCACTCAACTATTGCCGTCCAGTTGCTGTTACTTTTATCCACATCTTCGGCTGGCTTTGTCAGTTGCCAGTCAGGGCAAGCGACCTGGCACAAATTTGACGAAGTGAAAAACAAAATTTCTAGATTATCGTTGCTGAAGTGCTCGCATACGGTACAAGCCAGGGGCATTCCCTTGGCGAACGTGGTCAACTTTCGTCAGAAATTCCCAAGAAAAAGGCTCTAGGTTTGCTGCAACAGGATAAGAATCTTATTCCATTTGAATAAATGAGGTGCGTAGTGCTACGTGAAATCGGATTCTTACATTTTTTTAAAATTTGCTGATGGATTCAAATCCACCGCCTTTGCGGAGACTGTACATGGAATTAAGAATAAGTCGCGATAGGACGAATTTGCGGACATCCACAACGCAGCCTTGACTGCAAGCGGCACATTCATGGTTATCGGAAGGGTGGGGTCAGGGGGACACGCCCCCGGCATTTTGCAATTTTACATTTTCCTAGAAAATTTTTTACGAGAAAAGGTTGTTTTCTTGGTTTCGAGTGGGCAAAATCAAATTTCACTACTTGTTCCCCCCTAGAAAAATATTTCTGGCTACCCCTGGAAAATTCACTTTTGGCCCCCTTTTGGAAAAAAAACTTCCGGCGCCCATGGGCACAATTCTGGACCAGATCTGGCCTGTTTCGTCATGCGCAAAAGATTCAAATCACTCCGAAATCCGTAAAATAATTAAACCTTAACGTCAGTGGTCACCGTTGGCCTTAGTGCAACGCGCTACAGAGTCGCACGAGAAATGCACCTTTCTTCTTCAACTTGCGAACTGTATTCCGTGAAAAGGTCGATCTGATGGGCGAGAGCTCTTTCCATAAATCTGGTGGAGCGTTTGAAGAAGGCCAAGTATTGGTCGGAAGATTCAATCAAGTGTTTGTCTTCTTCCGTCATTTCCGGAATTGCTTCTAGTAAAGTACGCATAGGACTGGGCTAGAAACTCGCACTGGCGGACAACGTAGCAACAACGCAGATAAACTGCTAACCGATCTCTTCTTCCTTTTTTTCTTCTTCTTCTTCTTCGAGAATCTTCTGTTCGAGCTTTTCCTGATGTTCGTCTTTCAAGTTCTCCAACTCATCTGCAAAGTGACAGGTGACAAGTACCATGACAAACTTAAGTGACAGGTGACAAGTGCCATGACAAACTTAAGTGACAGGTGACAAGTACCGTGACAGGTGACAAGTACCATGACAAACTTAAGTGACAGGTGACAAGTACCATGACAAACTTAAGCAGCAAGCTACACGCGCAACCTGACAAGAAAACATCCAAACACGTTGTGGCGGTGCGGACGTTCAGGTGCGCACTGGAAAAAATAGTTGCTGCATTCACTTCGTTAACATCTACTGCTAAATACACGCTCTAAGGAGCCCGTCACAGCCAGTTTGCGTAAAATAAGGAGGAAAAATCGCCCTGAAATATTAGAAAGTCTTACAATCCTCAAAAAAGCAAAAACCCGACTCAAACTGTGATGCTTTGTCGGGAGACGAAAAGAAGAACAGTCGCAGTAGTGGCCGCGAATTTCAACACAGTACGCACCTTCAGACAACACAGTACACACCTTCAGACTCTTCTTGTTTCTGCTCCACCGGAGTTTGGGTTTCTTTTGCATACGTCACTACCTCACGCGGCGGCACTGACGTCAGCGTGATCTTGCTCTGACCGAGCTTGGCTTGCCTGATCTGCCTGCGATGCAAACGTTTCCATTGTCACGAAAGTCGTAATGAAGTCGCAGCAGATGCGCAAACGCGTTTTGAGCTTCGCCAGTTACAAAAAGGCGACTAGTTTATCCCTCAGTTACAAACTTACAGCAATCCTTACAAGTAAATCAATTTGCGCTATGAAAAATTTTTGTGATTTGGCTCAAGTGATGCATTTTTATGCAAACTGAGAAAATAGTTCGCAAACAAATACTTTTCACTTAAATAGCAGTTTCAGTGAAATTGTCTGTTGTGGATCAAGAGCCAAGCCAATCGGCTTCCATACATTATGCAATTCCAAGCTATGTCAACCATTTCATGTGATCGTTTAGCTTTCATAACATCGCCTAAATTTTCAGTGGCTTTTGCAGAAGTGTTTCCCTAACCATGTAGTAACCGAATGGTATGCACAAAGAACAAATTTGGCAAGACAAGCACACACGGTTTGCTACTTTACTGGCTTATACCCAGGACAGGCTTGTTGAAGTGTTTGTTTTCCGCATGCACAAGCATTTCATGCTCTTACTTAAACCAACTTTTTATGCAAGATTTCCAACTAAAACATTTTGGATTTCACATCCACACTCAGCATAAGAACAATGGAAGCACCATTGCACTAGCACCTACAGCAAAAAAAGCTATGCTTAATGCAATAAGAAAAATCGTAACTGTGACTGGTAACTTTATTCTGAGTGAGGAACCTCACATGCACAGTTAACAATGCAACCATCAGTAGTAGCTCAAAACAACCTGACAATGAACCATTACCAACTTACTGAAGACTGTACTGCATATTGCTGTAACAGCAACAGAAAGTTGTGACACAGCCCACAGCTCATATGACAAACCTTAAACACATAGGTAACAATGTGGTTCTGTAGAGGGTGCAGGAATGCTTAAGGTTCATTAACTCAGTGTATATTATCTCATTACTACTGCAAATGGTGGATTCCATCAACACTTCTACATGATAAGTTGAATTGACATTCGCATATGAGCTAAGCAAATATGTCACACAGACAACATTGGGAAGTTGGAAGATCCATTGTTAGCATTGCGCAGACAGTTTGACATTGCTTGCTTTCTCTAAACAGAACTTTCACCAAACACTGGACTGATTATCAGCCTGCATTCAGTGAGAATGAAATATTTTGGGAATGAAAATTTTAGCACTTGTGCAACCAAGGCACAACATCTCTTGAAAACTTATCTCAGCGTTCCTTACATGGAAAAGTTAAATGGGCAGAGGAAAAACTCTTGTATCTCAACTTGCATTTAATGATAAAAACATGTACCAAAAACATTTCCATATTTCAAAAATGAAAATGTCAAGCAATCTGGTGGAAACTTCAACATTTGCAGCCAATGCACAAAATTTTCACCTATCCATTAATGTGCTTTACACTTCTTATGACTAAGGTTATTGGAGTACACATCCCCAAATGATCCATTTATGCATCTAGACCTAATCTTCCCAAAAACTTCACATTGCTGCTTTTTACCAAACAAGGCATGAATTGAAGTTCAGCACCCGGAGTAGTGTCAGGTCAAAATTCATTGAGGAACAGGTTAATTTCATCCAGAAACCACATTTCAGCATGGCAACTTCCTGTGAGTTTGAGATTTACTAACTTCAATGAACTACTGAATGGAACCAATTCCAGAAGTATGGTTCACACCACATTACATGCAGTGGTACACCAAATTACATGCTAACAACAGCACATGAACTACCACGATGTAAGCATATGTTGGCCTTGTAGTTCAACCAGACTTGGCTCCAAATCCCAGTCCATGCTGTTACACCTCAACAAGGTATGGATTATAAACAAAGAATCGGTAACAAACAAAACAAAAAACTATCCAGCTATACCCCTCCTGACTTTGAGTGAGTTGTTCGGTCAAGCCCCAAGAATTTTAACGCAATCTGATGTAGAAACTCTTTTACCAAATACATGAGCAATGAAGTGTACCACATATACCAACACTAGACCTTGTGGATAACTAAACTGGTGACCAAATGTGCAGCAAACACAAATGTCTTAGACTTTAAAGAAAATTGAGACAATGAACCATTCATGATAACTGCATCCATAAATATTCACAGCCAGAGAGCAAATCCCTCACCTAGGTCTGTATAATGTTGGCTCAGGGCCAGCAGCTTCCTTTTCGACAGTGTGCTTTGGTGAAAGGGAAGGTGCAACTGAAGATAAAATAGAAGTATATACAACTTGTGACTTGATATGAATCAGTTTTTTCCAGCATGAGCAATATCACCACTCTTAGGTAAATTCCCATTTCAAAGGCAATTTTAACACTGTTGGGAGATATTTTTAATTAAAAAAAATTTCAACACACATTTTAGGATTATTTATGATAAAACCACCTACTATACGCATCAACAATTAGCATTATCGCTAATATCCATATACATTCAAGCCATATGCCATTAGCCTATCACAGCTACAAACATTGCTTAAAAAATTGTGTTTGGCCCTTGCAGATATTCTTGATAAACATGAGTCAGCTGGAATCTGACTAGTATGATTGCGTTATAAGCAACATATTCTCTGTATAGTTGATTATTAGTGAGATGCTACATAAACAATATTATGAAATTCAGCTGCAAGCTGTAAAAGTAGGTGCTTTCCTATGTACATATATGGCAAGTACTTCAGTGCACAGGTGCAGCATAGATATTCTGCTTGAACTGCAAAAATATCACTGACAGCACAAGGATGTCAGGAATTCATTAATGGAGCGTTAACCAAGCAGTACCCATTGCAGTTGCAAAAATTTATTTAACTGTTAGGGTGAGACTGACTCTAGACAAAAAATATACCAAGGACACTATGTGGTTATAAAGGTTGTAAACATTTATATAAATAGATGTGTATGCTTTCTGAATACCATGAAAAGAATAGATGAAAAGGTAGTGCACTGAAACAACAGCTAGCAGTTTTTTCATAGTTTTTTAAGGACGCAACATAAATTTTATACAATTTGCACAGTGCAAGGTTGGTAAAAAAACTGAATCTGAAAACGATTTGAGAGTGGTTGCATAATATGAATAGTGTATTCCAGAACCACAAAACACGTTGACAAATACAATGTAGCCTTATGATAAGCAGAAAGGCTGTACAAAATCAATAACAAAAACTCAATCTTTCACAACATGTTGCCTAAAACTGTTTTCATTGTGGTATATTGGTCTACAAATTTTCTGCACCCAGCTGGTTATAGTGCAAAAGATTAAAAGTAGTTTTAACATGGTTTTATATGTTGCCAGAAACACTACTGTATAAATCAAGTTAAATAAAAGTGCAGTGAAATATATGCATTAATTCATTCAGTTTCACACATAATTTCTCTCATCTTAATTCAGTAAAAAGAATATAGAAAACTGATCAGCAATGGAACTAATTGTTTCTTTGCTTCTTTTTAAAATTATGTTTATCTGTTTTATTGGTGACTTAGCTCATTTTCTGAAACTCTGTAACATAACACAAAAATTTCTTTAACCCACAGCCTGGAAAAAGATCGCACAACTTATGCCATTGGCTTTAGTCCATCCAAAATCAGACCACTAGGCCAATGTGAAATTGCCATTACAGTTTTCATCACAAAATTCTACATGCGTTTTTCACATTCTAAGATTCCATAACTCTTCACCTAACCACATTATTAATCAATGCATTAGTGCATCAAATTGCGCGGTCTCAGAATCATTATCTTACTAAGTTCAAATGTTCCAATAGTATTATTTTAAAAAATAAAACAAAAATGGAGGCAAACAAATGTTGGATTGATTTTATGTAAACACAACGTATAACTTTAAAAATATATTCAAAACAGCATATTTGAACTACACATTAAACATTTCAACTTGAACAAACAAACTAACATACCAGTAGGTTCATAATCAATTCCCACAGTTTTTAAAAGATTCTCTGCTTCCTTACGCTTCTGATCTAAGTCGGATGAAACGGTCACAGACACACGCTTCTCATCCTAACAAAATACAAGACAATTAACCTAAAGAAACTATCTTTGCCAATGTGTATTTTACCAAAGGAATTTAACAGTGGCAGATACAAAAGGAAAGATATATTTTCTATTTTTACTGAAAAACCTGGGACAAACAAACTACTGTTGACGCCTCACAGTCCCACAGCATTGAATGCATGATGGCAAGTGTGCAAAGCTTCACAAATGGGATATGTGCTAAGAATAGCACTTATATGTACATGGCATGAACAAGCAATAAAAGAGTGATCATGACGCATTCTCGCTATTGTTGCTTGCTGTCACAGTATGAAGCTTTGCACACTAGCCACTCATGCTCTCTGATCACAACACTAAGATAACAGCATTAGCTCTTTCATAGAGCTTTAGTTACAAGAAGGCAAACTTGATTTATAAAAACATATTTTGAATAAATAAATAAAAATGAAAGACATGGTATGATAAACATGAGCAAATTTCCATGTTGCACAATACTGACCAAAACTAAAAGAACAAAACCTGTGATAAGTAGAGCTTACTAGCAATATTATATTATTGACACATGCAAAAACTATGGGACACTAAATACCAATGCTATTCAGTTGAGTTGCTATAAACTGATGATTAAAATTTTTTCAAACTCTATATTAGATAGACAAATTTTACTGTTTTTTATAAGTGCAGCAAGTTTGCATGTGAACAGGCTTACTGTATACATTGAAGCTGGGTGGTTGATGCTTACAGTTGCATAGGGAATGGTCAGGTTTAAAATCAATAAATCCAACATAATTTTAATTCCATCCCATTACTAGTAAGTTCTTAGACAACTGCAAATTTTGAATGCTTGCTGAAGTATTGGAGAAATTACCATCAACAAGGTTTAAAAATGTCTGCTAGCATTTCTGGTCCAACATTAACTCCATTATACTGTATAATGCAGTGGTTCCCAAAGTGAGGGTAAATTACCCCCAGGAGTAATATGGAATTCTTCAGGGGGCAACGCAGAACCAAAATCTCAATGTTGTTCTGTATTATGAGCCATCACTGTGAAATATTGAGGGTAATGAGACATAATTGCTACCTTGATTAGGGTAACGGCTCCAACAAGTTTGAANACCACTGGTANAATGAATGTATTGCAAGGTATGCTTTTCCCATTGTTTCAAAAGTGGCACAGATCTTGCCAGTTCATATGCCTGGTCAAAAGGATAACCATTCTAATTACTAGCCAAATGTTTCATCTCGTTTCAGTAAAATATTTGAAAAATTCATATCATAATCCTGATCAAGTGGCCATTTTTTACATATGCAAAGTTTTGAGTCCTGACCAATATGTTTTCAAGAAATATTTCTCCACTTCCTTTGCAATTTCTCATATTTATAATTTTGTTCAAGGTTTTAATAAAGGTAAATTTGTTTGCTTAATATTTTCAGATCTGGGCAAGGCTTTCGACACTGTCACTCATTTTCTGTTGCTGAGTGAACTAGAATGATGATTATGGTCTGTGTGGTCATCCAGTGTAACTTTTTACAACTTAAATTGTTAATCAACAACACACAACAAAGCACATCCAGCATCTGGCGACTTGTCAAATCTCCTTTATGCCTAATGTGGTATTCTCCAGGGTTCAACATTGTTTCTAATTTTAATAAATTATTTGCTTTCCGCATCAATTTTTCGGGTGAGACTAATATAAATTTAACTTTGTTTCACACAAATTCTTACTAGTTGCAAATTAATGTAAATTACGAATGAATAACAACTAACAATTGCATAGAAATAAATAAACTGATGATGAAATACACGATGACTGAGTTTACTGTTGTAACTAAACAAAAGTTAGTGTCATGTGTAGATAAAAAAAAACTTAATTTCTATAAAACAGTATATTAAATATTTAGGTATCCTAATTAATAGTTCACTAAATTGGAAATAACATAATCACAAAATATAACAGCAAAATTGCCAGAATTAGTTGGGTTCTGTTACAGAGAAAAATATATTTATGAGCATATTTTTAGAATGTTATTAGCTTATGAATTGTATTCACAATTAGAATAGTGCATTCATTACAGTTACACAATCCAAATAACTGCCTTACAGAGTTATAGTCATTCCAATTACCCACAATTATCTGCTTTTCTACAACCATGATCTGCTTACAGAGAATGTTTATAATTTAGAGTTTGCCAAATACATGCACTAGTGATGATGCAGATTCTTATCTTAAAGATACAATGGCTACAACAATAGTAAGTCGGTGAAAAGCATTAAGTTTTCGTTCACAAGCAAACAGAATCAGGAAAAAATCTGTTACTGGAACCTACAATTTAAAAACATGTCCCTGCAGAATAAGGAAAAGTCTTTGGAATGCTTAAAAAAACTGTGCTGCAAATTTGGTATTTACAACTATAAGTTACCCTAATAGCATATATTTGCAGCTACACTGTTAGCAATTCACACTTTTGTATTATCTTGCTTAGCCAACTAAGCCTTAGAAATAGGTTCAAGAACACTACTTAATTTATTTTTCACTAACTGCACAACAACTGGCCTTCAAACCACATATACAGTCATACCTTGTTAGTCCAGACTACTTTATTTCATCACATAATGTGGGTTTAGTAAGGTATCCAGATGATCAAAATCAAAAGAAAACTATGGCAAAATACTTCATTTGAAGTGCAAATACCAACAATGTGAACAAAGGTAATAATGTGCTGCATGCAATAGAACTCACTGATTCATCCCAAACAAAAAAGCATATATAAACTGTGGACTTAAGACAAACTACTAACTTATGCAAATAGAGGTAGAACTACTTGTGCAACATACTTAAAGAAAATATATACTTGTACTTTTTGTTTATCAACATATTTGATAAGAAAACTGACAACTTGAAGTATGTTGTTTGCTTTGAACAAGGTAAACAAAATGTTGACGAGCATAAAAGCATGACATGTATAATGCAAAAACAAAACTGATTTTATTACATGATTAAGTCTAGTACTGCCTGTGCACAAGTAACAAAATCAGCACGCATTGATGTTATATGGAAATCGATTTCCTCATATGGTATCTTCAGTCCAAGTAAATTGAAGGTAAAAACGAGTGGATGTACGCAAAGCAGTGATTAATACGAAACAAATACAATGGTTGCGTAAACAACATATTGAGCTAACATTGACAGTACCATAAACAAGCATTTAGAGCAAGCACAAACAAGTAGCAAAGCACACTAGGTGTGATAAGACAAAACCAACTAGTAACAATAAGTTAAAACACAAAGTGGGAGGAAAGAGCAATATATGAGAGAAGGAAAAACAGTGCGCCAAAATAAAAGTGATGATAACAGCAACGTCTAAACATGGGCAAGTCTATCATTTAATGCTAGGCAAAATAATTCTGTGCTTGTTAATGCTAGCGCTGATTTTGTTGAGCCACTTATCTTCACAAATATCAAGGTAATCGTAGCTGGGTTGTTCCGCGAACGTGACTATAAAACATTCATTGAATTTAGGCTTTTTTTCAATCTTATGTTCGTGCACCATATGTTGTAGTAAAGGCACCTGCTCTTGGTAATCAGACAAATTGACAGTGTTCCACGAAGAGCGGTGGGAGTTCCAACGTTTCGAAAATTTGTTTTAGGTTTGGCCGAGATACTGTTTTTCGCATAATTTAAAAAGTTGCAATGTAAATTCCATAATTGGAACAAGTTAGCATCTGCTTTAAAGGAAACAATTTGCCCTTTGAGTGCAGGGCAGTGACTTTAGTTACCATGTTTGCATCGTGCTTGCCAAATTTGCCACACAACGCACAGTGTCCTCATGGTCCCGAGTAACCTCTTTGCTGTTGGTTTTCGAAGCTTCTCTGTGCGCCAGTTATCTGTAGTTTGTTAGAAGTTGGCCAACTGTGGTAGGTCTTTTATATGTGATCATAGTTTTGTTATTTAAAGCTTTTTCTTTCTTTGTTAGACGAAGCAGATTGGGAAAAGAAGTTGGCCAGACACTGTAATTTTTTTACCACTAGGATTTGGTGGGTGCGGTCTATTTTCCCACTTGGACACCAGTGTAATCATGTCGTTCATCATATTGACAGGAAATTTCGACTTTTTTGCTTTGTACTGTAATCTATTTAGGCTTGTAAGGTAGTCTTCTCTTCTTTCATTCAATCATCGTAATCTTATGGCTTCTCCAAATATAATTGATTTAATAGTTGACGGAGGATGGTGTCATGAATCATGAATGAACCTTCGCCCTATAGATATAGGTTTGACGATGCCTTTTGTAACAAAACCAAAAACACTGTCAGCTGTAATGTAGTTATTGACATTCAAGAACTCAACAGAGCCACTGTCATCATTTGTGCAGAATTAAGTACGCTGTTTTTTTTGGCGCACTGTTTTTTTTCTCTCATTTATTGCTTTTTCCTCTCGCTTTGTGCTTTAACTTATTGTTACTAGTTGGTCTTGTCTTTTCACACCTAGTGTCTTTTGCTACTTGTTTGTGCTCGCTCTAAATGCTTGTTTACAGTACTGTCAACGCTAGCTCAATATTTTTTTCACACAACCATTGTCTTTGTTTCGTATTAACACTTTCGCACCCGGGTTAATTCAAGCAGTTCGCGCAAAAACAGCAGGATTGCACGTGGCTTTGCGTGGGAATTTCTCCAGTCTGGTAAGCGCTACAGACCAGGTCAAAAGCTCAAAGACTTGGCAAGTATTGTAGTTTGCACTCGAAAAACAAATTTTTGGTTGGGGGATATGGATTTTTAGTTAGTGACGTCATAAGTGGAGGACTTTAGCCACATTGGCCCACTTCACCCAGCCCTGGGACCAAACTGTTAGATGGTAGTATTTTGCTGAAGTTGTTATTGGAAACTAGGCTATAATCCAAGTCTTATAAAGCAAACAAATTAATTAACTAATTAGTCAAATATTTTTACTAACTTACATCACAACTTTTGAACCCAAAACCCCAACAGGTCATCCAAAGTATCAAAAGACTTGGATTGTAGACTAGTTTCCAGTAAAAACTTCAGCGAAATACTACCACCTAACGGTTGGCGCCCAGGGCCAGGCAAAGTAGGCCAAGGTGGCCTAAAAGTTCTCCACTTATG